>Ga0070749_10001545_pt1 | contig 15598 bp, 33 predicted proteins | sample VirMetDEL_Nov_18_FD_75180 | JGI IMG/M metagenome (GOLD analysis project Ga0070749, IMG submission 75180) | Aqueous microbial communities from the Delaware River and Bay under freshwater to marine salinity gradient to study organic matter... | ecosystem: Environmental > Aquatic > Marine >...
TACTTCTTCTGGTTCGACTGGATAGAATCTTGCTTCAGGATATTTAGAGTAAAAATCTCTCATGTAAGGGTTATCAACATCTTCCTTTTCCTTACCCATTGATTCGAGATGATCTTCAATGCCATCTATGATCCAATCGATCTGATTCTGTTTGTATTCAAATGCTCCTCCGCTCATTCTTCTGCGTTTTTATTTGGTTGATTTAATACCCATCGGCTCACCTTCGGCCTTCCATACTCTTTCTACTTGACTAGATGATGCTGATATCATTTCAAATGTCCATCCAGCCGGACCATGCCAAGAAGCAACTTGACGCTGCTTCTCTACCGGCAATGATCTCCACCATGCTAATGCTGATTGTCTACTCATTTTAATTATCCTTTCGGGGTTAAGAATTTGGCATTCATTGTATTTGCAATTTCGGTTACCGACTCTACATTAACAAATCGGCTATCCTGGCCATACATTCTTTTGAATTGGCCCATCCATTCTCTAGCATAATGATTATTAAGATCTCGATCACTTACGAAATATGATATAACATGCAATCCATTCTTACGCATTTCATTCACTTGGTCTTTGGTATGTCGGATAGCATATTCACCATCGTAACCAGATGAGCCTGGCATACCGTCACTCAAATTAAGGAAGTAACCATCCTTACCTTGCTTCATTGCTAACAATTGCTTCTGAATGGCTGCGAAACAAAGGCCTTCTGGTGTCATGCCACTGGGTCTCATTTGTCTCATTACCTTTCGAAGTCGGATAATGTTATCAACTTGCGAATCATATACTGTCATGATCACTGGACGATATCCAGAACTATTAACATAATCTTCACATCTAATGGAAATAACAACATCTAATCCTTCGATCATACTACCGGCCTTTGCAATTGCACATGCCATTGTTACACTACGTTCCCATTTCTTACCATTCATTGAACCACTAGCATCAATTGAAATATGAATGGCTGCCTCATTGTATACCATCTTCTCGATTCTTTCGAAAACCGTCTCGGCGCCATAGCCTAGGCTAGAAATGCGACGCTTATCGATTGAACCTGACCGAAGACGATTATACCTTAAAGAATGGTCTTCATTTCTAGCCTTAAGCTTCTTACCTAATTTCATACCCATTACCAATCCAGCATCAATCGCCTTTTCGTTTTCTTCGATCTTCCAGGAATCTTTATGAGCTATCATTCCTAACTGAAGCGGATTCTTTTCTAAGATGGTATCGGTAATTCTAGGAATTACTAATACTCGGTGCTTGTTACTACCTCTCCAGCTCGGAGCTTCAATATCAATACTCTCAGCACCAGATTCGATATTGGATTGAATAGCAGCGGCATCTGATTTACTTACCTTCTTCTTTTTGATATTACCATCCTGAAACTCTTTCTGCTTACGAATGGCATTATCAAGCATTTTCTTTTGACGGTCACTTAACTCAGGTAAACTCGAATCACCCTCTCCTTCTGATTCATTACCACTACCGGCATTAGCACCAGACTCGCGACCCGATTCAGCATCCGAACCTTCTGCTTTAGAACCATCATCATCACCATCTCCAGCATTCTCATCAGAACCATCTCCGGTACCGGCATTCTCATTATTACCTGACTGAGGTGCACCATCTCCAGCATTCTCATCAGAACTATCATCAGAACTATTCTCTGCAGAATCTGCCTGAGCTTCGGCAATACATCGGTTAATGATATCATTGATCTCAAATGCAACATTTAATGCATCCTGAGTATTCTTAAGACGCTGAATGTTTGGCAAATCCAATACCGACCATATTTCTTTAAGACCCTTAAGAGCATCAAGATCACGATTCGGATTCGTAATATTAACAACGCGGAAGAAATAGGATGCCCAATTCTCATCACGGTATTCTGCAGACTGGAGTCCTTTATTGATGATGCTAGTATTGAAATACTTATCATACAATGCATGATAATACCCAACATAACCTGGAGCGGAAGAAACCATCCACTTATCAATGCGACGGTCTTCAACAATATTCAATAGGTCTTTTACCTGGCTCAATTGAGCCGGTGAAGGTATTTCGTCATAACGAGTTAGATATTGACGATCTAGCTCAACTACAATCCCAAAATCACTCTTAACAACATGCGATCCTTCATGCAATGCCAACCCTACAGCATGGTCAAAATCCTTATCAGATAGCTTAGCACTAATAGTAACGCTCTTACCATCCGTATAAGAATCACCTGCGGTATTGAACTTAACAGGTACATTCTGCTGAGTTACGATTCTAACAAAGTTCGCAATGGAATTACGATAAGACGTAAGAGCCATAACATCGGTACCTCTCTTCTCACCGGTTAATACATCGACATCATCGTCGAAGAAGCTCTCACCAGCCCAGAAACTTGATCTTTGATTACTCATTCTCTTTCTTTAAAGGTTATATCTAAAGATAAGAAAAAAACGTACGCGTCCAACCTCTTTGCAAACTTTTTTTGAATTATTTTATCATTGTATTTAGGATCGGCAACTCACCTTTTGCTTGTTTGTATTCTCTGAGCAATGCTTCTTCCAACCCACTAGTGTAAGATGTCTTTACATTATATCCTAACACTTCTGATTCGAACTTAGGCATAGTGAATACATGGATCCGAATTGGCTCTACATCTCGTATATGTTCTCTAATACGGTCATTAGTAGCGTTAACAGTAGATTTGTATTGGCTATAGAATCTGTCACGCACATCAAATGTCTGTCCTATCTTAAGCACATCACCCGATTCATTACTCATTACATATACCGCTGGCATGTATTGATAATGTTTGGCTTTAGTTTCATTTGTCAGCGTGTCATCATATACTATATCAATACCTTGGGTATATTTAGTAGATGGTACCATTGTACAATGAGGCTTAAAGCCTTTCTTTTCGTAATAATCAATATTCATTTAATTATGAATTGGTTAAATAAAAAAAGAAGGGAGCCCGAAGGCTCACCTTCCCCACATGAAAGATCTTAGACTTAGAATGGTTCATGGCCATCGGTATCAATAGGTGCAGTACCAAAGATATCTGCATCTTCTTTATCACCGGCATACTTCTGAACGATCTGCTTAACAAAGGTTCTCTCGGAATCCATACCACCATCGGCATCAAAGAAAGGATAGACACAAACCTCGGCTGACTCAGCAATCGTAAACCCATCAACTATCAATCCTGCCATCTCTACTGCTAGCCTGGTCGAAATTGCATTTGTTAACCTAGCACCATCGGCTGCCTTCTCCTTTCGAGTCGCTTCAGCGATATTGGTAATTGCACTAGCATCATCTACAGATAACCCTGGATTAAGCTGCTGCAGCAATGCTGTTTCTTTCTGAGCATCCAATGATTCCATTTCCATAATAACGAATCGGTCAACCAATGCACGGTCCATTGCACGTGTCGCGGTATACTCATTACCAATGTTCGCAGTTGCAATGAAAGTAACACCATCGGCTACCTTAACAATAGGAGCATCTGGATGCTCATCCAACCTTAGATATCTCTGACCATAGTCAAGAACGGTCATCAAAATATTCCAGGCCTCTGGATGGGCTCGGCTAATCTCATCAAGCAAGATAACTGCATTTTCGGTTTGAATAGCCTTGACAAAGGTGGACTCATGGAAGACGGTACCGCTGTCCTTCTCAAAGTGAGTATTACCAATCAATGTACCCCTAGGATCCTGTGTAGCTCCTAGGTTGAAAGAGAACTCCGGTCTTTCCAATGCAGCAACCAATTGCTGAGCTGCAAATGTCTTACCACAACCAGAATCACCAGTCATCATGATATTCTTACCTCTCATTGCCGATCGGACTAGGTATTTCCATTTCAGGTCTGACATCACCAATGTCTTAGGCTTGAGATCAACACTCTTATTAATGAATGCCAATACCGGATCAGACATATCAACTTTGGTAGCCTCAGGCTTTACTTCTTCGACATATCCATCAAATCCAGCTTCCGCCATTGAGACTCTTTTAACGCGTCCGGTTTCTAAATTCAACTCCATCGCCATTCCAGAGGAATATGCAGATGCAATCATTGCAGACCGAATGGTACCGGAATCCTGCTGGCCATACTTATCAATGGCAACCAATACTCCGTTTCTCTCAATCGCTCGGTAATACTTAACTCTTTCTCTCATGTGATATAATTTAATGGTTTAACTTACTTAACTAACTCAACACTATAAATATGGCAATTAAAACAACGCGAACCAACCTTTTCGAAAACTTTTTTCAACTTTTTTTAGATCGCGGTTTGATATTCATATACAGACTCAATGTCACCCGCGGGTATTTTGACGCTTTGCTTATTGACCCCAGGCTGGCTGTAGACTCTGATGAACTCTGCATTGACTTCTTTGACAGGCCCCATGATGGCGTACCATGATTGACTACCAGATCCGGCACCTGAATTACTAACGCAATTGAATTCGTATGACCGGCCAATTCGGACTTTCGAAAGTGGAACTTTTTTCATCTCTCTTATCTTTTAAAGGTTACACATAAAAATAGCTATTTAATCAACGCGATCCAACCTTTTCGAAAAAAAAGTTTACCGTAACATATCAAAAAGGTAAATCATCAGATTCAATTGCCTTCTCATGATCCCTCATACTCACAAACCAATCACACGTTACTGAGATGCAAATTGCAGTTCTGTCAGATGGTAACTGTCTCCACCAGGTGGATGGATATTGCCCTCGTACGATTGATTGCAACCCGGTTTCTGTTACCCATATTTGTACTACTGGTTTCATACCTCTGTTAACTTATACTTCTTACCATCAATCTCTACAACCTTACCATTACAAGTTTCCTTCTTTGGTCTCTTATCAATGATAGTACCCATTGAATTCTCATAATAGATTCTGTTACCGTTGGCATCAAATTCTTGTTTAACCCAATAGTCATTTGAATTCTCATAATAGATACACTTACAATTGGAATCATATTGATGTTTAGTCCAATATCCCTTTGAATCCTCAAAATAGATTTCATTACCATTGGAATCATATTCACGTTTACACCAAGTTCCATCTGACCATTCAATATAGATTCTGTTACCATTATTATTATAAAGGCTTAATGAACCTTTTGAGAAATCATGTTTTAATAATTGTGCTATTGTCATGATCATTATGCTTATTTAGATTGGTTTAACACATAAGTTTCAACTCTCTTGCAAGCCATTTCAAATTGGTTAACGGCTGCAACTGCAGATACATTCTTCGCATGAAAGGTCTGCCCGTTTTCTTTGATGCTCAACAGAGATCCAGACAATTCAACTTCGAAATTACCAAACTTCTTAAGATACTTACTTTCCATTACTACAATATTTAAAGGATTAATACTCATCTTTCTTAACACTATAAATATGGTAATTAAATCAACGCGAACCAACCGCAGCAGTAACTTTTTTCAACTTTTTTTATCGTGGATATTCCGTGTACCGGAATTTGGTAATCCGGAATTCAGATGTAACATGCTCATCATTCAAGTCGGCATCCTCATTAACTGCATTGTTTAAAACAATATACATATCAAAGCGATTGATGTCACTTAATATTTTCTGGTCTGTAACTTCTCTAACCAACTTACCGTTATACATTATCTTTAATCTGTCAGGCAGCCAAAGTAGTGTATATCGCATTATATTCTTACGCGGATCCTTTAACGTAAAGTATTTACTCTGGCCACCTATTTCTTCTTTAGTACCAGCATTATAAGAACCATAATGCACATTTGTTTTTACATTTAAGAATGCAAATGGTGTCCTCCAATCCCAATGCAAATAATTTCCCCATCGGTTGGTGTAAGCTTCGAAAACATCTATCTCTGGTGGCCATTGGTCCCAAGCTGTTAACCAAAAAGCTGGCCATAAGCGCTTACCTGTTGGTAACACGGCTTCTATTTCATATATACCATGTCTTAGTCGGTCCGGACAATGTACCAATCCTACTCCAATATTGCTAGTAGTATCTAGCTCTGGAAAGTATTTAGGATTATACTGAGTCTTAAGTATAAGTTCATTGTTTCTTAATTCAATAGCACTTTCATCGTACCATTGTCTGGTAACATCTGGATGTATAATACCCCATGGAGCTCCAGATTTCCATGTATATCCTTGCCATTCGAATTCATTCATATCTAATCCCACCATCCTCTTATGTTATGTGCCACTAATTTCCATAATAACTTTTCAGCACGTTCTTGTTTAGCTACTGATTCTTTTAATAATTCACTATGCATTTTATCAATTTCTTCAGCATTGGGTCTATCTTTGTATGACCATTTTAATTCATGTAAATTATTAAACTCACAATCGACAAAATCAAAACCCAATACATTATCACCATACAACTCTTTTAGTTTGTCTTGGTATTCCAATGCATATGAATCATCATATACCTTTTCCATTAATCTAACAACTGTTCTGATTCGTTTGGCATCATCCTTAGCTGAGACACCGCGTGCTCTATCAGACTCCATGAACTCAGCTTGGTCCAATAATGCACGTTTGAACATATCAATGGAATATGAATAATCAAAATCATATTTGTTCCATACCAATGGTAACCAACGCCTTAGATTACGGAATTGGTCACGTTTACGTCTGAAAAAATAGTGTATGTTATTTAGTAGTTTCATTTTTCATCTCACAATCTTACCTTTCTTAAATGCATTTATTAAATCCAACACATCCCCATATTCATAGTATCTGATAGTTGGGTATGAATCAAACACATCAACAAACCACTTACCATCGGTAACATCTGATAATGCACATGATATCAATCCCATTTCACCGACTAATGGGTAGAAATAATAATAATCTTCACTGTATGATTCTATCGGCTCTTTATCAAAACCTAATTTTATTAATTGTTGTTCAGTCATTTCGAATCTACAAATTTACCTAATACTATTAAACTCCAAAACACGAATATGGCTCTCATCCACCATGGCCATGATACAATATTTTGATCCCATACTATAAAAGAACATATACCATATATTCCTATTGATGAAAGAACGAATAACATTAATTTTTTCATTTCTTATCTGATTTAAATAGATTGATGTTCATGAATATATCAAATGATTTTATATCTAGCTGTGCTAGTTTTCTGAAAAATACAATACGTTCATCTATTGTTTTAGATGCTACCCATTGTACCACCTCTTCATCGGTAATGTCAAATGACATTTGTATGCCGTTAATATCTCTTTTTATTTGCATGGTTTTAAGGTTTATCGTATCCGCAATTATCACATTCTCTTGTAGTATCCCACTCCAATGTTGTTCCACATATAGGACACGATTCTCCGTGTACTAATTTTGGTGTATGTGTTTCTTTACTCATCTTTGTTTTGGTTTAATGCTTTTCTTAATGCTTCAAAATAATGCTTTGATCCATAAAGAACCATATTGGATTTATTTCTGATACTTGCTTCCCATTGTAATTGTAGACCAGATTTCTTTTTACTCATCTTTATGGTTTATTTACTAATAATATCTCATCAATCTTTTCTTCCCATTCACCTACAGCATCTAATCCTTTGTTACAATAAATAACTGTACGTCCAAATTTGAGTTTGATTTGGCTGTATTGGAATGTAGGGTTTTGTTTTATTTCTTTTTCAAATTCTTGATCAAGATAATAAATAACATCCGGATCTCCAATTTCCAAACCATAAAATCTAGGTTCTAGATAATCCTTGTATTTTTGGTTAAATGCTTCTTTGCTGTTTGGGATATTATATAGCCCATCTTTCTCATCTTGTTGCATCATTTCTATTAGTGCTTGTTTTTGATGTTCTTTATTCATCTTTGTTTTGGTTTAAAAAATTTTCCCATTCAGTATCTTCTGACAATATACTCACTGTCGAGTTTGTTTTAGAAGCATTTTCAATCATACCCATTAAAACTCCTTCACCATATGAAGTTGCAGTACCATATCCTTTTTTATGACACTTGTAACAACTTCCTGAGTGGCCTATAAAATAATAGTAATCATCATCAGATTCAACTGATTTGATTCCACTATTTAGTTTCCATCTATCACCATCCAGATATCCTCCTGCCCAAGTGGCAAATACTTTATAAAATGGTTTATCTAGATTATTGTCTATTTTTACCACCACCCATTTGTCAGGTGTTTCTGATATGTTTCTTTCTTTACTCATCTTTATTTTCATCTTGTTTATTTACAATATAACGTGCTATACCATCGGATATAAATCCTAAAGCTACTATAACACTAACTACTACTAGTACTATTATTAACTTGCTCATTTATCTAAATTTACATAACCTACTTTAAACTCACCATCTTCTTCAATCAAATATTGACCTACTGGCAATGTATCAATATAAAAATATTTACCACCAGTTGCTTTACCTTCAATATCAATGGTGTTTTGTACTGTATGACCTACAACCTGAATGTATCTATCTTTGATATAGGTGCTACCATTGTATGGGTATTTTTCTTTATTAGAGTTTTGCAATGCTCTAGGTCGAATCCAAATAGGTGTTTGATAAACATCATCACCATATGGTTCTCTACCGTTGAATTCGAATATCCGTGGTTTATAAGTGAATAAATCATTTAAAAACTCTACAATATCATCACCCTCGTTCCATCCATTATCTTTGAGGAAAATGGGAGAAACACCAGCATGAGTACACAATACATTACCTACCAATGCAGCCATTTTGAAATGAGCTTTATTGACACTAAAGAACTGCTCAAACTGAAAGCTATGTACTACCTGATACCCACTAGTACCACTCCCACCTACTCCTGGCCAATAATGATGATCATGGTTTCCAATAAGTAGGTTTACTTTTGTTTTACCGGGAAAATCCTTATCCTTTTTAAACTCAACAATTTGACCAATATTATGTAATTGCTCTACAGGAGATATATCAAAAGAATCAAAGTAATCACCAATGAAAGTAATGGTAGCGGCATTAGGATGAGCTGCTACAATATCTTTCCATATTGTGCGACCATGAATATCACCTATGTAGATGTTTTTGCTCATTGTATTAATTCTTCGATATCAATGTTGTATTTTTCAAATATTGCTCCTATTTCCTCTAATATATAATCTCTTGTATCCCATTTAGCATCAGGATCATTTTCATCAACGTTTACCTCGATATGGTATTCAAGTTTTTTTCTTAATTGAAGTATATCCCATAGCGCTAAGGTTAGATCGAATGATTTAGTAGCACGTTTAAATGCTAATTGGTCATCAATATCCTCGAGGTTAAATTCTAATAGTGCTTTGCTCATAACTTCTTTTTACATCTTAAATATAAGTAAATGATCTCAAAGATCAATACTCAGTCGATACTTTTTTCTACATATACACATGAATCACCTGTTTCAAAACCTTTCTCTAACAAGAGTGGCAAACTCATCGGTAAACACCATGCATATACTTTCCAGCCAGAATAATGTTGCTGGACGTACTCCCAACGCGTGTCCCATAACTTACGATATATGCCGCGACGTCGGAAATCTTCATCAACCCAAGCATCAAAGAATTTAATTTTGTTATTTGCCTGTTCTTCAAGATGTATATGACCGATTACGACATTATCAGATAATGCCAACCACATCTTCTTAGACTGTGCATATGGTCCGAAAAACACATATTCGATCATTTAAATGATCCTCCTATACCTCCGGGCTTCTACGATACAGTTGGGACATCCCAACTCTGCCCTGTTAATACCGTTCGCTCAGGGTGCCTCTTAGGCAGCCATTGCTAATTCAACCGTGTTGCCGGTTATCAAAAAGTCTCCCACTGCTCCTTTCTTGCTGTCAAAACCTGTCGACCCCATATTTTTAAAATGTAGTGGAGTCGTCGAGAATCGAACTCGAGTCCATACAAGCGGCTGACATTGGTCAAGCGACTTCATTATTAAATATACACTTCTGCACCATTTTCCTGGTCTTCCCAGACAGATACATATTCACATCCAAATTGTTCCATCAACTCCTTTGCAATCATTTCACAACTCATCGAGCCAAATAAATGAGATCTGTAATCTTCTCGGAAATATTTTGCTCTTAGATATTCCAATACATCTCTTTTGAACATCAAAAATTCGACATCTCGATCATCATGATATACACGTTTCTTTAATGTAATATGAAACATATGTCTATGCGTATCTGATAAAAACCCTACTTCAGGGAATACTTCTTTTGCAGCTGGCCAGGAATGCAATCCATCTACTGCTAGCGTAACTATTACGTTTGTTTGCATATTTATACCTCTGTTAACTTATACTTCTTACCATCAATCTCTACAACCTTACCATTACATGCATGTCTTTGGCCTGTTATCAATGATTTTACCTTTTGAATTCTCAGAATAGATTAGGTTACCATTGGCATCATAATCAGATTTAGACCAACATCCAATTGAATTCTCAGAATAGATTCTGTTACCATTGGAATCATAATCGGATTTAGACCAATATCCATTTGAATATTCACCATAGATTAGGTTACCATTAGTATCATAAAGGTATAATGAACCTTTTGAGAAATTGTGTTTAAGTAATTGTGCTACTGTTTTCATGTTTTTAAATCTTATGGATTAAATATAAGAATATTGCTAACACTATCCTAATTTCTTCAACTGCTTTTTTACTTTTTTCCAATACCGGTTAGTCTTGCGTTTTGCATATCCTTTTGGACCACCGTTCCAATTTCTGGCTATCTTTTCTAATGAATCAGCTGAATGATGATATTCTCTCCATATATGAAACATTGCAATTGACATTTCACGGTCCCACCGGTCTTCATGTTCATATACCAATCCATTATTTGTCATGCTACATATACGATTAACTTCGGCTAACATGATAGGTCGTATCTGCAAACAACCAGCCGCTTCTTCTCGTTTACAATATGCACGATTATCTCCTCGAGACTCTACCCATATCATTGCTTCAATTAATTTTTCTATACTATCCGGAACATGTTTGCGTAATTCAGTATTTTCATGTTCTAAGACTTCGATACGTTCTTGTAAACGATAGTTATCTGTTTCTACCGAATCTACCTTCCAGGCCAGTGCCACATCTAAAATAAGAAGTGATAGCACCATAAATCCTACCAATACATGTTTTGAATCTATCATAGTTTTTTATCTAAAAGTTTAACTTTAAGTCCGGCTTTGGCTAGTGTGCCATACAATACAAATATACCCGGTTCAAATCCTGAGGTTACTTGAGCTGATCCTCGATGTTCACAAATTGTTATAATCTGGTCAGCTGTAATTGGATTGAGATTACAGGCCGTGGTTAACATGTATCTAACATATTGCACTGAATTGTAATCATCATTATATAACCAGAGATATATTCTCTTTCTTTTACTTGGCATTCTCTATTTTTTGCCTGATCTCATTAAGGTCGCTACAATTTTCATATACTTCTTTAGCTGTATAATGATCAATCAGAGTATCAATAAAATCTAGTTTCTGTGTTTTGGTAAAATGACTAGGCCATGGATTCCTATGCTCGGTTATAACCGTAAATATCTCATCTAATGCTTGATCTAAATAATTATCCATACCTAAATATAATAAAATTGTTTTAAAGGACCAAACCAGCGATACTTTTTCTGCAGATGTCACGGTAACTTGAATTTGATGTAATCTTTTTCGTCTGATGGAACTTCTTCTGAACCTGGTAGCATTTTCTTCATATATGCCCTATAGAGCTTATCACGTCTATTATCATCCTCACCAGTTGTTTTAGATGGTTCATATGTTAAATATTTGTATTCTGGATTAGATTGTAGATAATATAATACAATTACAGCTACCGTAGACATTACTTTGAATAATTCCCCTCTGTTAGTAACAGTACTGTATTCTGCTCTATCATATTGATCTGGTTCCTGTGCTAGAAATGCTACTTCTATAGTATCATCTCCTACATCCCAGAACTTGACGTAATATATAAGTCCTGAATCTGTTGTAAATGTAAATTCATTTGAATATGTTCCACGCCCAACAGGTTTCCATTTATATGCAGCTGCACTAGCATCACCTACTTCATTTACATTTTCTTTGTTGATTTCAATAGCAGCTAATTGCTTGAGTGCTTTTTCTTTGGTATCATGTGTACCTAAACGCTTACCACCCTTTTTTGGATAAACAACCCATTTGTCATCTACCTTCTTAATAGTTTCTGATATCAAATCTGCCAACTTAATCATTAGTATACCTTTTTATATGATAACATCTTAGGTTCATGTAAATAATCCAATGCATCTAAACCAAAATATTTGGCTTTGATTTTAGCATGCTCATACTCATCGTAGTTATCATCACCAATTAACTTTTTAAGGTCATGATATGCTTGTTCCCAATCTACATTTTGTATTAAATCTTCCAAGAGCAGTACATGTGCCTTATATAGATAAATATCATGGAAATCATGTTCTATATGCATTAATTCAAATACTTCACCATCCTCAATCCAATCCACACAGAAATCAGCCATCCATTTTCTTTTGATATTTAGCAATTTGGTTAGCCTAGGATGCTTAACAGATAATCGTTTCAATTGCTGCAATGCTTCACCGTCATATGCATATCTTGTATTCAAGTGACAATGGTCTAGGAATATATTAGGATGGTCTATGGTTTGTGACATCCAATCTTGAACAACGGCCGCGGCATCGGTTGGTGAGCCTGGAACTAAACAATGACCTGGTATATTGGCATTCTTATGATATTCGCTTTCTATATACGTTAACTCATAACCAATCCGATCGAAAAAATCAGGAATGATCATTCGATCAAATAGTGTTTCGTCTTGTAAAGGAGTTGTTATTGTAGGGTCATCGATTATTATATAATCTAATGGAGTAAACATTTAAGACATTGTTTTAATGATCTTCGCGAATTCTGTTTCTTTGGTATTGAATGTCTTATCATCAAATTCTTCTACTACATATTCTGAATTCTTTTTAACTACTCTGCAGATTGTAGCATCGAATTGTTCCATGCCATTTAAAAGATACACTAGACCAAAATACGATTTTTTATCAGTAATACGTGCAAGTATATAAGCTTCACTAATAACATAATCCAAATCACCTAGATTAAGTATTTCTGACTTGTAGATATATTCACCATCCTTAAGTCCTAGGTATTTGAAATCGGTATTCTTATCTGTATAATAATTTTGGAATGCCTGTATTACTGGTGCTACGTCTTTATCTATCTCATAACTATATTCATTAAGCAATGTTGATAATCTAATCATTTTATCCTTTTAAAACTTTGTTTTCTGTTTCCAGTCTATTTACTTCTTTTTCTAGGTATTCTACTTTAGTTGATAATGCAGCAACTTCAGCAGTTAAAGCAATAACTTTATCACGTAATCCATCCTTCTCTAACGCGGCCGCTGCTAATAGCTCTTCTAATTTATTAACGCGGTCTTTCAAATCATCACGATACAAGTTCTTTTCCTCATTTACTTCGCTTTCGCTTTCTTTGTTTAATTCCATTCTTCGCTTGTAATAATCCCAGGCCGCAGTGGAACCTAAAACAGTTATCAATGTAATAACAATTGTAAGTGCGCTTTGAGAGCTTATTGCTTCGAGCATTTTCCTTTCCTATTGTAAAAATCCAACTGTTTTTTTGTTTTCCATAACACTAACCATACTATGATCAATTGTATTACATATGGAGCTATATTTACATGCATGTTCCAATTGAGTCCACATTGAACTAGTATCACTAATAAATATGTCCAAATTGCTCTTATCGACCAATATCTAATAGCTAAATTGCGTTCTACTAAACCATATAACAATGATATGCCAGCTACAATACCTACTCCGGCCCACCATAATGGAGTTGCTGGGATGCGGTACATGCTTATCGGATTGATAATTATCATTACAATTGATAGAGTGGCTTCAAGTAAATCAGTATCAGAAAACAAATAGATTTCTCGAATATTACGTTGCCAGCATTTTAATTTATTCTTTGATGGTATCATTTCTTAGGTAATATTTTATCTAGTGATGTACCAAAAAGAGCTCCAATTGTTATGTATTCAACAGCTGTAACTAATTCTGGTGCTGGTGCTATATTAACATCAAAAAAACTATTCGTGATCATCGTGACCGCTAATGATAAAAATCCTAAAAATCCTATCACTCGTTTAGATGATATTTCTCCTTCCCGTTCGGAAAGCATACTTACTACAAATTTAATCATTACACTTCTCCTAATTATTAGATATAACTATTTGAAATTGTAACTGGTTTTATTATTTTATCGGTCCACCGCTTACCCAAGCATCACACGTACGTGCTCCTGCACATTTAAACCAAAAGAATTCACAAAAGCCTAGATTTGCATTTTCAACAACCGTTTCCCCCTCTTCACCTATTGCACTAGCAATTTTATCTAGTGTTTCTTTCTTCTGGTCAAATGCACCACAATTGCCACATCTAGATGCTTTGGCAGCTTCTGGTGTGGTATCCCATAATTGAGCTTTCTTTTCCCAAAATGCAGCAGATCCTTTTTCATCTGCTGGGTTAAGAGGACCATAACCATATTCTTTAATTGTTTGGTTACGGTTTAATGTATTGAGATCTAAATCTTCAATGGCATCTTCTGGCTTGATATCCTCGCCTTGTATATCTTGTTCTTTTTGCAATGCAGCAGGTGTATTGTATCCAGGCCAATCAGATAAGTCTCGACCTTCCAATACAATATCCTTTAATGTATCTTTTAAAGATAGTTTCATTATAACGCTGCTAACTGGTCTAAGGTCTTGGTTAATCTCATTCCTGGCTTGAAAGTATCTCCAGAATTGGTAACTGAATATGTTAACTCGTCTGGTTCAACTGACATTACAATTCCTTTGGAACCATGATGTGGACAGGTTGGATTAACATTTTGAACCATATCACCTACCTGGTAGATATATGGGGCAGATACATCTTCGTTCATTTCATAAGGTGTCTTGGTAATATCTAAATCAGCCAATTGCTTACGAAACTCATCTACAAGATTATATTTCTTAAGAACAATTCTAAATGCATCTAGATACTCTCCACCGTTCTCCTCTCTATCTGAAACAAACATATCAACCATTTCTTCGAAATCCTTACGCTTAGCGGCTTTGCCAAATGCATTAATAGCATCGGCCTTTGCTTGTATTTCTAATTGGTTTCCACGTTCTTTCCATGAATCATATGAATTGGCTTCTTTCATCGCGTCATCTTCTAATCGCTGAATAATAGCCTTGGCTTCTTTATTACTTATCTTTAAAGCAGCTGCTAACTCATCTGCAGTAACAGATTTAATATCCGTACGGAAATGGGCTATATAATGTTGAGCAGCTGATAAGACTCCATCTCTATCTTTCACATCTTCAAAGTCAGGTAACCTAGCCTCATTGACCGATTCTTCAACCTTAACAACTCGAACATTGATCGGTGTAGGTTTAACAGACCTTCTATACTTTTCAATAGCTTCTTCTTCACTATTAGCA
>Ga0070749_10001547_pt1 | contig 15595 bp, 18 predicted proteins | sample VirMetDEL_Nov_18_FD_75180 | JGI IMG/M metagenome (GOLD analysis project Ga0070749, IMG submission 75180) | Aqueous microbial communities from the Delaware River and Bay under freshwater to marine salinity gradient to study organic matter... | ecosystem: Environmental > Aquatic > Marine >...
TGAGGAGGAGAAGGTTGCCCGCGCTGAACGCAAGCGCGACTACATGAACTGGCAACTTACCGAGCAGATCGAAGAGTTCCGCGACGAGCAGGAGCAGATGCTGACTCAGTTGCCATTGGGCGGCTCTCAGTACATGAAGATCTGGTATGACGAGCAACAAAAGCGCCCCTGCGCCGAGTTCCTGCCAATCGACCGAGTGATCGTGCCGTTCGCGGCTACCAACTTCTACACCGCCCAACGCGCGACCGAAGTCCACGTCATCACCGAGTGGGAGTTTAAGCGCCGCGTGCGTACTGGTCAGTACCGCGACATTGACCTGGTTCGCGCCACCATGCAACCAGAGGAGACTGCTCCCGAGAAGGCTAACAACAAGATTGAAGGCCGTAAGTGGCAAGACAACGAGGACGGTGAGCGCACTGTCTATCACATCTACTGCTGGCTGGAGTTAGAGGAAGACGACTACTCTAAAGGCGAGATGGCTCCGTACATCCTGATGATTGACGAGCTTGAGGGCGACGTGGTCGGTCTTTATCGCAACTGGGAAGACGGCGACGACACCATGTCCAAGCTGGATTGGGTTGTCGAATTCAAGTTCATCCCTTGGCGCGGCGCTTACGCTATTGGCTTGCCTCACCTGATCGGCGGCTTGTCTGCGGCTCTGACTGGCGGCATTCGTGCGTTGCTGGACTCGGCGCATATCAATAACGCCGCCACCATGCTGAAGCTCAAAGGCTCGAAGATTAGCGGGCAGAGCCAAGAGGTTGACGTTACCCAGATTGTTGAGATCGAAGGCGCACCAGGCGTGGATGACATCCGCAAGATCGCCATGCCAATGCCATTTAACCCACCTTCAGGCGTTTTGTTTGAGTTGGTTGGATACTTGGACAAGGCCGCTCGCGGCGTGGTCACCACGGCTGAGGAGAAGATTGCCGACGTAAACAGCAACACACCGGTTGGCACGACCCAGGCTTTGATTGAGCAGGGTGCCGCGGTGTTCTCCGCTATTCACGCTCGTTTGCATGAATCACAGAGCCGATTGCTCAAGATCCTCGGTCGACTGAACCGTTGGTACCTGGACGACCAGCGCAAGGGCGAGATTGTTGCCGACCTGAAGATCTACTCAGAGGACTTCCGTCGCAACACTGACGTTGTCCCTGTGTCTGATCCGCATATCTTCTCTGAGACTCAGCGTATGGCTCAGATGCAAGCCGTGTTGGCTCGCTCGAAGGAAGCGCCTGATCTGTATGACCGCAGGGCTGTCGAACAGCGGTTCTTGAAGCAGTTAAAGATTCCTGGCATCAACGAACTGCTCAAAGATACCGCGGCGCCACAGGAGCGCACCTCCGCAGACGAGAACGTGGCGATGTCGCTCGGACAGAATGCTTTCGCTTACATCCAGCAGGATCACTTGGCGCACATTCAAAGCCACCTGGACTTCGCTACGAACCCCGCGCTTGGCACAAATCCGATCATTGCTTCGTTCTTCTTGCCAAGGGCGCTGGAGCACATCAAGCAACACATGGTCTTGTGGTACTTGAACCGAATGAACGGCTACGTTGCCAAGTCTCGTGGCGATAAGATCTTGACCGAGGTCGAGTACGAGAACAAGGTGCTCACGGCGGAGATCGACAAGATGTTTGCCATGGCGTCTCAGCACGTCAAGATCGACAGCGAGAAGGCGTTTGCGAAGATTGTTCCTGTGATCCAGCAGTTGATGCAGTCCATGAAGCAGTTGACTCCCCAGCCCCAGTTGCCGCCTGAAGCTCAGGTGTTGCGCGAGACCAGCATGGCTGAAACTCAGCGCCGCGCCCAGCGCGATCAGGCAGAAATGCAACTCAAGACCCAGCAGATGCAGATGGATGCTGAGGAAAGCAAGCGCAAGGATGACATGGATATAGCTCTTAACTCTGTGAACAACCTCACGAAAGAGCGCATCGAAACCGCACGCCTGACCCAAAGGGATGAGGCGTTGCAGTCCGAGCAGTTTGAAACTGCAATTCGCCTCCAGCAAGAGGCACAACGTAACTTAGGAGTCTGATATGGCCACTAACCCGTACTTCAACGAAGCTGTTCCTATGCACAAGCGTATGGCCGCCGGCGAAAAGCTGACTGGCACTACCTTGAAGCCCGCAGGCGACAAAGCCAAGCCCGCTCAATCTAAAGGAGGTGCTCTAAGCTCACAGAAGAAAAAATGATCACCGTATCCGACATCATTGGTCGAATAGAGTCTCGTCAGGCTGAGATACGCCTGTCCCTTGCGGATGGAAATGCCGCTACATGGGAGACCTATCACCGGATGGTAGGACATCATGCGGGCCTTAATGAGGTACTGCAAATTATCAATAATCTTTTGAAAGAAGAAGATGAACATGAATGAACCGGTAGCGTTTGACGACGCTGAAATTGCTTGGGCTTTCCCGAGTGTTGATCCCGGAGCGAAACCTCTTGGTGGACGCATCCTCGTGCAATTGCGTCGCACTAAAAAGAAAACATCCAAATCAGGGATCATCCTGGTCGAAGAGACCAAGGAAGCGGAGAAGTGGAACAACATGGTCGCCAAGGTGATCGAGATTGGCCCACTTGCCTTTAAGAACCGAGACACCATGCAAGGTTGGCCAGAAGGCTCCTGGTGCCAGGTTGGCGACTACATCCGAGTCCCTAAATGGGGTGGCGATCGTTGGGAAGTGAAGGTAGATGGGGAAGACGACATGGAAGACCCCGCCTTGTTCATGATCCTGAACGACCACGAAGTCATTGCAAAAGTGACTTGTAGCCCCTTGGAAATGCGTTCTTTTATTTAAGAGGTAATTTATGGCCGAAAAAGATAAAGAGGACATCATGGATGTCCAAGAGGCTGTTGACGGATCTGCTACCGTTAACCTGCCCGATAATATTGAAAGCCCCCAAAAGGCTGAAGATGATCATGATGATGATGACGATCAGCAGAGTGAAGACTCTGAGGACGACTCTCCGAGTAGCTCTAACGACGACGACGAAGACCAAGAAGGTGACACGGACGCATTGCGTTCCGCGCGTCGAGAGCGTCGTCGGGCTAAGAAGCAGTTAGTCCGCCAGACTAATGCCGAGAAGGAGCTAAAGCTCCAGATGCTGGAGCGGCAGAACCAGGAGCTAATCCAGCGCCTGTCCGTCGTTGAGCGCAAGACCCATTCCGCCGACTTGGCTCGCATTGACAAGGCTATTGAGGACGCTGAACTGCGCATCAATTACGCCAAGATGAAGCTGGGTGAAGCCGCTGAGTCCCGCGACGGTAACGCGATGGCAAAAGCCCAAGAGGTCTGGATGGAGGCTCGCCAGCAAGCGGAGGCGTTGCGTAACTTGAAGAAAAACGCTACCCGCCCCCGTCAAGAGAACAATATTCCCGATCCCCGCCTACAGCGCCTAGCCGCCGATTGGATGGAGCGCAATCCCTGGTACGACCCGAATACTCGTGACATGGATAGCCGAGTCGCCAAACAGGTGGACGAGGAGCTTACCGCTGAGGGCTGGGACCCCACCAAAATTGATTATTGGCGAGAGCTTGATAAACGCTTGCCAAAGTATCTTCCCCATAGATACAATGATGACACCGACGTGAATTCAAACCGACGGAGTAAACCGAGAGGAATTGTGACTGGATCTGGACGCGAATCAGCCGCGAGAGCGGGAGGGAGAAATTCCTTCACCTTATCACCCGAACAAGTTCGGGCGATGAAGGACGCTGGTTTTTGGGATAACCCAGAGCGCCGTCAGAAAATGATCAAACGTTATGCCGAAGAGGCACGACAAAATCAAGGTAACAGGAGTTAATTATGGATTCACGTTTAAAAAAATCTCTTCAGGCCGGTGGCCGCAATGATCGCGCGAGCGAGGACGCAAGCCGTCGACCCCCTGAGGAAAAGTTCATGAGTGCGCAGGAACGTCGAAAGATGTGGAGCGATGAATGGACGCAATCGGCATTGCCCAACGTCCCGACTATTCCGGGATGGCACCTGTGCTGGCTTTCTTCAACTAACGGCTACGACACCATTGATAAGAGAATGCGACTAGGGTATGTACCTGTGACGGCAGATGAGTTACCTGGGTTCGACAATTTCCGCGTCAAGGCTGGCGAAAACGTTGGAAAAATTGCATGCAACGAGATGTTGCTGTTTAAGTTGCCGATGGACATCTACCAAGATGTCATGACGCAATTGCACTTTGAGGCTCCAATGGACGAGGAAGAAAAAATCCGCGCCCAGGTCGAGAATCTCCAGGGTGCTAAGGACAGTAACGGTCGGCGGCTTGTACAGAAGGAAGGCGACGGGATGGGTCGTTTCGATCAACAGCAAACCAACCGTGCCCCCATTTTTGAGGGCTAATCTAAAAGGAGTAAGACAATGTCTGCTACAAATGCTCCGTTCGGTCTGCGCCCTGCGTTCCATCCCTCTGGTTTGGACCGCGCTGTGGAGCTTACTGACGGTATTACCTCGGGGTACGCCTCGAACATCCTGAAGGGCCAACCTGTCAAGTATGTGACTGGTGGCGTTATTAACCCTGCCGCCGCTGGCGACTCGTTTGTTGGTGCCTTCGCTGGCGTCCAATTCACGGACACCACCGGTCGTAACCGTGTATCGAACTACTGGCCTGCCAATACGGCATACCAAGCTGGTTCATGCAACGCTTATTTCTACAACGACCCCAATATCGTTTACGAAATCCAAGCGGACGGTTCTTTGGCACAAACCTCCATCGGTGACGAAGCTGACATCAGCAACGCTACTGCTGGATCTGCGACCACCGGCTTGTCTCAGTGCACTTTGTCAACCACCTTAGTTGGTGCTGGCAACTCTGCGCAGATGCGTGTCGTTGGCCTCGCTCCGTACCCAGGCAATGCTTGGGGTGATTCTTACACCATTGTCCGCGCGACTATTAGTGAATTCCAATTCGCTACTGCCGCCGGCACTGCAATCTAAGGAGGGAGTGAACCATGGCCGCTCCAATGCGTAGTACCGACTTTCGTTCCATTGTCGAACCCATTCTGAACGAATGCTTCGACGGTGTGTACGACCAACGTGCCGATGAATGGTCGCGGGTTTTCCGCGAGCAAGAAGGTATTCCCCGTAACTATCACGAAGAACCCGTCCTGTACGGATTCGGCGCCGCTCCTCAGATGGCTGATGGCACGCCCGTTACCTATCAACAAGGTGGCGTTCTGTTCCTGAAGCGTTACGTCTACAACGTTTATGGCTTGGCGTTCGCGCTGACCAAAGTGTTGGTTGAAGACGGCGACCACATTCGTATCGGTCAGACCTATGCCAAGCACTTGGCACAGTCACTGAGAGACGAAGGAAACCCTAGCGGCTAACGTCCTGAACACTGCCTTCACCGGCGGTGCAACGGCTGGCGGCGACGGCGTGGCGTTGAACAGCGCTTCTCACCCAATCGTCAACGGTACATTCAGCAACTTGTTGACTACCGCCGCGAACTTGTCTCAGACCTCTTTGGAGCAAATGCTGATTCAAATTCGCCAAGCAGTGGACAACAACGGCAAGAAGATCCGCCTGGTGCCCAAGCAATTGGTTGTGGCTCCTGGCAACGTCTTCCAAGCTGAAGTTCTGTTGAAGTCAGTCTTGCGTGCTGGCAATGCTAACAACGACATCAACCCAATCAAGTCTATCGGCTTGCTTGACGAAGGTGCCGCGGTTATCAGCCGTTTGACCAGCGCCACCGCATGGTGGGTGCAGACAGACGCTCCTGAAGGCATGAAGTTGATGATGCGCCGTCGTTTGGAGAAAACGATGGAAGGCGACTTTGAGACCGACACAATGCGGTACAAAGCCACCGAGCGTTACGACATCGGCTTTACCGATCCTCGTGCCATGTACGGCACGCCAGGTGTGTAAAAAATGGTTGGGGGCTTCGGCCCCCTCCTAACAGGAGAAAAAAATGGCAAATCAAGTCACGAACATTGGTGGAATGCTGTCGGCCATCACCGGCACCATTGCTTACACCGATTCTTCGGCAGTGACTATCGCCACTTTGCCTGCCAACTCTCAGATCGTTGATGTAAATATTGACGTGACGACCGCATTCGATGCGGGAACTACCAACACTATTGCTGTTGGCAAAACTGGCTCTGCGGCCGCTTTTGTCGCCGCGACCGGTGTTAGTTCGGCTGGTCGTGCAAGTGTTGCTTCCACTGGTGTGTACAGCGCCTGGGCGGACTCTGGTAGCTCTGACGTTAGCGTCATTGCAACTTTTGCCCAAACAGGTACTGCGGCTACTGCTGGTGCGGCGCGTGTGACGGTTGTCTATAAATCATACGCTGTCTAAAGGAGCTAATCATGGGCCAATTTAAACCTATGGTGAAAATGGACACTACCGAACCTTCGGTAGAGTTGAAGCTCAAAAAGGGCGGCGCTGTCTCTAAGCCTAAGAAGATGATGAATGGCGGCGTAATGAGTGGCTTGTCAGCCGCGCCAGCACCTGTTGGTGCTCGCGGTGGCAATGCACCCGTTGCTCGTCCTATGGCGCCTTCTATGGCTACACGTCGGAATGCTATGACTGGTCGTCCAATGCCCGCAATGGCAAAGGGTGGCGAGTCTAAAAAAGAGCATAAAGGCGAAAAGGCTAAGATGTCTAAGCTGGATAAGGAGATCCGTAACGAGTCCGAGGAAATCGGTCGCGTTAAGGCTCGCCTGAACAAGCATGAGAACATGGCGGCTTCAAAAGCCCACAAGGGAATGAAAACCGGTGGCGTTGCCAAAAGCAATGCTGGCGGCTACAAGACCGGTGGCGTAGTTGACGGACAAGGCGGTTACAAGACAGGCGGCGTCGTCAATGGCCAGGGTGGCTTTAAGAAGGGCGGTGCCGCAAAAAAGGCTTACGCTACGGGGGGAGCTGTTAACGACAGCGGTAAGCCCGTAGCCATGCCCAAAAAGCCTGCCTCCAAGCCCGTCTCCAACGACCGTCAATCTGGCACCTTCAAAAAAGGTGGCAAGGTAAAGATGGCCGAAGGCGGCAAGGCTTCTCGTAAGGGTGCTGTTTCTGATGAAGAGATGCAACGTATGCTGGATAAGGCATACAACGATAGTATCGGCCCTAGTAAGGAGGAAATCGAATTCGCTAAGTCGCTTCGTGCCATCCCCGGAAAAATGTTCCGTGGTGCTAAGAAGATGCTTGGGTTCGGTGAAGAGGACGCCGGTGACGGCGCTGTGACTGAGACCGAAAGGTCTATAACAGTCGCTCCTGCCAAGAAGCGTGGTGGCTCGGTTAAGTGCTGAGTCTGAGTGGGGGCTTCGGCCCCCGCTTTTAATTTGGAGAAAAGCATGAAAGTGCAAACAGTTTCAAAGACGGGCACTGGATCAAGTGCGGCTATTGTCACCAACACAAACACCAGCCCATTTAATATTGGCTTTGGCGTAGTAGTTGATGGCACTGTGACGTACACCGTCCAACACACGTTTGACGACCCTGGTGTTGGGTTTAGCGTTTGGTACTCTCATCCATCTGTAGCCGCTCAAACCGGTAATGATGACGGTAACTACGCATTTCCCGTGACAGGCGTAAAGGTGTTAGTTACCGCTGGTGATGGCACCGCAACATTGAATCTAGTCCAGGCTGGTATCTAATGGCTCAGGTTGGCAACTCAGGCGTCGCCGACCAAGCAAATACCACTGATGGTTATGCGCTTGGGGTGGGGGCAAAAAACGTCCCAGCGACTGATAGCGCCGGAGAAAACGTAGGCGACGGGGGTGTTGTGGACTTGTACCATAGCGCGGTGCCTATTGTTAAATCGTACATAGCTGACGAAACCGCTCCTGGTTATGTGTTGCAAGAGAGTGGTGACAAAATCGTATTGGAGGCTTCGTAATGGCAGACCAAAAAATTTCGGCAATGCCGGCGGCGTCCACACTGGACGGTACGGAGCTTGCCCCCTTGGTTCAGGGCGGTGCCAACGTTCGCACGACACTGACCGCAATCAATGCGCTTTCACAGAATCGTATTGCGCTTTTTAGGAACACCACTTACACCTACACGGCGGCTGATACGGCAGAAATCATCACCTTTGACAATACCGCTATAGCTCAAAACATTACGCTTGTTGACGACAGTAAGATCACATTCTCTGTAGCCGGTGAGTACCTGCTGAACTTTAACTTTCAGATGGCAAACACCGACTCTCAAGAAGGTAGTTGCGAATTTTGGGTGCGCTTAAACGGAGTTGATTTCCCAGGTTCTAATACTCGGTTTGATGTACCAAGTAGTCACGGCGGCAACCCCGGTAGGATTGTTGCTTCGTTTACATTGCCTGGCATCGCGGCTGTTAACGACTACGTTCAGCTTGTTTCTTTCACAACAAAGACTGAAATAAGCATTATTTCGGTCGGACCGCAGGTATCCCCAACAAGACCCTCTACGCCAGCCGGCGTCGTTGTTGTCCATCAAATTGGGAGTTAATCATGCCAGCCAAGTCCCAGGCTCAGTTCCGCTTAATGAAGGCGGCTGAGAACAACCCAAAGTTCGCCAAGAAGGTTGGCATCCGCCCCGACGTTGCCGCCGAGTACACCGAGTCCAATAAGGGCAAGAAGGCGTACTCAAAGCTCCCCAAAGAGATGGCTGGAGGCGGCGGTTTGTATGCCAACATTCATGCAAAGCGTGAGCGTATTGCCGAGGGTTCTAAAGAGAAGATGCGTAAGCCTGGCTCCCCTGGCGCCCCGACCGCAAAGGCTTTTAAGGAAGCCGCCAAAACAGCCAAGATGGCTAAGGGTGGACCTAGCCTGGCAGTTGGTCGCGGCGAGAAAATGCCTGTAGAAAAGGGCGCCGGTTTGACGGCTAAAGGACGCGCCAAATACAACCGTGAAACCGGATCAAATTTAAAGGCGCCTCAACCGCAAGGAGGCTCGCGTCGAGACTCTTTTTGCGCGAGAATGGGTCCAGTTGCAGAGAAGAGCGAAAAGGGTAGTCGATCACGCGCCTCGATGAAGCGCTGGAACTGCCCAGGCTGGTAAAGGATCATCATGGCTTATTCAGACACCTACGGTCAGATTTATAGCGTACAGACACTCATCGACCACGGTGCGCGTCGTTGCGGCAAGCTGGCTGAGGAGTTGACCTCCGAGCAACTGTTAAGCGCCAAGGAGTCATTGGGTTTTGTTTTAACGAACTTGATTAACATTGGCATTCAGTATTGGGCTATCCGCAAAGAAGTTATTGGCTTGACGCCAGAGAAGTACATCTACACCCTGCCAAACGGCTCTAATGACGTACTGAATGCGTTGTATCGCACCATGACGCGCCCATCCGGTAGCTACACCACAAGCGCCGGCGGTAACGTTGCTAATGCTGGTGATAACGACATCAACACCTACTGCCAACAAGCGTCGGCAGACGGTAATATTGCAATCAATTTTGGCACCGACAACCCCATCTATGCCGGCTCAATTGGTGTCATGCCCTATATTTCCGGCGGCGGAAGCGCTACCTGGTCGTTAACTCTCGAATATTCGACGGATAACGTAACCTGGAACACGTTAGAGGACCTTGGATCGGTCGTTATGACCGACAAGCAGTGGCTCTGGACCGATATTGACCCCGGTCAGAGCGTCCAATACTACCGAATTCGTGCATACGGTGGCACTACGCTCGCATTGCGTGAGTTCTACGTTGGCAATAACAGCCGTGAGATCACAATGAGTCGCCTGAACCGCGACGATTACACGAATTTGCCGAATAAAAACTTTACAGCTAACCAGCCGTACCAGTTTTGGTTCAACCGCACGGTCCCGAACCCTCAAATTTACCTCTGGCCCACCCCCAGTGACCCGTTTGTGCAGATGACCGTCTGGTACAGCAAGCAAGTAATGGATGTTGGCGACCTTACGGACCAGTTAGAGATACCTCAGCGTTGGTATATGGCTGTCGTAAGCATGTTGGCTCACCAGATGAGCCTGGAACTGCCGCAAATAGATCTTCAACGCATCCAATACCTTGAACAGCAGGCTGAGAAGCACTTGGGGCTGGCGGAAGCCGAGGAAAGAGACAAATCACCCATTTATTTTGCCCCCAATATCTCTGTTTATACGAGGTAAGCGATGGGCATTTTTCTAGACACCCTTGGGAACCAGTCTTTATCGATATTTATTTGTGATCGGTGCAGGATGAAGCGTGCGATGGACGAGCAGATGTCCGATCCGAACGTTGCCGGTCTAAAAGTATGCCAACAAGGGTGCGCTGATCAAAAAGACCCCTATCGACTGCCCGCTCGAAAAACCGAGCGGATAAATTTGCGTTTTCCTCGTCCGGATGTTTCTGTATCGCTAGACCCGAATAACCTTGTGACGGATAATCAAGGCGACTATATTATTTCTACCGAAGGCAACACGGAAATACCGGAAAATAACGGCAACCTTGACGGAATATCGGTGACACCATAATGGCAAATCAAACCATCACTCAACTGCCAGACGCAGGCCCGATTACGGGTGCAGAGCTTGTACCCGTGGTCCAGAATGGCGGTACTTACAAGACTACTGCCGCGGCTTTGGCTGGATCTCCGGTTCAAACCCAAACCTTCCTGACAAAAGATCAGGAGTTGACCCTGGTAAATAGTCGATATTTATCTACCGACACAGGTCTTGGTTTGTCAGATGGCGGTGCCACCTCTTACTATCGGTTGTCATTAAATGGCGCATCAGGAAGCCTGGAGGCGGCATCTGGCGGACTTATTGCTAAGGACAGTGCATCTACAGTCGTTGCTCGATCTTTGGCTGTTTCTGGAGCCGGTTTAGGCGTATCCAATGCCGATGGAACTGGCGGCAACCCAACCTTTGAATTGACAGGCATTGCGTCCGCGGTTGCCAACTTAGGCGGAACTGGATTCATGGCCATTGTTGGTGGCTCTACTGTTGCAGGTCGTCAAATCCTGGGCACTTCCAACCAGATTTCTGTTTCCAACGGCAATGGGTCAGACAACCCAACTATTGGATTGGCTGAGAATGCGATATTCCCCGGTGTTGGGTCTGTAAGAATCCCAAATGGAAACACGGCAGAGCAACCGGCGGGCGCTAATGGACAGATTCGGTATAACACGGACACCAATACGTTCGATGGTTATCAAAACGGCTCCTGGCTTCCCTTTACCCTCGGGGCTGGTGTTGGATCATTTAGCGCCGGATCGACCGGACTAACGCCCTCTTCGGCGACCACTGGTTCAATCACTTTGGGTGGCACATTAAATGTTGCAAACGGCGGCACTGGAGCAAATTCCCTGACTGGCTATGTCAAGGGCGCAGGCACTTCGCCAATGACCGCCAGCGCTACAGTTCCAACTTCAGACTTGAGTGGAACTGTTAGCAATGCACAATTGGCAAATAGCTCAACGACGATCAACGGCACAACAATTGCTCTTGGTGCGTCTGGAACCATCACGGCCGTTGCGTCTAATGCCCTAACTATTGGCACAGGCTTGAGCGGCACTAGCTATAACGGCTCTACACCAGTTACGGTTGCAATCAGCAACACCGGCGTTAGCTCTGGATCTTATGGCGGCGCCAGCAAGTCTTTATCGGCAACTGTTAATGCGCAAGGTCAGCTTACCGCCTTGTCTGAATCGAATATTGCAATTTCCAACACCCAGGTATCTGGACTGGGAACAATATCGACTCAAGACGCTAATAACGTCGCTATAACCGGTGGAGCTATTAACGGCACCGCAATTGGCGGATCAACAGCCGCGGCGGGAACATTTACATCGGTAACAACGAGCACTGGCACGATTAGCGCCGCTCCGGTAAATGCAACGGACATTGTTAACAAGTCTTATGTGGACACACTGGCGGCATCCGGAATCCATTTCCATTCGCCTGTGCGCGTAGAGTCGCCAATTAACTTAAATGCGACCTACGACAACGGAACGGCAGGAGTTGGTGCCACCCTTACAAATGCGGGCACACAGGTCGCGCTAGTAGTCGACGGCATAACGCTCAACGTCAGCGATCGGGTTTTGGTATACGAACAGACCGACCAGACGCAGAATGGTATGTACGTCGTCACGGACGTTGGCTCTGGATCTACCAATTGGGTTTTGACGCGCTCAAGTGATGCTGATACTTATGTCATCAACAGCGCGGCTGGGTTGAGCGAAGGCTCTACTGTTTTCGTGCAAGAGGGCGCAACTGGCGCTGGCGAAACTTACACCTGCAATACCAGCGGCACCATTACATTCGGCACCACAAACATCACGTTTGCTCAAATTTCTTCCGCACAGATTTACAGCGCTGGCGCAGGACTAACGCTGTCTGGAACAGAATTTAGCATCACTAACACGGGGGTAACAGCCAATCCCTACGGTACTGCATCTAGTGTGCCCGCCTTGGTAATTAACGCGCAAGGTCAGGTGACCAGCGCCGTTGATACGCCAATTGCCATTGATGCAAACCAGATTACAACCGGAGCCGTAACTAACGCGCAGTTGCAAAATAGCGCAGTTACGTTTAACGGTACATCGGTCTCCCTGGGCGGATCTGGCTCAATCTTAGCCGCCAACCCGAACGCATTGACTATTGGGGCGGGACTGACTGGCACAAGCTATGACGGCTCTGCCCCCACTACGATTGCTCTAGACGCATCGGGCGTGGTTGCCGCGACATACGGATCTGCGTCACAAGTCCCCGTCTTTGCTGTTGACACTTACGGGCGCGTTACTTCGGTTACCGATACACCGATTGCGATTTCCGCTGGTTCTGTGTCTGGCTTGGCGGCTTCTGCAACGACTGACACAACGGACGCCGCAAACATTACTTCAGGCACGTTGCCAACCGGTCGTTTGAGTGGCTCTTACACCAGCATTTCTGGCGTCGGCACCTTGGCGGCTGGCACTTGGAACGCCTCACCAATCGGAGTTGCTTATGGTGGAACCGGTTTAACCGCGACGCCATCCAATGGACAGCTTGCAATTGGCAATGGCTCCGGATATTCGCTTGCGACGCTGACCGCTGGTACAAACGTTTCGATTAGTAACACTGCCGGTGGAATAACGATTAACGCTACACCAGCCGCTGGCGGTACTGTGACCTCGGTTTCTGGGTCTGGCGGCACCACTGGACTTACGCTCTCTGGTGGACCTATCACCGTTTCCGGAACGCTAACCCTTGGCGGAACACTCGTTCCTGCAAACGGCGGCACAGGCGCCTCGACACTGACTGGTTATGTGTACGGCAACGGCACAAGCACCATGACCGCGTCTACCACCATCCCAAATACAGCCATCACTGGTTTGGGAACAATGTCTACACAGAACGCTACAAGCGTTAACATTGATGGCGGTGCGATTGATGGTACGACTGTTGGCGCGACAACAGCATCCTCTGTTCGGGGAACGACCATTACGGCAACGACTGAGTTTTCTGGCTCTGGCGCGTCATTAACGACGCTTAATGCGTCTAACCTTTCCTCTGGAACAGTTCCTGACGCACGGATCTCTGGGTCATATACGGGTATGACCAACCTTACTGGTTCGGGGACGGTTGATTTTGCGAAGTTTTTAGGGAATTCCGCCGATACAGCCGCGGCGCCAAGTTTTAGCTGGACCGGTGATACTAATACAGGCATCTACAGCCCCGGCGCGGATCAGATTGGCGTCGCCACTGGAGGTGTGAGTCGGCTTACTGTTAGTACAACTGCAATTGACTCTACTCTGCCGATTAGTGCGACTTCCATAACAGCGACCAATAGCATACTTCCTGCCACAGATAATACTGGCGTTGTTGGTTCGGCGGCACTAACATGGAATAACGGTCAGTTCAACAGCTTAACCATAGACGGCACCCTTAGTGTCCGTACGGCAATTGATTTGGCTGATAACGACGTAGTCCAGTTTGGCACATCTGACGACGCAAAGCTCTTCTACGACGGAACGAACAACACAATGGAGATGGAGCTTGAGGCTTCAGCGAACAGCTTCATCATTACAGACAATGGCACGACTCGAATCACGTTTACAAAAACTGGCGAGATTCAGGCAACGAACAACATCACAGCGTACTATTCTGACGACCGATTAAAAGACCGCAAGGGTGACATCCTGTCGGCACTCGACAAAGTCAAGACGCTGGATGCGTTCTACTACGAAGCAAACCAGACGGCGCAGGATTTGGGATACGAGCCTGTTCGTGAAGTTGGTATCTCCGCCCAGCAGGTGCAGGCTATCATGCCGGAAGTGGTTGCGCCTGCCCCAATTGATGAAAAATACTTAACGGTTCGCTACGAGCGTATGGTCCCGTTATTGATCGCGGCAATCAAAGAACTTGAGGCGCAAGTCGCTGAATTGAAAAAGGGATAAGTTATGGCGCAAACAGGCTTCACGCCAATCCAACTTTATCGCACAAGCACCGCATCCGCGGTTCCTGTTGATACAAATCTTACCGACGGTGAGTTGGCTATCAACTTGACCGACGAGAAGCTGTACTTTAAAAATGCCTCCGGCACGGTTAAATTGCTTGCGGCAAATATCACGCCAATTGCTAATGGCGGAACTGGAACGGCATCCCCTAGCCTGGTGGCGGGTTCCGGTGTATCCATTGCAGGTACTTGGCCGAACCAAACGATCAGCGCCACAGGTTCTGGTGGCACAGTGACGGATGTGACTGCGTCTGCGCCATTGGCATCAAGTGGCGGCGCAACGCCTGATATTAGCTTCACTGGTGTTCTTTCGACAGCCAACGGTGGCACTGGAAACGCTAACGGCACCGTGGAAAAATTAGCAACAACCAATTTCACCATTGAGGAGTCAGGCGGTGTCTTGGTTTTTAAGTACGGCGCCACTACAATTGCCACAATGGACAGTAGCGGAAACTTGACAACGCTTGCCAATATCACAGCATACGGGACAATCTAAGGAGTAAATATGGCGTTGAATCCATCTGGGCCGATTAGTTTTGGCGGCGCCACTGCTGGGCAATCAATCAATCTTGAGCTTGGCTTTTCGGCTACGGCTACGGCTTCTATCAACTGCACTCCGTTCCGCTCTTTGGCTGGCATACCGTCTGGTCAAATTAGCCTTAGTAATTTTTACGGAAAATCAAATTTTCCAGGTGGCTCTACTATTTTTGGACCTGGCACTTGGACGTGGATTCCGCCAACCGGCATCTCGTCTGTTTCGCTTGTGGCTGTTGGTGGTGGCGGGGGCGCCAGCCAGAGTAATGCTGGCGGTGGCGGTGGTTTAGGTTACAAAAACAATTACGCGGTGACTGCTGGATGCAGTTACACCGTTGTTGTTGGTTTTGGCGGTAGGGGTTCTACGTTATGCGGCGGACAAGGAAATCCAGGCAGTGGCGGCTGTACATATTTTGTGTCTACTGCGGTTGTTAAAGGCGGAGGCGGCGTTGGGTCTAATAGTTGTGGACAAGCTGGTGGTACTTACGTTGGAGACGGCGGCGGTAATGGCGGTGCTGGCGCAAAAGGCGGCGGCGGCGCTGGAGGATACGCTGGAACTGGCGGAAGAGGAACAACTAGCGGCTGTTGTCCGCCAACTGCTGGAGCGGGAGGTGGCGGTGGTGGCGGGTTCAACTCTGGCGGGGTAAGGGGCGCTGGGGGCGGCGTGGGTTTATATGGTCAA
>Ga0070749_10001548_pt1 | contig 15594 bp, 31 predicted proteins | sample VirMetDEL_Nov_18_FD_75180 | JGI IMG/M metagenome (GOLD analysis project Ga0070749, IMG submission 75180) | Aqueous microbial communities from the Delaware River and Bay under freshwater to marine salinity gradient to study organic matter... | ecosystem: Environmental > Aquatic > Marine >...
TATTATTTCCGATCGTAAGTTAACAAAAATTAATGAAGGTAGTTTTTCAGAGCTAGAAATCATTAAACAAGAGTCTAATGGCTTTGAAGAATTTGTACGAAATGTATTTGCAGATGACAGATTCAAGTCTATGAAAAAAGATCCGGAATTTTTGTCTACATTGAAATCATTATATGGAGATGCAAAAGTTGTTAGTTTAGACCAATTAAAGTTTGATGATTTAGTAAGAATGTATCCTAACAATTATAACGATGTACATTTTACGCGTCAACAACCGGATGGTAAAGAAGGACCTTATTATAGAGATTCATTATCATTCCCTAACCCAGATGACTCTTCAACTCAAATTGGTGACATGAAGGCTTTAGAAAATTGGAAACAAGAAACTAAAAAGCGGTTTGGTAATATTAATATTATGTTGAATCCATATGCAAAAGAACGTTGGGATAAAGTTAAAATTGAAGATGATAAATTTTCACAAAGCCAATCAGATTATGTACGCGGTAAGGCCTCTGCATTAGATGCATTTGGTACTACGGAATAAATAATAAACTACAATAATTTAAAAGTGTCAGTAATATTTGGATTATTGGCACTTTTTTACTATAATAAGTTATGAAAACAATATACATAGGAGATATACACGGTAGAGATGTATGGAAAGATATCGTTGCCAAGCACGATGATGTTGATAATATTGTTTTCGTTGGAGATTATTTTGATTCATTTGATATTCCAGCCGTTATCCAATTAGATAACATTAAGAAGATAGTTGAGTTCAAAAAGAAGAGAGAATTAGACCTTACCAAAAAGGTTTATCTTTTAATTGGAAATCACGATATTCACTATTGGCCGGGAGTTAAAGATAGAGGTAGTACATCAGGCTTTCAATCAACTATGTCATTTCAATATGAACAATTCTTTAGAGAAAATGAAAAGTGCTTTCAAATGTCTGTACTAATCGGTAATAGATTATGTACTCATGCTGGTGTTAGTTCTCAATTCTTAAAAGATGTAGGTTTCTATAAGCAAGATAATGCAGATGAATCAATGATATCAGATTTCCTAAATGATTTATTTCTTTATAAGCCAAACGAATTTACCTTCAATGCAGGTTATGATAGAGGTAATACAGGCTTCAGTCCAAATGGATATGGTGATGATGATTGGCAATCTCCAATTTGGATTAGACCTCGTTCATTACAAAGATCTAATAAGAAAACAGACTTAAAGAAAAATTACATTCAAATTTTTGGACATACTCAACAAGACCAAATTGATATTAAAGGTAAAACGACTGGTGGTAAATATTACAATATTGATACACTTCCTATAGGACAATATCTTATCGATACAGATGGTGAATTTAAACTAGGACATACAACAATTGTAAAATACATACAAGATGAACAAAACTAAAATACCAGTAACATTAGGTTTAGATAATATCCTTCAATTGGCAGTAGAACAAGGTGTAATTGAAAATGAATTTAATTGGAAACTCGTAAGAGAACGGGATGGATTAACTAACCAATCAAAGGATATTAAATGGGTAGAGTGTAATGAAGATAGAACTTTTAAAGAACAATTTGAAGAAGTTGCAATTGGTAGAAGTTTACTTATGTCTCCGTTCAATCAATATTTTACATGGCAAACAACTCTTGTTACTGAGATTATAGAACAAAGAAAAGATTACGTTAAATTCAAAACACAAAATAGTAATTACGAATTATGGAAGCTATCTTAAAATTTAACTTAGACAATCCGGATGATAAAATAGCACATATGAGATGTGTAAAAGCAACTGATATGGCTCTTATGTTATGGGATATCAAACAAAAGATACGAAGTAAACTAAAATATGATGAAAAATTATCTGAAGCAGAATTCCATCAATGGGAAATAATGCAAGATGAGTTTTATTCATTTGCAAGTGAGTATGGTATCAATTTAGATGAACTTATACAGTAATGGAACCAGAAAAAGACATATTTAATCAGTGGGCTGAGGAACGAGACGCCATGCCATGGTATAAAAAAATAGCAAGTAGCATCTCATCTAATTGGAAATTTAAGTATCAGTATTTGTGGAGAGATTTTAAGGTTGGAGTCAAAAACATTTGGTACTGGCTGCCTATTATTTGGAAAGACCGTAACTGGGATCAGGGATATATCTTTACAATTCTAAAACATAAATTAGAAGCACAAGCTAATTGTATTGGTACTCGTGATATTCATACTAGAGCCAAAAGAGATGCTGAAGTTATGATGACTTGTGTTAGACTGATTGATAAGGTTGGAGAAGAGTTCTATAGTTTAGAATACTCAGATTATCATAAGACAAAGCATTGGTTTGAACCTGCTGATAAAGAGGGTTATAGTAATTGGGAATCTAAATTACTTGAAGAGAACTTTGACGATTACTTTGCCAAATATCCCTTAATCTATAAAAGGGTAATGAACGGAGAAGGGCTATTCACACTGGACGGAACTGACTCTGAAGATATTAAACAAAGAGTTGCAATGAATATTGGTCACATTAACGAGAAGCGAGCACATGACCTTTTATTTAAAATAATGAATGAAAATATAAACAAATGGTGGGATTAATATGAGTTTAAAAAAAATTGAAAAGGAGTATAGAGAAACTCCTAAACGTGAAATAACAGGAGCTATATTTGAAAACTTTACATATGGGTTCTTAGGTTCAATTATTGTAGTATTTATTACATTACAAATCGATATCGCAGTTTTGATTGCATATATGTGTTACTACTTCTTTGTTGGACGTGTTATTAATAGACCTAAGTATGTTACATCGATCGGTAAGTTTATATTATTTCCAATGCCAACAGCTCTGGGAGCTTTCGTGGGATATAAACTCGTAAATTTAATTGTACAGTATTTATAATATATGAACTACATAATAATAGGAACAACAAAATTTAGTACTGAAATTCAGCGCACTGAATGGCAACATGTTCAAGGTATGCAAGGCCGAACATGGAATGGTATTGATTCGATGTATTTTGCAATGACGTCAAGAATGCATTCTTTTCACACACAGAATTGTATTGTGCCAATGGATATTGTATTTGTAAATAATGGAAAAGTTACTAAAGTATATCCAAACTGCGCACCTAACTCGGAGCAATCATATGTTGGCTTCGGAGATGTAGTAGTTGAATTTCCAGCAAATACCGTTTTTAAACATAAAATAACACCAGGTCAAACAGTTACATTATGGCAGCACAAGGATCATATTTAAGAAGTCCTATAGTAATTACCTATAGAAGAACTCAACGAAGTAAAAAGAAGCTTATAAAAGTCATGCGAGGTAAGACCTCCGACAATATAGACAAGCTTACCGAACTTAAAGTACCCGGATTAACTCAAAATACAGTAATTGAACATGTTGGTGTCGGCTACAGATATATCCCAGCTGACAAATTAACATTGTCTGATCGCAAAGCGATATCGGCTGTTCACGCTGAAAATCTTAAAATAGTGGCAAAGTAACATTTCTGATATTTATATTAAATAAAAGGATAATGTTATATGACATCACAAGAAATTTTTGATGAAATGAAGCAAATTTGGAGTTTATTCGAAAAAGATCATGTAAGATTTTATGAAAAAAACCTAAAAGCTCCTGGAGCAAGAGCAAGAAAAGCAGCAACAGAGCTTAAAAAACTTGCAAGTAATTACAGACATACAAATTTATCCGAAACAAGAGACAAATAATGGACGTACGTAAAATAGTTCAAGAAGAATTACAGAAAATTGTTGCTGAACAGGCAGAAGATGTGGATACTTCACCATTTTCTCCACAAGAACAAGCATTCTTAGGCAAATTTGCAGAGAAAGGAAGCCAATACTTAGGCATTCTTTATTCAAAAACTGATATTGGTTTTGAAGAATTCATTACTAGGGCAGGATCTACTTTGAATTTAACTAGACCAGTGCTTGATAATCTCATAAAAAATAAAATTGTAAGTATTACACCATACGGTGGCCATGGCCGCAATGAAGATTATACTATAAAGCTCGATATTAAGCTAGATGATGTAATGTCCTTTAAAGGTGTTGGAGGTGATGATGCAGCATCTGGGGCAGAAACACCAGCAGCAGATGCAGGTGATGAAATTCCTGAAGCAGGACCTACCGAGTGGGTTACTAATTACGGCGACATATTGACTGAAACAGTGAACGCAGCAAAACAAGTATTAGCTTCTAAAAAAAAGAACGAAGCTAAAGTATATACAAAATCATCAAGAACATTAAAACGACTTCCAAAAGGATATTTACGGTATTTAGAGCAAATTATACGCATACTGTCTAAGAAGGTGCACAATAACTTGGAAAGAGAACATCTCGTTGCTGACATACTTGATAATTTAGCACACAACTTTGGTTTGACCCCAACACAAATCTATCGTAGCTTTATTTATTATAAATCGCAGAATCGTTTGCAACGAATAGTAGGAAAATAACATGATTAAATTAAAAAGTATATTGCGCGAAGCAGGATTGTTAGCCGAACAGACTTCAATTGACCCAATTGAATTTAAATTTGATGATAATGAGTTCACATTTCGTGCAGACCAACAACAACAAGTCGATAAAGTTATTGCACAAGTTAAGTCAGCCCAAGCTACCGGCGGCAAGGTTAAAAAAATAACTATTGAATCGAGTGAATCTCAAGTTCCAAGTAAACAATTTAAGGAATTAGAGTTAGCAACAAAACGAGCAGAAACTTTACGAAATAAATTAAAAGATTCTTTGCCAGACGCTACAATAGAGATTGATCCAAAAATTGGTAACGAAACGTATACGAGTGGTATTGATAATGCGAAAGATACAAAATATGATAAAGACCGATACGTACGAGTAAAAATAGAAATGGAGGTTAAACCTCCGCCAATAAAACAAGCTGACTATTCGAACTTAATTACAATCACGGCTAATGGAACTGGAATATTCAATAGTCGCGAACCTAATATGAGATACGCTGAAGTGATGTTAGATCGAGCTCCAATTGCAATCATTAATGTATCACCGGAATATACTTCAGTTGCTCCCAATCCAAGTGCGTTTCCAAAAAATGTTCCAGGAAACAAGCTAGCCGTAAATAAAAAAAATATGCCAATGATCTTAAAGGCTTTTAATGTTGACACCTTTGAAGATTTCATAAAACATATCAGTAACAGTAAGTACTAATATTTGGATTTTATCTATTTTTTTCTTATATTATAATATAAAATAAAAAGAGATGAAAAGGTTATTTGTAGGATTATTTGTATTAGTTTCATTTACAGCATCTGCTCAACAACATCAATCAATTGATTTATTGGAGTATAATTTAACTCAAGACTCAATACGATTTTATATGTTAGAATATCTAAATGAGTTTAGAGTAAAACATTACAAAAGACCATTAACTTACGATTCGGCATTAAATGTTGGTGCGTTAAATCATTCACTGTATTTAGCCTGCCATAATGAATTTACCCACATTGCAACCAAAACTAATTCCCCATATTTTACAGGCAGACGACCTACACAAAGATGTGGTATGCCAGCATCCGAGAATGTTGCTACTAGGTGGCAGTATGTAAGTCTTAATGCAACACCAAAACAAATTGCTAAAAGTTTAATAGAACAATGGGAACGGTCGCCAGGTCACCGAGAAAATATGTTAGCAGATCACAGATATTTTGGATTTGGATTATCATTAAGAAAACATGACGGTAGTCACGGGATGTTAGACGTATATGCAGTACAAACCTTCAGTGGCCGGTTGGAATTCAAATAAATTATCACTATAATAAGTAAAATAATTAGTTAAACATAAATAAACATTAAATTATGTCGTATTACACCGCAAGAGTACAATGGGTTGATGTCGTTGACACCCCAAAAGGACAAAAAGAGAAAAAAGTAAGTGAAACTTATCTGATCGATGCAATGTCAGTTACAGAAGCAGAGGCAAAGGTAGTGAAAGACTTCGAAGGTTACAGCTTCGATTTTGAAGTGAAAGGAGTGAATCAAAGTAAAATCGTTAAAATTATAGACTAATGACGGGATATAGAGAAGGAGATACTGTAATTGTATCTAATGATGGTACATTTCAAGTTGGAATGATAGTTGGACAACAGATTGTTAATAAAAAGACAGTATATGATATTTTCTTAGAAACACGATCAGTCATCGTAGCCGTTCCGAGGACAGCTGCAAATAATCGTGTCTATATAGATGACAACTTAACTAATCGATTAGTAGCATCAGGTGAAATTAAATCAACATTGCCAGAATATAGTTTTATGGTTGAGGAATTTTTGATTCCTGCATTCAATGAAAAATCATCAGGACCTAGAAGTTTTTAATATGGCAACTATAAAATTATCATCTCTAGAAAAACTGCAGCGCGGGGTACGTAGACGTTACCCTGGCGCTTATGCAGTAAATGAAAATGGTTGGTATATATGTTGGAATGATGTTAATTTAAATGATATCTTTTTAATTGATAATGCAATTACAGAAGAGGCTGCTTGGCAACAAGCTGTTACAATTTCTAAACACGAACAACATATCAACCGTACACATCCACTCAAATCAATGTGGAGTCAAACATCAAAAAATCAAAATAAAGAACGAATCGCAAACAGGATACATTATGTTAAGTAATATAAAAAATAAAGTCGTAAACATATTAATGGGTCAACATGATGAAGATATACAAACTGCAGACGCATTAGAGTCTAAAGATCCAGAATATTTAACGAAATCACCGCTGCCATTAGGGTACGATACCACTGCAGATCAACTAAATCTATATATGAACTTGTTGTTCGGATATAACCCTTCAGTTGATTCGATAATGGATGTTGGCGCAGGACGTGGTGATTTATTTGGGTTTATTAAAGACTTTTATGAAACGCCAGAAGGATCTGATCCTATATATTATGGATTTGATAGAAATCCAAATCTAGTTGATATTGCTCAGAATAAGTGGGGAGTGTCGTTAGATACAAGAGATATTGACGACATGAAGTCGTTGCCTTCTAAGAATTGGGTTGTAGCAGCTGGGTTCTTTTTTGAAAGGCGTCGGGAAAAAGAAGATGACGATCTAAATTATCTATTAGAAGTTGTTGATAAGATGTATAACGCCGCTACCACAGCCGTATCATTTAATCTAAGATCACCTATTAATAACGAAATACAAGAAGGCCAGTTTTATGTGCACCCTGGTCTTATTATGGACATGATGATTGAAAAATATCAACACGTGACTGTAAAGCACAATTATTCAAATTCAATATACACAGTAACAATTTATAAATTTTAAAAAATGATAAAAAGTATTAATCAATCATTTGCAATCTCAGAAGATGCTGTTAAGCGTTATGGGGAAATATGGGCAAACACTGATTTCATGTTAAACGACATTTATGAAAAACAGTTTAAAGAAGACCCGATGAATTCAGCCGTTGGAACATTATTTGTCGGTCATACGAAGATTCCAATGAAGTTTAAACACGTAATATCTGAGACTACTAAGTTATTTAACACGTTAGATTCTATATATACGTATAGAAAGGATAAGAGTCGAAAATATGAGGTTTCAATCATGAATAAAGACTTTATGTTATCATATATGGAAATACGAAAAGTTGCTGACACATTACAATCAGCTGGCGAAGTGATTCCGAAAAAATACCAATTAGGATTATATTTATAATAAAGAAATGTATGCTTACTGACGAACATATTTCCGATATACAACATCTGGTAGATACTAGTAATTCTAATGAAGAATTATTATCGATGTTAAAGTCATATTTTTTAAGTTCTAATAATATAGACTATGTCGGAGAGCCGTTAAATATAGCTTGGAAAGTATACCTAAATATAATTCAAACTAATCGTATACGATGAACATATTCGAAAATATACATATTACTAATGCGGAGTTAGATTATATAGTCGAATTATCTGGAGCTGAACGTATTCAATATCTATTTGAATTATATGATATAGAACAAGCACGTAAACAAAATCCAAATTTAAATCTTAAAGATTTTTTCAATGACATAGATGATGACGAATTCATCTCAGATGATTTGCCAAGTAGTGAAGAATTTGAGATTGATGGTCATCATCAAGTCGATGTAATGATTGACAATCAGAACATACTAATTGAATCAAATAGTTTAAAAGCTGTTAGAATCATTAGAAATCGTTTTATCGAAAATGGCTTTATCATAATGAGAGATAAAGATACAGAAAAAATGTTCAAGAAAGATAAAATTACGAAATATATAAGGGTATTTCGTATCGTCCAGCAAATCGATCCGCTTTGTTGGAATTGACATATTTATATTAGAGACACGGAAGGTCTTTTATTATATAATGGTTAGCTAATGCAACCACATAAACACAGGAGGTTTAAATATGACACTAATTAATGAACGAATGCTAAATGATTTAGACTTAGTATTCAAAAATTTCTTCGATCAACGACCTTACACTTCAGTTCGTGAAAGTAAAATAGGTTATCCGGTAGATATTATTCGAGAAAAAAATCATGTTAGATTTGAAATAGCTGCTATCGGCCTAGATAAGTCTGATATTGATATTACGTTGGAAGGTGAAACTCTACGAGTATCTTATAAACCAGAAAAGGAATTAGAATCTGATAAGGTTTTTATTCATCGTGGTATTGCACGTAGGTCTTTCGACCTTGCGTGGAAATTATCTAATGACTTAGATATGAACAAAGCCTCAGCAACTATGGATAGAGGACTTCTAACAATAGAAGTACCATTTGCTGAGGAAAGATTACCCAAACAATTAAAAATTAAGTAAACGCAGTAAAAGACCTTCCTATGCTCCGATATCCTATAATCGAGTTTCAAAACAAGTTATATCAAATAAAAACAAAAATTCCAGAGTCACAACAACCAGTTTTAGACAAATGGAAACAAGCTACAAATTCTGATACAGTACTTAGAAAAGATGGATACTTTTGGTTTGTAGAAGAAATACAAGAAGCAGAAATTATAGAATTCACACCATGGGAAGATTCTTGATTGGATCTTCCCATTTTTTATCTTATAATAAATAAAAAATATAGTTATGTCAAACACAGAAAACAAAACCGAATTCAAAAGTTTATTCGACGATTCATTCTTTCATGCAGCACGATATGAAGATGAAAGTTACGAAGATTATAAAAAACGACAAAAAGCTAACAAGCAGTTTGAGAAAATGTATTTTCGATTTGGTAGAGAACGTTTCATTCAATTTATGAACTTCATGGAGCAAATGGGCAAACAAGAAATACCACAACAGGATGCAGAATAATTTTATACGTATTAATACAATCCTAGGGGGCATACGTTATATTAACATATCTCACATCGTATGTATACAAGAATCTGAAAATTTCGATGAAACACAAATTATTACAACAACTGACACCATTTATTCAAAGGAGCCTGTAGTAATACTTCTCGAACGTATACACAAAATTCAATGGAATGGCGAAACAAAAATTACCAGCAACAATTCAAAAGAAATTTGACCGAAAGCTTTATAAAGTTGGGGACTATGTTTATTTTGATTGGTTAAGTGAAAAACAATATGGTTATATTACGAAAGTTTATAAATCCAGTAATACGTATATGTATATGGTTCAAGGAGAAAATTATCGCTATCCATGCGGTATTCAAATTAAAACATATAAATACGGATCAGCAGGATATATTATCTACGAACAAACACAAGAACTTGGACAAGATGAACTCAAACGAAGATTTGAGTCTAGATCAGTATCTCGAGACAGCACAAGGCCAATTGGAACTCAGCCAAGCAAAGATGAAGTTCGGAGAAACCTTACTTCAACAACTAACGATGAAGTATTACAGCCAAGAAAATCCTCCAAGCATGCCCCAAAAAATGTTGTTAAGCCTAGCAATACAACAAACAGTAAGGGAACTACAAAAAGAGGAAGAAAAAGTTATTCCAAACTAGATGAGGCTGTTCAAAAACAAAAAGACTTCTTAAGAAAGTTTACTTAAAGATTGGATCGTATATCTTTTTTTCTTATATTATAAAAAAGAAAGAAATATGGTTAGATATGGTTATTGTTGTATAAATGCAGAATTAGGTAAACAAAATATTCGTACGGGACGTACGATGATACAAAGAAAATTCGAACAAGGCGGGTTACAACTTGCGTCTGATATATCGTTAGAAAATGCATTAGACTTACTTCCTATTCTTAAATGGAATGAAGAAAGAGGTATTCGTTTGTTCCGTATTGGTTCTGAAATATTTCCTAGATGGAATCATTACAAGCTAGAAGATTTACCTGAGATTGATATTATTTCCGATGTACTCCGTGAAGCAGGAGATTATGCTCGAGAACATGGTCATAGGCTAACAACACATCCGGGTATGTTTAACATTCTCGGATCACCAGATCCTGTTGTTGTTGACAATACTATTGTTAGTCTAGAAAGGCATTCAGAAATGTTTGATTTGTTAGGATATGACAATGCTAGCTTCGATAACCTAATAAATATCCACATAGGCGCCACATACGGCGACAAACCAAAAACAATTGATAGATGGATCCGAAATTATGATCGTCTGTCAGATCGTCTCAAATCACGCTTAGTTATTGAAAATGATGATAAGGCTTCAATGTATTCAGTACGAGATTTATATGAAATGGTACATAAGCATATTGATATTCCGATAACATTTGATTATTGGCATCATAAATTCAATACAGGAGATTTGACTGAAAAAGAAGCGTTTTTTATGGCACGAGAAACATGGGAGAAGCATGGAGTCATACAATGTACCCATTATTCTGAATCACGACGAAAAGAATTCCAAAAAAAATTAGAAGTGTTATGTGAGCAACATAATGTACCATTTGATGATTTAGCAGAATGGCCGACTTTTGCTGCAATATATAAAGACTTCAGCAAGATTAAAGAACAAGCACATAGTGATTTGATTCTCGAATTACCAGACACATATGGTGTTGAAGTTGATGTTGAGATTGAAGCAAAAGGTAAAGAACAGGCGCTTATTAATATAGGCGTAATAAACCAACAGATTTTACAAGATTAATATTTATAATAAAGGAAAGTTATGGCACATTATCGTTTTAAAGCAAAAATATCTGATGACTTAGTTGACGCAATGGATATTATTAAGAATTCAGGAAAATCTATCGCAGCAGGACATGCAGACAAAAATGCAATACTAATTAATCTTACTGCTGCGTATAAAAAATTAGAATCAGCAAAGTATTATCTAGATAGAGAATAATGAAAAAACTATTTCCATATATTGTATATGCTGCAGCTTTTGCTTTAGCAAGTAGTGCTGCATATTACAGTGTATTTGGATTAAGTAAATTGTTTTCTGCTCAAGCATTAGCTGTTATTATAATGGCTGGTACTTTAGAAATATCTAAACTTATTACTGCCTCATATCTACATAGATATTGGAAACGAGTGGGTCTTTTATTAAAGACATATCTTGTTACTGCAGTATTCGTATTAATGTTTATTACATCTATAGGCATATATGGATTTTTAGTATCAGCATACCAAACTACAGCCGATCGGCTTACAGTATTAGATAAACAAGTAGACGTAATTGAATTAAAGCGAGAAAGATTTCAAACACAGCTAGATGAATATTCCGAGGAAAAGAAACAATTTAGCGAATCGATATCAGAACTCTCTAAAGGATTGTCAAATAATATAATTCAATATCGAGATAAAGAAACAGGCGAAATTATAACAACGACGTCGTCATCTACTCGTAGAGTTTTAGAAAGGCAGCTTAATGACAGTAAAGAACAACGAAACACAGTAAATTTAAAAATCGAATCTTTAACTGATTCAATTACTAGTTTAGATTTACAAGTATTAGATTTAGAATCAAATAACGATGTTGCTGCAGAACTAGGACCATTGCGTTATATTGCAGAAATAACAGATAAACCAATGAATCAGGTTGTTAATTGGTTTATACTTATTTTTGTGTTTGTATTTGATCCATTAGCAGTAACCTTACTAATTGCAGCACAAATTGCAAATAAAAAAACAGATATGACTGAACAAGACGTAAAAACAATTATAGATGCTATCGAAAATCCGCCAGCTCCGAATGATGAGTTGAAGAATGCGGCTGAGAAATATAAACAACGAGAATATCTTAAAGAAATGATAAAAGCTGACGAAGAAGATGGTTTATATGATGAGTGGGATGCAACGCTATCTGATGGCTTAGATGACATATTAGCGTCAGAAGAATTTAATGATGTTGATATTGATCATTTAAAAAGTCAAGAAGATATTTATCAAGAAAATAAGAAAATAAAACAACCTAAAATTATAACATAAAGTTATGGCAAAAAAGAAGTTACGATCAGATGGTTATGTAACCATGAAATGTAAGTTATGTTCTAGTAAAGTAGAACGAGTTGATTCATCATCGAAAGCGGTAATATGTTGGCAGTGCACAAGTTTATATGCATCTGGTAAATCGTTAGACGAAATTAAAAATATGACCGAAAAAGAACGAGGTGATATCTTTGTTAAATAAGTTTTTTTCATTATATTATTAATAAAACAAGTTATATGAATTTATCTGCAGAACAGATTAACGAAAATTGGGAAAAGTATCGTTTGAAAGTAAACGAGATGTTTCCAACACGAAAAGACTCACTAAACAAAATGTATGATGAGTACGAAAACAGAATGGCTTTAATGCCAGCTTCATCAGTTGCTCATTATCATAATGCGTTTGCAGGAGGATATGTTGCACACGTTTTAAATGTAATGCGTTGTGCTGAGTTACAATATAATATGTGGGCAGCAGCAGGAGCTGATATGTCTGGTTATACTTTTGAGGAATTAATGTTTGCAGCAATGCATCACGATTTAGGTAAAGCAGGATTTCCGGGTGATGGTAATGAAGTGTATCAAGTAGAAACGTCAGATTGGCATCGAAAGAATATGGGACGGATGTATAAGCATAATGAAAACATTCCTTTCACCATGGTGCCAGATTTATCAATCTTTTTACTCCATCAATATAATGTTGATATGTCATGGAATGAATATCAGGCTATAAAAATTCATGATGGAATGTATGATGATAGCAACAAACCATATTTTATTGCAAGAACAGCTAAAGCAAAATTAAAAACGAATTTACCGTTAATTCTACATCATGCAGATCATATGGCAGCTCAAATTGAATATGAAACGTGGAGAAATTTACAAAACAATACGCCCAAGAATTTAGCACCTAAAGCTAAAACAACTAAAACAACGGCCGTGAAGAATTTATCAGAAAATAATCCAGATTCAGGAAAAGGGATTGCTGATATTTTTGGTTCATTTGGAGAATAATTATGGAAGTTACATTAGGAATAATTAGTATTATATTTGCACTAGTTGCAAGTTATTTAGGATATCGTGCATATGTTATTGCTGGAATATTAGCAGATCAACAAGAATATACAGAACAATTAGAGTTTGTATATGGTATGCTATTAGATAAAACAACACAAGCATATGATGAAATGACACGAATTGATTCTAAAGGTGCATTTGAATCCGACGACGAAACGGGTACTACATTTCAATTATTAAAACAAGTTATAGACGATTTAAATCAAGAAGCAAATGGGACGCAAGAAGAAAGCAAGTAATAGATATTGGACACAAATAACAGAAAATGCAGTCACTGCATATAACCAAACAGCAGAAGAGCCGATTCTTAGAGAACGATTATACCGAAGATTTTTATTTCCTGCATTAATGAAGTTGTCAGAAAATTTAATTAACAAAATGAAGCCCGATTATATAGATTCTTCATTTCAAGATCTTCAAACCGACCTAGTAACATATCTTACAGAACGTTTAAATAAGTTTAATCCAAATGCTGGAAAGGCATATTCATATTATACAAGAACTGCATTTAACTATCTTATTGCAGAGAATCAAAAAGGTTATGCAAAAGTAAAAAGTGATAGAGAACCTCTCAATGTAGATGAACAACGTAATGTAATAATTGAAATACATAACGATGAAATGGCTGAAACTATGCATTACTTTATGGATGCATATGTAGAATATTGTTATGAGAATTTAAATTCAATTTTTTCGAATTCAGCTGACATTCATGTTGCTGATTCAATTTTACATTTATTTGAAAATCGAGAAAATATAGAACAATTTAACAAAAAGGCTCTTTATATATTTGTACGAGAGAGAACGGGTTTGGCTACTAATAATATTACGCGTGTAGTTAAAGTATTAAAAGATATATATCAAACTAGATTTAAAGAATATGAATCTAATAACTTCATGATTCTGCCGTTCTAATATTTATTTTAAAGGACGGTTCATGGAAAATAAAGAAGAACTATTTAAAGGTATAACATTTTCTGACCTAATGTCAGATGTATATCACAACAGTAAGAAAAAAGACCGTCAGATTAATCAATTAATATCGCAGTTACAACCACTCATTAAAACAACATCTGATGCTACAATTGTAGTTCCGCTAATCAAAGAATATTTAGATATTGCAGTTAAAAATGATGATCATCTCGTCAAATTAACTGCAATTGTACAAAGATTTATATCAACTAAACAAACGATTACGGGAGAAGGTTCATTACTTTCTGACGCTGAAAAGAAACAATTGTTGGCTGTGGCAAACGAAACATTCGAACATGAGCTAACAGAAGAAGTTGAACGTTTAGAAAGTGAAGATCTTGTTCTTAAACAAAAAATTGCTGAAGTTAAAGAGAAAGTGAGTCAGAATCATGATGAAGACTAATGTTGAATTTTTCATAGGCGAAGTTGTCGAAGCGGCAGTTAGTGAAACGTATATTGACACTGATTCAGATAGTTTATATACTATACTAGTAAAAACTTATAATGATTATAATCCTCAACGTATTTATTGTCGCCCTGCTGATATTAATATCAAACAAATACCTTTAATAGGCGAACATGTTTTTATATACCGTAGTATAGGAGTAGAATCAAACGACGAAGATGTTCAAATACGTTGGTATTATTTAAATACATTGCCTTTACAGTCGTCAATTCACCACAATTCATTGACAGGCACAACTATTAAAAGAACAACACAAAAAACAGATATTAATTCTACTGTTCCTAAATCTACTCAAGACTCCAATGTTTCACAACAAACGGCGTTGGGTGATACATTTCATGAAAGAAGTGATATTCCATTCTTACAACCATATGAGGGTGATTTATTAATAGAAGGTCGTTTTGGTAATTCTATTCGGTTTGGTAGTACTCATACCGACACAGGTAAATACAGTCAACCACAATCTACTGCATTCAGTGGCCCGCCGAGTAGCCCTATCATAATATTATCAAACAGAAAGCCAGGTACACCTAAAAAATTTACGTTAGAAAATGTTGATGATGATTATTCTTCATTATATTTAACATCGCCTGGCCAGGAAATAAACACAATACAACTTTCGAAAGAAATAACACGATCAAATGGA
>Ga0070749_10001550_pt1 | contig 15587 bp, 4 predicted proteins | sample VirMetDEL_Nov_18_FD_75180 | JGI IMG/M metagenome (GOLD analysis project Ga0070749, IMG submission 75180) | Aqueous microbial communities from the Delaware River and Bay under freshwater to marine salinity gradient to study organic matter... | ecosystem: Environmental > Aquatic > Marine > Coastal...
TCCTGGTATACCAACACAAGCTAAATTGACTATTACTAGTAAAAGTATGTTGGATGCTGTTAGTGGAATTATTAGAGGATTAGCAATCGGAGGTCCTGCTGAAGGTCCAGGATTCGAAGAAGTTCGCAAGCAAACTGGAGAATCTATTGAAGAAATAGGATCTGATCCATTATTAGAAAAACTCAGAAAAAAGAAAGAATCAGGTATTCTTGGAAAAGCTGGATTAAGATCATCACAGTCCGAAGTTACTGCAACATATTTTAAAAATTCTTCTAGATCAGGCATGGTAACAGCCAAACGATTAGGTGATGTGTTTTCTGTAGGATTATCAAATGCTACAGGAGGTTTTGGCCCATATCTATATGAAATAGTAATGGAAAAAGTAAGTCAATTAGGTTCTATGTTAATTCCAGATAGAAGTCAAGTAAGTCAAGATGCTCAAGGATTTTGGCAAAAGGCTTTTAGTAGATCTAGCATCAAAAAAACTCCACTAGATCCTAAATATTGGACTAAAAATAGTGCTTTGTTAGATCCTAAATTACATGGTAAACCAGAAACATGGCCTCCTGCTGATGATCCGGCTTGGATATTACAGAGTGGATATAGTAAAAATCCTGATTTTATTAATAGTTCAGATGTTATTGATCTAAATGATCCCAAATATGCTGCGTTTATTCAACAACAACAGCTCGCATTTTTATCTAGAAAGAATGGAGGTAAGAGTATACAACTTGCTGATGGAGGAACTGTACCAGCTATGGTCAGTAACAATGAAGGTTTTGTGCCTCCAAAACTAGCTCAACGAATTGGATATGCCAAGCTAGATAGAATGAATCAGGCAGATAGAAACGGAATGACAGGATTTGCCGAGGGCGGGATTAGTAAGTTCAAAGGTCCGGGTAGCGGAACTAGTGATAGTATTGGTCCAATTGGATTACCAAAGGGTAGTTACGTTATAAGAGCCAAAGCTATGAAGGCTATGAATCTTAATAAGGGCGGTGCTGTTGGTATGGTACAAAAATTTGCCGAAGGTGGAGGTCCTATTATTGATAAGAATGTAGGAAACATTATAAATCAAGAATTTATGTATGTGTCTGAAGAACTAGATACTTTTATGGAACAAATCGTTAGCGGAACAGCGTCGTTCAATAGTGTCATTCAGGGCTTAGAAAAACTAGCAAGCGGTACTGGAGAGGCTGCGTCCGAAGCAAGAGCATTATCAGATAGATTAAAAGAAGATAGAGATTATATAGCCGGAATAACAGAAGCTCCAAATCAAGCTCCAGGAATGGTAACTAGTTCTGGTAGACCAGTTAATGCTAACCAGTCTAGAATGGAAGCATATGCACAAGCCAGAGAAAAGCAAAGTAAAGAATCATTTTCAAGAGATCCAGCAAAAGGGAAAAAGGGTACTTCAGGTTATGTGCCTGCAAGTGCCACTGAGGGCCTTAGTTCGAATATTGAAGCTAATTTCGAAGCAGTTGCCGATTCATTGGGATTAAGTATGTATGAATTGGCACAAAAAATTAAAGAAACAGCTTCTATAGCTAGAGATGCTGCGTTAGCTCAAGGAAAAAGCATGGAGGAGGCCGCTAAAGCGGCGGAGTCTGCAACAGCATCACTATTAGGATTAGACCAAACAGTTTCTCCTGGAGAAGATCCATTAGAAGGCAAATCTTATGGGAATAAGGATAGAATGGCTAGAGAAGCAATTGGAGCTTCTGGACAAGTTATTACAAATGTTGAAACAAGAAGAGCCGCAAGACAAAAAGCCATTGCTCCAGAAGGAGTTACAGTCTCCGCTCCAGGAGACGCCGCCGCTGCAAAAGCAGCCACTAAGGGTTTCCGTAGAAAAGATTTGACTCGCAATATGAGAGACTCTTCAGAAGGTGTTGAAAATATTATTAACACCTATAATGATATAACAACTAAAATTGCAGAAGCTGAAGCTAAAATTCAAGAGCTAACTGGTAAACAAGCAGCAATGGCTAGTTCTGGTCAAGATACATCAGAAATAGATAAACAGTTAACATCAACACGAGCCGAGGCAGAAACATTAAGATCCACTAGAACATCTACAGCTGCTGCTGCTGGATTATCCCAAGGAGTAGAAACAGATGTTGGATTAAATATTGTAGAATATATAGAAAATTTTGAAAAACTAAATGAGACCATAGCTAATGGAGCAAAACAGGTAGAAGAAGCAAAGAAAAAAGAAGAACAAGCAAAGAAAAAGGCAGATACTGCAAGAGCTAAGCTTATACAAGAACAAATGAAGGGCATCACCGGAGGTACGCGTCAAGAAAGATTCAAACAAGCCAAAGAAGAAATAGAAGCAGGAAATTTTGATCCCTATTCAGAAGCCGCTAAAGGACTAGAAGCTGCTGAAAAAGAAGCAATAGGAGCTATAAAAGAAAGACAAAAAGCGGAAAATGAGCTGGCCGATGCTGCAAAAGAACAAAAAGCTTTATATGGTAGATCTACTAATATCGAAGATAGTTTAGAAAGTAGTAGAAAAGTAAGTGGTGGTGGAGATCCTTTTTATGAAGCCAAAAAAGCCGCTGACAATGCAAATCCTGCTAGCGATTCACCTTTTAATTTTACATCTAGTTCCGCGGCTAATCAAAGTTATGCAGACAAAGAATTTTTTAAATATAAGGCGGCACAAGCTGGAACCTCAGAAGCTGATGTTAAACTAGATTTATCAAGAAAACTTGGTAGAGCAAAATACGAAAATAAAGAATTTTTTCGTGGCAAAGTAACAGAATCAGAAACAGGATTGGTAAAAAGAAGAGATTCTGCTATGAAAATTGGAGGTAGTATATAAGCAGCAGAAGATGTTCTTAAGGATGCTAGTGCTAGTGAGGAGCAAAAAAGGGCAGCAACCCAACAATTAGCAGATGCTAATACTAGATTAGCTCAAGAAGCGGAAAATGTGTTACAAGATATGATTGAGTTGAGGCCAGACTTAGCCGGAACAGAAGAAGGCATGAAAAAACTTAAAGAAGCAGCTACTGGCGTGGCAGAAGATTTATCTAAAGGAGATTTAAAATCAGCTCAAGCAAAACTACAGGCTGGTGTAGCAGGTAGTGAAGAAGGTGGAGCATTATCAGATACTGAAGCAGCAGCGCTTGCTAGAGCGCAAGTTTCAAGAGAAACAGGTATCGATGAAGGAATATTAGATAGGGAGTTTGGAGATAAAGGACGTAGTAGTAGTTTAGCTAGACGCCAAGCTTTTGCCCAAAGTAGAGAGGGACAAAGATTTGGTGCATTAGCGGAGTTTGTTCCAGGACTAGAAGGATTTTCTAAAACTGGACTAGGCAAAGCTTTGGGTGGTGCTTCAGATTTTGTTGCTGGTAAAGGTGGACGTCTTAGTAAAGCTTTTGCTGGTGCTGGTGGTTTCACAGGTATAGGATCTGCATTAGCTATTGGTACAGAAACAGTTAAGCAATTCTTGCCAAAATCTGTCACATCCGACCCAAATACTGCTGGAGCACTAGGCGCTCTTAGTGGAGCTGGTAGCGGGGCTGCGCTTGGTGCTCAATTAGGAAGTTTTGCTGGGCCTATCGGAACACTTATTGGTGGTGTGGGTGGCGCAATTATTGGTGGAATTCAAGGATTCTTTAGCGCTAAAAATCAAGCCATATTAACTAATGCTTTAGAAAATACAGCTAAAGCTAGTGGTAATTTAGATGAAGCATTTAAGAAATTAGAAACAGATTCTAGTAAAGTAAATTTTGAAAATGCTCAGAAGGCATTTGGTGATGTATTAAATGCTGGTGAAGATATTGAAAACTTGGCATTTTCTAAGACTGGGTTTGAAAGTTTAGGATCAACCTTGGGTGGCGGTATTAGTAAAGTATCAGCAGGATTTGCAGAAGGAGATATTACTAAAATAGCATTGGGTGGATTACAAACCGCATTTGGCGCTACCGGATTAGGGTTTATAACAGACTACTTGGGCGCTCCATCGGAAGCACAAAGAACAGAAGCTATTGGGGCTATGGTTGGCGGTGCTTCTCAAAGAAATGAGGCTGCTGCCAGACTAGCAGAAACCGGTCTTCAAAGCAAATCTACAGAGGAACTCGGTGCTATATTTGATAATATTAAAACTGGAACTGGCGAACTTAACCCAATAACAGAACAATATATACAAGGAGCATTAAAAGCCGCCGAAGCTGCTAATGGTACTAAACAATTAACAGCAGCACAAACAGAATCAATTACTGCTCAAGCTAAAGAACGAGCAGCTTTAGATGCTTATATGAAAAAACGTAAAGAGTCTGGAGCAACAGACGAACAAATAGCAAAAGAAATCTCCACCGATAGCGCGGGTGCTAGAAAAGAAGGCGAGGAAGCATTAAGGGTTCAAGGAGAAGCAGCTGCTAAACAAGCATTATTAGCTAGAGCTACAAAAGAAGTAGCAATCGCAACAGAAAGTTTATTAGACGTATATAGAAGAATAAATGCTGAAGCACAAAGATATAGCGATGAACTAGATCAATTTAGTCAAGATGTTATGGCTACTGTTGCTGGTTTGGGTGGCGATACTAGTATGAGAGAAGTTAATAGACAAAATGAACAAGTATTGGGTAATGTTTCTGCTTATTCAATAGAAGAAGTTCAGGCTGCGGCCAATCAAACAGCCGGATTGTTGGGAGGCACACCAGAAGCACAAAATTTAGCTAATCAAGCTGTAGCACAAAAAATAGTACTAGATCAAATTCCCGCGATCTTAAGAACTGCTGGAAAAGACCCAGAATCACAAGACAATGCTATTCAACAAGTAAGAGCTCAATTAGAATCTCAAGGAATAAGTGGCGCTGCTATTGATACTGTTATAAAAGATCTTGAAAATAAATTAGCAGAAGGTCAGGGCTTATCAGAAGCTGAACTTGGTGATGTGGTCAACAAAGCTTTCGCTGCTACTGGCAAAGGATTAGAAGCATTACAAACTGCTACTAAAAAATACAATGATGCGCTTGCTGAAGCACGTAAAAGACAAGAAGCTTATAATAAAGCTATTTTAGAAGCTAATAGTTATGCTAGAAAAGCTACTCAAGTTAGGTTAAATGCAGAACTAGATTTAGCAAAAGCACTGGGTAGAAGTCCAACATTAGAACAGCTTAATAAACCATTTGATGTTGAAGTAGCAAGTTTAACTAGTGGATTAGTAGAAAGTGGAGATTTGGCCGCTGGTGCTGCTGGTGATCCAATGGCTATAGCAGATGCTCTTATAGCCAATCAAAGAAGACGAGATGAATTACAACAAACAAGCACAGACCTAAAAACTGCCGCACAAAATATTCCTGCTGGAGAAGCTGGCGATCCGCTAAGAGCACAATTAAATTCAGAACAACTGAGAAACATAGAAGCTATGGGTTCTCTTAGTGTTGCCGCAGCCGAAGGACGTCAAGCACTAGAAAAATTAGCCAATGATGGATCTAAAGCCGCTAATGCTTTAGCTAAAATACAAGAAGAGCAACAAGCTATCGAAGGATTTGGGGCCTTTGCTGAGAAAGTATTCACAGCAGAACCTCAACAATTAGCCGAAATGGAAATGCAAGCAATAGCACTCAACGCTGCTCAAGTATCTGGACCAGAATTTTTTCAGAGTAGATTTAATAGACAGCAAGCGTTTGCTGGATTAGAACAAGAACGTTCTTTCATGACTCGCGATGAATATAATCAAACACGAGCCTCTTTGATTAGAAAAAGCTTTGAAGCACAAGGATATAAAGGCACAGATGTTGTTAAGAGAATTGCGGGCAAAGATGTAACACTAGATGAACTAGAAGAAAGATTAGCTGGAGGTATTGATGAACAAGATCCTAATGTTATAGCATTCAGAGAAGCAACAGAAGTTCAAGCAAAAGCCAATGAAGCATTAGGAAAATTAAATGTTGAACAAGCACTAGTTATTCAAGATTCTATGAAAGGACTGGCAGACTTTTTACAGAATGAGTTTCCAAAAATATTAGCTAATGCTGTTGCTAGCTCCAAAGCAGACGCAGAGACCAAACCTCCAGTTAAACCAAAAGAAGAACCCAGAAAACCATCTTTAGCAGAACAAACTCTTGCAAGCGGTGAAGAAAAAGTTAGAACCGGTAAAGAAAAATTAACTAAGCTTAGAGAGGAAGAGGCTGGTTTAAAGTGGTATCAAAGAGATAGTGAAACAATTGGTCGCATAAATCAAGAAAGAAGAAAAGCGCAAGAACAAATTGCTATGGGCGAATCAATGATTGCTGCTAATAAACCAAAAGCCGAAGCTGAAAAAGCGGCTAGAGAAGCTCAGGCTAAAGAAGCAGAAGAGGCTAAGAAAAAAGCCGAAACCGAAGCAAAAGCTAGACAAAACGAAGAAAAGAAAGCTAAAGCACAAGACTCTATTGATAGAGCAATCAAAACTCGTGGAGGCGATAGGCCAGTGATGGTTGGTGAGGGTGGACAAAGAGTGGTTCAACAAACAAGTTTCAGCGGTAGAGTTGATCCTGCTAGAGTAGACGCTATTTATGGACAATCACAATTAGCACAAGTTAGAGCCGGAGCAACAGGTACAGCAGAACCACAAGCCGCGCCACAATCTACTACAGCTGATATTGTCGCTCAGAAGAGACAACAACAAGCAGACGCTCAAAAACAAGCGGAATTACAGCAGTTAGCTCTTGTTAAAAAAGCCAAGGAAGAAGAATTAGCTAAAAAACAAAATGCACTAAGGGTAGCAAAAATAGCTGCTTCTGGAGCAGGTACTTTAAAGTCTAGTCCATATGTAGCCAAGGCTCAAGAAGCAGTAGATATGGCTCAACAAGACTTAGAATCCATAAATCAATCTATTAAAGAAACAAGTACTGGAACTTCTGATGCTATTAAAGAATCCATAAGCGCTCTAGAGCCTCCTATGGATTTGATCGCGCAAATGGCAACAGCAGCATTACAAAGTGGTAGTATTTATACTCACGACACAGGTTTAATCGAACAACTTGGTCTTTTAAATGAAACTATGGCAAATTTTGTTGCTATTCCCACAACAGATCCTGGTTTTATTGTTAGTGATCTTAAAGTATTGGAAGCGCTAAATAATCTACAAGCACCATTTGCCGTATTAGAACAAATGGCTACCGCCTCTTTAGCTGAAGGTATTAACACGAAAGATGCTGCACTAGCATCTATCATTGGAACAGTAAAGCCTGCGATTGATGTGGTAAGTGCTGGGGTTAATGCTTTATTGGCTCCAATTAATGGAATAACATCAGTACTGGCCCCATTATTAGATGCTATTGCTGCCCCTATTAAAGGTATTGCTGGTGTGTTTGGGGTAGATTTAAGCACAAATCAAGCTTTGGGCGCGGTAACTGGCGGAGTTGTCGGGTATGCCGCTGGAACAGCGTTAGATGCTGCTCAAAAACCACAAGATGGAACAACCAACAATCCTCAAGATATGAGACGAGCTGGTTATACAGATCAACAAATCGCTAATGCACCACCAAACAGATTAGAATTAGCCAACAATAATGCTGTTGCTAGACAAGTACAAAGTGCTCCAGTACCAGTAACAATGCCAGTTCAAGCACAAGCAACTAATCAAAATATTACCAATGCTACCACGTCAACACCAACAGAAGCTTCTGTTATAAATATTAGTCCAGAAAGCTTAAAAGGACTAGAAACATTCAACACTACTTTTGCTACATATGTTGATAAACTAGTGGCTTTTGAATTTCCGACTATTCCTGAAGTTATAGAAATGAAGGGTAATCACGTAGTAGATGTAAGAATTAGCGGCGCCGCAGCTTTTGAAGGATTAAAGAAAGATTTTGAAACGATGATGCAAAAAGAAATTAAGAAAGCTATGGGTAAAATTTGGGGACAAAGTGGCGGTCAGATGGGTTCTAGACCAGATGGAGAATAATTAAAAAGGAATTAAATAATGGCAGGATATGACGCAACTACAGAAGTTTATTATTGTAAACAAAGTGAAACTCCAGGAGCAGATCATAGAATAGCTCCGGCTCCTAATATTACTATTAGTCCAGAAATATATTATGCTAATGATAGTGTTATAGGATACACTTATAATATAACACTAAATGGATATGCTAATGCTTTAAGAAAAGAACTAAATGCAGGTTCTGTTGTATACGGGGCTGATCAAACTATCCAGCATATGGGAGATATTAGAGATATATTCAATACCAATGGCGGCAATCTCTATATTAAACAAGACGGTAATAATGTTATTGTTGCTAAGGGATGCACTATTAAAAGTATAAATTTTAGTCCATCAGGAAATAGATGGGTAAATTATTCACCTTTTACTGTGGAGTTAGAGTTTAATGAAGTAGATTTTATTGGCTGTTCCAACAACACATCAATACCATGCAATAGTTCATTTTTTAATGCTTCTTCATTATCTCCTAATCTTATTGACATAAATAAATATAAGATTAAAACATTCTCAGATAAATGGTCTTTTACTATAGATAATCAAATATATCAAAATTATTTAAATGTATACAACAATGTTTTTCGAGTAACGTACAATCTATCTGCTACAGGTAAAAACTTCTATATTAGCGATAAGCTTGTACCAGCATGGCAACAAGCAAAAATGTTTGTGCAAGAAAGACTTTACAATCAAGTGTATGCTCTTATTAATGGAATGTTGCAGATCATTCCCAATAATAAAAATGGTTGCGCCGCTACTGATTCTTTAGCCACTCTACATGAAATAGATAATAGTTCTCCAAGATCGGGTGGACTATTTACTGGAGGTAATACTTTACGCGATGGGGCTGGGCCAAACTACGACATATATAATGAGACTATTAATTGTACAACTTCTGAATCTGATGGGACATTTTCTATAACATATAATGCTACTATAAAGAAAAATAATCCTCAATTAAATCCAGCAGAAAATGCTGCTTTACACACATACACTAAGAATATCTCTACAACTATGGGAGAATCTAAAAGTGTTAATATTGCTGTTCAAGGTAGCATACAAGGATTAGTTCGCGGTGGTTTCATATACTACAATAATGATTTTAATTTACCTAATAATGGCTTATTTATTTCTACGATAGATGCTAATGAAACAAAGTATTCTAATGCTTTGGCTTATTTCAAAGCTAGGGTGGGAGACGGTTCAGATTTATTATCACAATTTAAATCAGAACTTAATATTACTAAAGAACAATTACTTATTAACACAGAATGTGAAGAAGAAGAAGACGAAGAACCACCAAGAGCATCTTCATTTACTGTAGATCATAATTACACGAATGGTGTTGTCGGATATAATTCCTCATACAACACAGATACTGCTTCTACTTCTGGCGCAAATAAAGGATATTCCAATATTTCTATAGTCAGAAATGACCCTGTAGAAATAATACAAGAGTTTGTAGTACCGGGAAGAATAGAAGGACCAATTATTCAAAGACTAGGTATGAAAACAGCTAGAACTATATCAATTAATATCGACGGAGCATCGCCGGACAATAAAGAGTGTGTTAAATTTTGTGACGATGAAGTTTCAACCTTTAACCCATGCGACAGTTTACCGACTTTTAGTATCAAAGATTTTGAAAAATTAATAGAAGAAAATGAATCATGGATAAAAACTAAAGAAGATTACACTTCAAACAAACTAGATGGATCATATAGCATATCTCTAGAATATACATGCACAGGGTAGGAGTAGAAGGATAAACTTATGGCTATTTATAAACCAGATATCAAAATTTATTACGGAACTTTATCAGCGAGCGACAGACTCGTTCCTGCTCCAGATATAACCATATCTGTAGAGTATAACTATAGTAACGACTCAATTATAGGCTATACCTACATATTCACCCTCAATGGTTCAGCTACTGCTCTAGATCTTAGAAATGTTGCTTATGGTGGAGAATATGATGAACCAGAAAATTATAATCTAGGTAGTGTAGTTGATCATATAAATAAGTTGCGTACAATATTAAGTAAAAATGGTTCTGTACTTAAAATAGTAGATGGTCAAACCGATTCCGTTATACTAGAAGCTCGTGGAGGAATATTAAGATCATTCTCTTTTGATGAGTCAAATAATAATTGGACCCATTTTGCTAATTATTCAGCATCCTTAGAGTTTAGTGAAGTAGATTTTATGTCCTCTACAGAATCTTGTAGTTCTGTATTTTTAGACCCCGCCTCTTTTCCAAATGGAACCACTGGCATAGCAGATATAAATAGTTTTAAAATTAAAAGCTTTAATGATAGTTGGTCTTTTACATTTAATGAAAATGAATCATATAGTAGAGTTAAAACTATAGACACTGGTGGAAATTTAAATCTTAATAATGTTAGTTTTAATATAGAATATTCTATAAATGCTACAGGTAAACATCATCATGTAATTAGTGAAGGTTCTTCTAAAGTAGTTCCCGCTTGGGAACAGGCAAAAAATTTCGTTCAGTATAGATTATACGCTCAAGTAACTAATTTAATCAATAATGTTCTTAAAAATCCATACACTGCATGTAATAGTTCTGATGGTTTGTCACAGGTTAATACTCCTGGATCAAATGGTTTATTATCTTCTTTAGGAGATTCTAACTATAAAATATATAATGAAGAAATTACATGCGAGTCATCAGAATCAGACGGTTCTTTTTCTGCATCATATTCTGCTATTGTTAGAAGTACTAAGGGTAACACAACATGGAGTCATCATGCTGCTACTCATAGTGTTGAAAAATCTGTTGCTACCACTACAGATAGTGAAGGAAAAACTAGTAAAACCATATCATTAAGTGGTACTATACAAGGATTAATTGAAGGAGGATTAATAAAGACAAATAAAGTAATACAATTACCCAGTACTGGCTCAATAACATTATTAAGTAATATTTCAGATAATAAATATAATAATGCTAAAATAGTATTAGATAAAATATATAGCGATTTAGATTATAGTGGTGGACAAGGAGAATGCGGCAAGAGAGATATTAAACCAGCATTTAAAAGTATACTAGGAATAAATGTTGGTGCATTAACAACAGATGACGAAGAAGAACCAGAAGATTCGTCTTGTCCGGATGATGGGGATGAGTGTGTAATTCCAGATCCTCCACATCCAGGATCTTTTAACTTGACACACGACTATAATAATGGTACTATAACTTATAGTTTAGATTATAGTAGCGATGACAATAATTGTTCGGATGGTGGAAATTCCAAATTTAGCCAAATTAGCATACAAACCAGCAATCCAAATAAAGTAATTGCTACGTTTAATGTTCCGAATAGCAATAGTTGTCCAGTTATACAGCAACTTGGTACTTATACATCAAAAACGGTAAATGTTACTATATCAGGCAAAGATGATTCGTGTAAAGGAAAACCAAAAGAAATAGATTTTACAAAATTAATCCAATGCGGAACATGCGATAGTTTAGGAGATTTCCCTATTCCATTACCAGTAACACCAAATTCTATTATTACACAACAACAATATACTAGCAATCCAGTTGATGGAACATATACTATTAGTTTAGCATACATTTGTGGTACTACGGGATGTAATTTAGACGGAACTATAGGAACATAATATGGCAGATATAATTACTTCACCAATTAAATTTTTGGGCGCTACTGTATTGTCTTTCAATACATCGCTAGGATTAGGCTCCGCACAAGAGAGTAGTTTAAATGTTGATTTAATAGAAGATTGTGAAAAAGGAGATGTATTTTTACCAGCAGCAGGAGACGTTAATTTCCAAGTTGGTGCTCCAGTGTATTTTTCTACATCTGTTGATGGTACTGGTTTTAATTTTGGTGGAGTATTAACCAATTGGACTGTCACCCAGGGAGCATCGGGTAAAACATTTAATGTTAAAGTTGTGGATCCAAGACAACTTTTAGAAAATACTGTTGTGATTATAGACTCTTATAATGGGCCGCCAGTTAAGAGTATAAATTACTTTAATATATATGCTCAACAAGAAGGTGGAGGATGCTCGTCATTCGGGAGTTCTGGATCAACTGAAAAAGGTACTCCTTATACCAGTATCATTAATGGATTACAGGGTATGAGTGATTTTATTACAGACACAGAGGGTAACACAGTATCTACACCACCAATTATATATTCTCCTACTGGTTATAGATTTCATATAAATTTTGAATCTTTTCCTCAAGGAATACCTGAATATTATCGTCTATCAGGACCCTCTGTAACAGTATCTCAATTAATACAAGATGCTTGTGGAGTTTTAGGACTTGAATTTTATTGTTATTTAACGGTAGGAGTATTACCCGATGGAAATCAAATTGGTATTATCAATATAGGAACTATAGATCTAAAAATAGCTCCAACATCATTTAGCAATATTATTGCTCAATTTGATGGCGTTGCGACTGATTTAAGTTATGGCCAAGAATTAAGAAACGAAGTGACCAAAGCTGTTATGTTTGGGGAAAAACAACACTACTTGAGTCCTGTTTATCAATTTAATTATTATTTTGGCGAAGATTGGAATGGAAATCAATTTGTTCCTGTGATACCGTTTAAATTTGATCAATGTTATGGGTTCTGGATTAGTAAAAAATTAGATGAATTAAATATTACTTTAAATAAACCTATGCAAAATCGTGCTTATGAAATAAGTGAACAAGACATAAGAGCTGCTATGGCTTCTTATAATGTTTGGTGGGATAGAGTAACAAATGGTCAAATAGCTGGAGATCTTAATAAGGCTATTAGAGATAACTATCAACTAAATGATCAAAATGTTAGAAAAGTTTTTGAAGCTGTAGCAAAGGATGAGGACATAGATGATGCTGTAAGATTTAAGCCTTTAGCAGATATTTTTGGCGGACCAAATAAGGCTAAAGTTGTTAAAGATGTAATATCAGAAGATTTGCAAAAGATTCATAGTTTTGTACAAAACTTAGGAACAACATATTACGGCAAACAGTGGTTTACGCCATTGAATGAAACTATTTGTTATTATAAAGGCGAAAAATTTCAAGAATTAATATTTAGTTCAGAACCCACAAATGCTGGAGGATGGGTAGATTATGGTACTCCTGTCTTGGGCTTAACAGATCCTGATTTGGCTTCATTTAGAGAAACAGATGATAGAATTTCTTCCTTTGCTGTTTTTGCCATTAATGATGGTGATGTGCCAGCAGCAGATAAAGAAGAAAATTATGGACAAGACGATTATGCTGATCAAAATTATGGTGGGACATCGGAAAACTCATCTGGAGAATAAAATATGGCAGGATTAGATGGTTGTGGAAAGCTAGATATATCGGAAATGTCTCCAGATAACGTTGTTGCTATCGGTAACAAGGTTTGGGTAAAAGCAGAGGTTGAAGAAAAAATATGGATATATTCTGGTAAGCCTTGTGTTGTTATAAAATTTGATGACGCATGTATTGCTGGTATATGCGACGATGCAGCAGCAATTCCCAAAGCTATATGGAATGCTGCGCAAAATGCAAATATTTTAGATTGTGGAGGTGCTGCCGCTGGAGGAGGTGAACAAGGTGGAGAAGAAGAAGAAGAAGATCCTTGTGCTGGAGGATGTTCAGAAAATCCTGACGATCCATGTTATCAACCAGGTGGTTGTGGAGAAGCAGAAGAGCCTCCGCCAGAAGGTGAAGAACCTACCACTCCAGATACAGATTTATCTACAGGATCAGATAGAAAAGCCAAAAGCGTTAGAGACGAATTAACAGCTAAAAAAGATGATGTCACGCCATCTACTACTGCTGTTGATTTACGAAGTATAAACGCTAGAGGTTATCAGGGAATGGCGGTTATACCATCTGCTGCTATTATTCCCATGAGAAGCAATAATAAAACATATGGCCCATATGCATCTAGTAATTTTGGTACTAGTTGTGGCGGAACACAAGTAGAAGTTAATACTGACTTAGCCCCTTGGGTGTTTGGTTCTACGGCTGGAATGAATGGTGCTGGTCAAGCTATTGTTGAATCAACAGCAATAGGTTTGGTTAAGGCAGAAACAGGTAGCATCACTATTCCTGGCATGCCCGTAAGTCAATTTACGCAACTAGGCACCGCTTTAGGTAGTGGTGGCGCTACATTATCTGGTATGAATTTTAGTTATGGTAGTGGTGGGATAAGCACTAGTTATGATTTTAGAACATATACTCCCAAATTTGGTGGATTAACTAGACATCTTATTGATAGAATAAAAGACATATCAAAAAATAGAACAGAACAATTAAGATTTTTGCGTAATCAACAATCTAATCTCAATAAAATTGGAAATAAGCTTCAAAGATTTGATAGAGCTTTTGGCGGTAGGGGTCTTAGAAATGAGGGTCCAAACGTTAGAAATTCATTACAACGAATTCTTATTGGAGAAATTTATGATTGGCAAAAAGATGGTCAAAGAACTGTGATAGGTGTTGATTCTATTAATGATGCTGTCGGAGAAATGGTCTATGATTTTGAGAGAAAAGCTTATACAAGCTGGGATCATTTTTTTGGTCCTGTGTCTAAAAAAGGAGATGGTCAATTACCTAGATATGCTAGTTTCGATTCAACTGGCCATAAATCATCTCCAATTTCACCACATCCTCCATTTAACATTAGCGGTGTATGTTTTACATCATTTGACCATGATCAATATAATTTAGAGATCACTCAGAATTATATGGATCCTCTAACTAACAAAATTGGGGAAAATGACCATCATCATTCTGGTGAGGGTAGAGGTCATGTAACAGATATAATAGGAAGAAACACTGGAGTACCCGAACAAGGATTAATTACTAACTTTTATAGACTAGACGATGAAAATAGATATTCTGATGATTATAGATTTTTAGCTATGAGGGGGCCTCTGTTATTACACAGTTGGGGCTACGATTTAGATGGTAAACCTGTACCTAACGAAGCGGACATAGAAAATAATACTAAGTATGGTGAATTTAAAAAAGAAAATCTCAAGGATGCTTTCTTAAAAGATTGGCTAGGCAAACCAGCAACTTGGCCGGTTGCTCCTGTGGATTTGCGTTTTGATAGAGAGCGTGGTTTGTGGGTTAGTCCACAATCATATAAGATTGTTGTTAGTAAAATTATCGAAGAGGTTCCTTGTTTTGGAGAAGGTAAAGGTGTTGTAATACCTTATGGTAAAAAATTGTTTGATAAAGAAGGGGCCGAGATAGACACATCTTCTTCGACCAATCCTAATAATGAATGTACAGAGGGTGTTAATGATATAGAGAGAGAATGGGTATTAATCAATATTAACTGCGATAGTAGCGGAGTATATTACTGCTATACTACTGAAATAGAAGACTGTTATGAGTGCATTAGTAGTAATGATCCTAATTCGGGTGGTGCAAGTGCTGCTTTCAGTGGACCATATGATACACTAGAAGAGTGTCAAGCTGCTTGTTTATGTAATACTTCAACGCCAACCAGTACTCCTACACAAACGCCAACCAGTACTCCTACACAAACGCCAACCAGTACTCCTACACAAACGCCAACCGGTACTCCTACACAAACGCCAACCGGTACTCCTACACAAACGCCAACCGGTACTCCTACACAAACGCCA
>Ga0070749_10001554_pt1 | contig 15576 bp, 28 predicted proteins | sample VirMetDEL_Nov_18_FD_75180 | JGI IMG/M metagenome (GOLD analysis project Ga0070749, IMG submission 75180) | Aqueous microbial communities from the Delaware River and Bay under freshwater to marine salinity gradient to study organic matter... | ecosystem: Environmental > Aquatic > Marine >...
ACGCCCAAGCTGCTGCCCGTGCTGCTGCTAGCGCTGACAGGCTGCGCTCAGACCTCAGTAAGGCCAACGCCCGTATCCAGTCCGCTACCCGCGCCGCCGTCGATCAGTACGCCGCTACCGTCAGTGACGTATTCGGACAGTGTGTTGCTGAATATCGAGACATGGCAGAAAAGGCTACAGGACACGCCTCTGATGTCAAACTGATGTTGGATGCTTGGCCTATGGTTTCCCCCGATAAAAATAATTAAAAAAGTGCTTGCATAGTACAGAATCCGTACTATACTAGAGCCATGCAGACGAAGACGACTGCACATACGCCATCCGGCAAGTTGGAAAATTAAGGGGAAATCATCATGAAAAAGCAATTCTTAGTAAAAAACGGCCAAGTTTTTGCGCAAATCCTTGGCGCAACCACTTTAAAAACTGTGGAGGCATCCACTGTTGCGGCGGAAGACGCGCTAAATGCCAGATTCCCGAAAGTGCTTGTTGGAGCGAAGGAATACAAGGTCTCCTCCGCAGAAAAGTATCAAAACTGGATGGGCGATGAATACGCCAAGCAACTAAAAGGCGGTCGCCCTGATCAATTTTTAATCTTTTAATGGGGTCATTGCCAATGACCACCATTGTTGAATCCCTGCGCCAATGGCAAGCCCGCATGGGATACACCTACGACAGCGCCTCACAAGCGCTGGGCGTGAGCCGCTCAACCTACGCTGGTTGGCTGGCTGGCACTTACCCAATTGACCGGCGCACCGTCCTTGCTTGCATGGCTATTGAGGCTGGGCTCAATCCTCAAAAGTAGGTGGTGCTGACACTTTCAGTTGCGCTTTATTGTAGGCATCATTCCACATTTTGCAAATTTGATTCGCTGTCTCTAGTTCTAATGTAAATTTAGCGCCAGGTTTGCGCGGAAAATTGAGACAGTTAAAACCGTTTTTATTGATTACTGCATACCAGTTTACACCATGTCCTGGAAACGCCTCAACATGGTACGGAGGTGCTTCAAATCCTTTTGTTGGTCGTAAATCTTTTATGTCGTACTGCATTTTCAATCCTCAAAAGTAGGCAAAGGCGCGAAGTGCGTCCAATGTGTATCACCTTTCAACAATACACCGACTTGCGCACGCTTTGCATCTTTGTTGATTAGCTGCATCACTTTGCCGCGCGGTGTCTCGTCTGTTATCGGCTGATATCGCCAGTTTTTGCAAACCAACGCTGTACCTGTGCTGTCTAGTGTGTAGTTCATGCTTTTTGAAACCGGCCATCCGGCAGCAATGTGCCCTTGCGATCTTTAATCTCATCATAAGCACCAGCCAAACACTCCACAAGCGCCACATCGTGCGTAGCTGCTCCTACGATCAAAGTTACAAGAATATCGCCGTACGCATCTTTCAGCGCGGCCTCGCACTGCTTTTTGATGTCGATAAATTCTTGACGGATTGAGATGTCAGGAAATGCGGCTTCTATCTGCTTTATCAATTTGATATTGGCAGCAGCCTCTTGCAGCTCTCCGGCTTCCTCAAGCGTCTTTCGCCCTTGTGCTTGTATGTTGCTGTGCTGCACGATTTTGCGCGCCTCAGCCCATTGCAAGACCTTCATTTCTAGCTCTGTGTAGCTGTTATAGGTTTTCATTTTTCAATCTTTCATCATTGCCCAAACAAGAGCGACAACCCAGCCTATCAACGTCCAACCAAGCAAGATGTTCAGCGTCCATATTGCGCTATTCTGGCGCTTCTTATTCGATATAGATACAAGGCCTGGCAGTATGTAGCAGGCCACTAAAAAACAAAAAAGCATTATTCCTGCCATTTATTTACTCCAAAAAAAAGCCCATTAATTCGGGCTCGTCGTCAAAATCTGGTTGTGGTGCGCGTTTGTCTCTGCGCTGTCTTGCTCTGCGGCTCGCACCTCCAATTTCAGCATGGTGTCTCCATGTTTATCTATCAGCGACGACGACATATCGCCGTCATCAGTCCACTCAAATATCCCGGCTATCTCTGCGCCGGATAGCTCGCTAAAAGCGAGTCCAATCAGTATCTCCTTTACGCATTGCTCACGGCGCTCTACAGGCACAGACAGCAAATCGGCTATTCGCTCTAAGTGGTATTTTTTTGGTTCGATCATGGCATTGCCTTCCCAATTTCAGCTGCAGCGAGGACGATTGCGCGGCGGGTGGCGGCATAAGGGTCATTTTCGTATGAGATGACAAAATCAACATCATCGAGCCATGCGATTACAGTCCCGGCGCAATGATTTACATCAATTTGCAACCCAACGGCCAAACGCAGTGCGTCGGCGTCGTCTGTGAGTGGGTTCCATCTTTGCAGCACTCCGTCTAAATAGTTTTCGTTACCATACCAGCTGGGCGTTATTTCTCCAGCCGCCTTAGCAGCAAACTCAAGTAATTCTCTGTCTGTCATTTATGATCCCCAATAGTTGAATCCATAGCCTCAGCCATAACAGTATCGCTCCAACGGCTTGCCGAAGATGTTGGTTCAGGTTTTGATTTGAATAGATTGGCCGCCCAGCTTGCCAGCGCGGCTATTGCCAAGATTGGCGCTTGGTACCAGTGAATTTTCATTCTTGCACCTGCGTAAATGAAAGCAGAGCTTCTACATGTTTCACTGCTGCATCTTCTGTTAGATGGCCTAGCCCACGAGAAAGCAACCTTTTATCAAAATCACGGTTACTCCATCTTGTTGGGCAAACAATCGCAAAATCAGCAATGGTGATGTAAAAATAATTTGTCCCAACTGGAGGCGCTACCTGCATCGGCTCAGGTACTTCAATGCCATTGATGATGATTACTTTTGGTTTGCGGCGGTATTCAGCGTCGAGGAGCCAAGTCGGGCCTATGTTGCAGTCACGCCAAAAATCATCTGTTTTAACTTGCCACCGCTCCCACGGTGTCTCTGTCTCTTGCGCGTCTTGCGCGTATTGAAGCATTAGGTCTGCATACTTATGTTTTGGCATTTTTAATCCTCAAAATAATGTTTTCTGAACCGGCTCAACTTCCCGCAAGAGCTCAAAAGCCTTGCGCCGTTGATTGGCCGCGAAATTGAGCAGGCAGAAAGCCCAGCTACGGTGTTGCGTGCAGCTTGATGCGTGCAAGTACACCTTGGCCATGCGGATGTGGTCGGCGGTGGTCATTGAATGCGTACCCGACGCTCAGGGCATTGCCCGTTGATAAACTGTGGCGGGTCAATCGTTAAAACCCGCGCATCCGGCGGCACTGGCTCACGTCTTGCGCAGCGCAGGCATTCGACATGTCCAGCATTGCTGGTGATGCGTACGCCTCCAGCTTGTCCAAGCAGTCGGCCACCGATTCGCCCAGTGCAGCGGGTTATGTCGTTTGGTGTCATATTTCCCCTTTCAATGCTTTTTCGATAGCCTCAAGACGCATCTGGAGTTCCACAATGCCTCGCAGCGCTTCGCCGTATGATTGCCACGCTTTCTCAGCCCTGATTTGCTCAAATTGCAATTGCCGCTCGGCTTTTTCAGCGCGGCGGAGTAGTTGGGCATTTGTTTGTTTTGGTGTGGTCATACATCTCCTTTTTTCGCCTTTGATACGCGCTTGGAGTCGGCGTGCCCAGTATCTGCCTGATGCTGATTAAGAGCTTGAGCGCTTATGAAGGCTCTCTTACAGGAGCAGCCAAAGCGCTTCTGTGGTTTTTCTGGTTTCTGACGCGCGGGATTTTCGTCGTCGCCTATGTCTACGCCAAAATGCTCTAGCGTGTACTGTCTTGCGTACACACCCATCACGAACCGCCTTCACCAAGCCGGGCGCTGACATAAAGATGCCAGTCGGAATTTTCGGTCAACAAAATTGGGTCGATAACTTTGTGCGGCAAACCCTCTTTTTTCAGCCAACGAATTGCTCCAGTGCACGGTTTGGTTGGGTTGGAGTGGCAAGCCCAAGTTTTACCGTGCTCAACGCGCATGTTCCGAATCTCGTATGGCGTCGGCAAGCAACCCAAGTTCTGCACGTACTCGCTGTGGTCGGTGAAGGAGAACGGACATCCGCTGTCTGCTTTGTCAACGCATGGCATCACGCACCCCCTTGCTTGCTGGCTGCGTTGATAGCGGTACGCCGCGCCTCTAGTATTGGGATAATTTTTGCTCTGTAATCAGCAGGGGTTTCGCAGTTCATCAACATCCTGCAAATGTCGCCCGGACTGTGCCAAGCCTCATGCACCCAAAAATTGAAGCAATCAGCATCCGCTTGCAGCGCCTCTATCTGCTTATTAAGCGACTCTATTTGCTCTGATTGGGCTTCTATGGTGTCCAGTAGTTCATCACGCTTAGGCAAGGTGTAAAGCGGCGTTTCATTTGCGTAGCCGGGACGTCTATCGCACGCAAATACAAGCATGGTGCTGTGCAGCATTGGATTGGCGCTGTGCGCGTCTTCCGCATCGTGGTACATATACGCCACCGGCGTTGCTTCTACTTTTATCTGCTCGTTGTCACCATGAGTCAACCGCTCCAGCCCCTCAATCACTGGTGCAAGAAGTCCCTCTGCAATTCGTTTTGCTGCGGCTGAATCTTTTACCCCGCCATTGACCATATTTGCGTACAAGTGACGCAATTGAGCGATTTCGTGATTCATATTCACCTCATTAAACTAGGTATTTTGTAAGCATCACCGCTGCCACGGCGATACGGATTTGTGCGCAGCTCAGGGCATGTGTAGACGCCCTCCATCTTTGATATGCGGTTCGGTTTCGCCACTTGCTGCTTTTTCAGCGCGTCCTGTTGCTGTGTGAAAACCTCTATTTTTAGGGTTTCAGTTGGCGCAAAGTTGACTACCCGCGTTCTTATTTTGTCTTTGCCTTTTTTCGCCATCCCAAGCTCCCACAATTGAGAGCAACATGACTTAGCCTGGCTGCGCTTAATATCTAGCTCCTCTGCGATCTCGTCTGGCGACATAAAACGATCTTGTTTTGCCAGCAAATCTGCTACGCGCGGGAGAAATTCACCTCTAAAAATTTTTGTCATGTTCATCCTCAATTTCTTTTGATTTACCTTTGAAAACCTCATTAACAATCGTGCGCCCCTGCGATTTTGGCAGAGCGATTGATGTCTTGCTTATGCCAAAAAAAGCGCCTTGCAATTCGTGGATATTTACCTTTTTTGGTATCTTTACTGTCATTTCACGACTTCGATAGCGGCGTTTTCTTGGCTGCATTTTTTGATCCTGTTTTAATTGTTGATGTAAAAAAGCCCACTCTAGGCGGGCTGGTGTGGTGCGTCGTGAGGGACTCGAACCCCCGACCAAAGGCTTATGAGGCCTCCGCTCTACCTCTGAGCTAACGACGCTTGCTATCATTTTTGCAATGCCGGTAAGGCGGCTAAAGGCTTTTGGCTTTGTTGAAGATGGTGGCCGGTGCTGATCCCGGCATAGATGCCTCTTAATTTTTGGTCGATTCTGCCGCAGACCCGGCGCGGGTTTTATTCTGCTGTTTTCCGCCTCGTGGTTGCCTATTGCTCGGTTTTTAATGGAAGGCCGAAACCTTTCCGCCTTGCGCGGTGCCCCGCAGTGGCCGCAACCAAGACCGTAAATTCGCGCATCAGCCTGCGCATTCACCATCAAGAAAAAGAGCAATTTCGCCCATAACCGCAGCCCGACTGGGATTCGTTATAGCTGCATGGCCGACCGTTTTGCTTCCCCGCGCTCTTTCTTGATAGCCCCAGCCTTTTACATCGCTGGGATTGGTTGAGGGTTGATGGTGCTTGCTGGCCGGGGTGTCTACCGACTTGACCGCTTGCGCGGACCGAATTGGCAATGCCGCTCACACTGGGCATTTCAGCAGCTCAAACGCACCATCAATCAAAGCCCCTGTGCGCTCCACCGGGAGTTCCCAGCGGCAAGAGCTTTGATTGATGCCCCTGTTGCCAAGGGCTGTGCAAGGTACTCGCCCCGTGCGGCGGCATTTCTTATAAAGCGCATGCCTGCGCTTCCGCTTGGATTTACTTGTAAGCCCAAGCTGGCATTGATACACCAGCTAGGTTACAAGCGGTGAAGAGGATAGAGCCAGCGGCTTTGCGCTTTGATGGCCCCATCTTCATGCACAGCCAGCGGCCAACATCGCTGCTGGCTTTTGCGTTAGCTGGGCACTCTTCCCACTCCAAACGGCTCACGAACTCGTGAGCGCGTTCTGCGAATGACATCTCTGTCCTCCTTCGGCCATGTCGTGGCCGCATTCGCCTGATGCCCCATGCATCAATCCCTTTTTTCGGTATTTGTATCCCGCGCCGGTCAGGGCTGCGCGGTTGTTAAAAATCAAAACACCCTGAACAAGATGCTTTGATTTTCAGCGCTACGTCCCGGCCTAGCGCTTGCTGCCTTCACCCTCGGGCTAGTCGGGTCGCAGTACTTGGTGTCTGCTCAGCTTGCGTATTCGCTTGCTGCCCGGCATCTTGGCCGTCATGCCGTTTTGTTTGCGGCATGGGTGAATCGTATCGCAATTTTTTTAAAAAAAGGCAATACCCTACAAGGCTAAAAGGGTATTAAATCATCTTGCCATTCGTCGCAGCCTGTGCTAATGACTTCTTTTGGAATGGCGCTGTCCCATTTGTCGCACATGCCTCGCCTTTGATGATGCTGGCATGTGTCGCAGGCTGTTCCGCGTTGCTCAATCATGGCAAGCTCACGTTTAAGCATCTCGATCTTCATGGTGCGTTCGGTCTTGTTCATAGCATGTCATCCTCTGCAAAGTGCTTCTCATGCCACACAACAGGACGATCACCCTGGCGCTGGACTAGCCACGAGGAAGTGCCTGCAATCTTTGATAGAAGCATCCACGGGAGCTTACGTGCTTTGGCTTGTGCCATTGCTTGCGCCCTGTGTGCTGTAGTTATTGCCACCGTGTTTTTGACCTCGACGCTGTAGCTTTTTCCGAGATTGTCAACAGCAATAAAATCCTCTGCTGCTGTGCCAGCGTTTAACTCTGCAACGCTCCAACCGCGTGACTTTAAAAGCTCTTGCGCCTCGCGCTGGCCTCTGCGGCCTTTGTCTCTGCTGGCTTTGCTCATTTTTTGAATTGCTCCTTGATGACCATGCAAATCAAAATGATTGCCAAAAACATGCAGACAATCATTCCAAGTCGCATAGTCCAAAGCCATATCAAATAGAGTTCCATTATTTTTCTCCTGTTGCTTTTGCGATCGCATCTCGACCGTTTTTATGATGCTCATTAACTAATAATTCCGGCACAACACTATCCCAATAATCAATAATATCTTTCAAAGCCTTCATCAAATCAGGCGCTGCGGCGATTAGTCTGGCATTGGCGTGCCAAGTTTCGCAAGCAACGTAACCGCCTCTGGTTTTTTCTTCGTCAGCATACTGATATACATACGGAAAAAACCCAATTTCTTTTTCGCCAATTTTTATCGACCAATTAGAAATGGTTACCGGATCTTTCCGCTCCACTATTAGCCAAGGCCCAGGTGTATGTTTCAGTTCCATGATCTCTCCTTAACCTCAAAAAATTTACCAGCCTTTTTGTACTTTATGCACTTCGGCGGGCTCGCTACATTAAATGATTGCGCCGTTTTCGCCAAACTTTTATCAATAACCCCGCCGCTTTGTCGGGAAATGTGGGCTAGTGTGTACCGTGCCTTGTCACCCGCAAAGCCTTCATGCTTTACGCAGTAATACTCGGTTACGCTTGGGTCTGACAGGTTGCGCCCGTAGTAAGTGACTGCAAGCATCTCTAAGCCACTCGTGCGGCTTACATGCTTGCGCCATGACCAACTTGCAACTTCCATTTCCTCGGGCTCAATGCCCAAGATGTCATCGTTGCGCAGCACCATGGGTGGTTTTGTGACCGCATCGGTTTCTGGGAATTGGTGGCCGCATGAAGGGCATAGGCGCACCAGTTGAGCAACCAATTCTTCACATTGTGGACACGTCTTTGTGCGTGCTTCGCCTTCGCCTTTTTTGGCTTTACTGGGTGGCTGTACGGCTGTAATCGGTCCATGTGTTGCTACATTGCCAGCGAAGTCAAGCACTAAGCAATCTTGCTTGCCTTCGACAACACGTAGTCCGCGGCCTGCCATCTGAACGTATAGCCCAGGCGATAGCGTGGGTCGCAGGAACACTAGGCAATCAATGCCAGGATAGTCAAAACCAGTCGAAAGCACGTTCACGTTAGTGAGTGCGCGAATTTCGCCACGGCTGTATGCTTTTATGATTGCATCACGCTCTGCGGCTGGGGTTTCGCCTGTTACGGTTTCAGCGCTTACGCCGAATGTTCGCAGCATGTCCCTAATATGCTTAGCATGTTCGACACCGGCACAAAAGAACAGCCACGCTTTTCGGTCACTTGCACGCTGGATTGTCTCCAGCACAGCAGCGCGATTGTTGACATCGGTATCCATTGCCGCTTCCAACTGGCTTGCAATGTACTCCCCGCCCTGCTTTTTGACGCCATCCGTCGATAGCGCCATCGTGGTGTGCTTACTGCGCAGCTTTGACAAAAAGCCGCGCGTTATCAGTTCTTCAATCGTGACGGGCTCAATCAAGTCAGAAAAAAGCGCATCTTCACCTTGGTGAATCATTCCGTGGCCAAGTCTGTAAGGTGTGGCCGTTAGCCCTATCACGCGCAGGGCTGGGTTGATTTCCATCAAGTCATTGATAAGCGTGCGATAACCTCCAGTCTGCGCATGGTTGATGCTGTGCGCCTCATCCACAATCAAAAGGTCAATGTGGCCTATCTGCTTCGCGCGTTTAGACACCGATTGAACGCCTGCATATGTAATAGGCTCAGTCAGGCACCGGCGTTTTAGGCTGGCGCTGTAGATGCCCATTGGCGCATTAGGCCAATGCTCTCGCATCTTGGCAGCGTTCTGCTCGATCAATTCTTTGACGTGCGTCACCATCATCACCCGCGTTTCTGGCCATGTCTGCAATGCGTCTTTGACCAGCGCGGCGATGATGTGGCTTTTGCCTGCGCCGGTCGGCAAAACAAGACACGGATTGCCTTCACTGCCTTTTTCAAACCATGCGTAGAGCTGGTCAATGGCTCTTTGTTGATAATCGCGCAGCATGGGCTACCCCACAATCTCAGGATCAAACTGTGCGTATTGGTCACGGATACCGCTAGCACAAGCCACATAGTTAGCCACAATCTCACGCGACTTGTACGCATCACTGGCATTGTGAATCTTGCCAGATGGTGTTAACCAAATAACCCCACGCTCGGCTGGTTCATATCCCCATTCTGGAGTCAAATCAGGGTGAATGATGTGCTCATCGCAGCCTTGCAACTGCGCATCAGCGCCGGGTATCTCAGCATCCCAGTGTGCACAGTGCCACTGGCCTGCTTCAGAAGGTGTACTGTGAGCGCATGTGCGGCAATTTACTTGCTTCGTGAGCTTGGAGCCGTGGCAAATATCGTGGGCTGCGCAAAATTTACATTGATACCATGTCGGATCCGCTGATAGTGGCGCCGGCATTCTGTCGGATGAAATGATACGTTGCGCTTTTTCAAACAACGACATACCTTCATCTTTGTTGCGCTCTATGCGTTCGGTATATATCTCGTCGTTGTCTTTGCAAACGGCGTAATAGAGCGCTCGATCAACATCGAAGGCGTGCATATACACTTGGCACTGCGCATAGTGCTGTGGCTTGCTTTCTTTGACACCTTTGGCCTTTAAGTCTGTAAAACTTTTTAGACTGTGTGTCTTGGCCTCCAAGATGTGTGGCGTTTTCTTGGCCTCTGGCACGCCGTAGGTTATAAGCCCGTCGCATGACCCGCCAAAGTGACCATCATCAAAGCGCAGCTGCTTGCCGGTCTCTTGGTCATAGGTCTTGACCTCGCAACCAATCATGCGCAGGTCTTGGATGATGGTTTCCTCTTCGTTATGACCCCTCCTAAAAAGGCGCTTCATGCGCCCAATGAATTGCTGTTTAAAAGCCCATCTAAAAGATAGCCAGATATAGCGCTCGCAGGTATGCCCAATAATAGATGCCCCAAGGTGCGCCCTTGGCTGTTCTTGCATGGCCTCGTGTGCCGCGTCAATAAGCGCGGCTGTGGTGTTTTGTGGTTGCGGGATGTTCATGGCTGCGCATCTTGCTCCAAAACATCAAATAAGCTGGGCATGCTGAATTCTTTTTCAGCCGATTTTAAATAGTGAACCTGGTCCATAAAGTAGGCCGGATTCAGCTCGCTGCCACCGCCTTTTCTGCCCTTTAAAATAGCTCTGTACGGCACAGAACCAAGCCCACAGAATGGGTCATAAACTAAATCGCCTTTGTTGCTGTATCGCTCAATTAAGCGGTCGATGATGTCAAATTGCAGCGGGCATATGTGTTTTTCAACGTTACGTTTTGATTGGTATCCATTTAACGTCAACATGCGTAATACGTCATGCCACACATCGGGATGGTGTGACCCTGGCGCAAGGCTCATAAAGATAGTAGGTAAGGCTCCACGCGCTTCGAGTTCCTCACCAATTTTTACGTGAAATTCATAGTCATAGACGTTTTGCAACGTGTACTTTGTGAACATGCTTGCCAGTTTGTCTGGTCCAAGTAATGAAAGCTCCTCAGCGGTTATTTGACGGTCTCCACTTGAGCGCCAAAATGCGTGCGCGTCTACTTGCCAATGCGCGCGGGTGTACTCTGTTTTAGACTTTGTAACCGGAACATCGGCATAACCCCGCGTTCTATCTGTTTGCGGCTTTCTGAAAATAACAATGTACTCAGGTGAACCAACGCCCATCTTTGTTCCGTCTTTGCACTGCTCACTCCATCCAAGTCGGTATGTCTGATTGTTTTCTTTTACAACATCTGTAACCACTGTAATCATGCCCATGTAATCGAAGCCGTGTTTGATACCGTGCATAATGGTTTCACAGTGAAACGGCGAAACCGTTGGAGCGCCTGCGCCCGTGACATTGCCAAACATAATGCGGTCTTTGACGTGGCAAGCGTAGATGCGACCAGGCTTCAATATGCGTAAAAGCTCAGGCGTCAAATAGTCCATTTGCGCCCAAAAGTGATCATTGTTTTCGGTGTGCCCAAAATCGTTGTAGCTAGGGCTGTATTCGTAGTGGTTCGCAAAAGGGATGCTGGTAACCAATAAATCAACGTGGTTATCAGGTTTCAGCTTCGCTTCTTCAACGCAGTCGTTATTTGCTACTTCAAATAAATCAGATTTCACTTCGATGCGCTTTGAGCCAATAGAGCGCGCTAGACTTTCCTGCATTGCAAGTTGATTAAGCCCGTATTTTTTTATAATTTCAGTCATGTTAGATACCAATTCGTTATGTTGTTTCCACTTTTTTTGGAGTGTGCGCAAAACCTCGCGCTCGGCCTCGCTGTAAATGACATCAATCCTCACGCGGTGTGGCTGCTGAAAGCGCTGTATGCGGTGGATAGCTTGAATGAAGTCGTTAAATTTGAAGCCTATTCCAGCGAAAATTGCACGGTGGCAATGCCGCTGAAAGTTGCAGCCGCTACCGGCAATGATGGGCTTTGTAGAAAGAATCCGGTATGCGCCTTGCCCAAAATCAATAATGCGCTTTTCACGCTCTTCTAAATCTTGACTTCCCCAAACGCTAACGGCCTCAGGTATGGCTGACTGAATAGCGTGGCGCTCTGCTTCTAAGTCGTGCCAGATTAGAAAGTGATCATCCGGCGACGCTTGCACAATCTCAGCGGCCTTTTTAACCCTGTCTGGCATACTATCTCGCTTTTCCGCTGAAGCACTGGCAAGTCCAAGGGCTGGGTCGCTAAAAAGGAAATTTTGACCATCTCGGTCAGCGCCTGCTTTAGCGTAATCGGTCGGCACCTCGTGATATACAACTTCAAGTTCCGGCAGGTCATAGCCTTTGTCCGAATAACCCAAGTCGCTTGGCGCTTGAATAAATACCGCCCAGCTTGATACCCATAGCCAAAACTCTTCTTCTTTGTGCGGGTATAAAGTCAACTCGTTCGCTTTGGTGCTATCACGCTGAAAAAACCGCGTCAATGCTTGGCCGGTATCCATGACGCCCAAAAATCCGGCGTAGTGAATCAGCTCTTTAAATCTGTTCGGCGAAGGCGTGGCGGTATTTACTAGCTTAAATTCAATACCGTTAAACATTGGTAAAAACTCTTGGTATGTCTTACTTCCATAGCTTCGCAAAACACTGGCTTCGTCCAAGCTCACAGCATCAAAAAGCGAAACATCTAGCTTTCCATCTCTCACAGATTCGTAATTTGTTATGTAGTGCCTGTGCTCGCTTGTGACCTCTGCGCTTGTGCGTATGAATTGCAAGTCAATACCAACCATCTGGCCATCTCTGCGCAGCTCTTGACGTACACCAAGCGGGCAGATAATCAATCCAGGCTTCGATGTCTTGCTGGTAATTTGACGCAGCCACTCGCACTGCATAACAGATTTTCCAAGCCCAAACTTGGCAAAAATAGCGCGGTTCCCGCCTTGCACAGCCCATCGAACAATATCAATTTGATGCGGATATAGAATCGGCGAAAGGTTTTCAGGTTCAACAGAAAACCCTTTGAAATTCGCCATTTTGATTTTCTGGCGCAAAAAATCTTCATACTCCATGAGTATCACTCCTATATTTAAACCGGCCTACTCGCTCGCGCTTTCGGCCTTAAAAAACTTACTTCTTAGCCCAAGGCGGCGCAGCTTTAGCAGGTGCTGCACTGGCCTGAGCTGGCGCTCCAAAACTTGGCACTGCGCTTGTAGGCTTAGGTGCTGCAGCGCCATCGACGGCTTTATACGCCTTCACCTCGTTGCCGGCTGGGTATTGCTCAGTGGCAGCTTTGATGGCTACTTTGATAGCAATGCTGTTACCAACAAGTTGATCAGTGTCTTGTAAAACGGAGATGCCTATCGCCCGCTGGATGTTCCCAAGCTGGGTGCGCCCAATGCGCTCGGCTTCAGGATTGGCATTTCGTATGTTGACCATTGCAAATATCACGCGCCCAGCATGTGTAGGTGCCTCAATCTTGAGCTTCAGATTGATGTACTGGCCTGTGCCTGCCTTGGTCATCTTCAATTCTGCGCCTGTGATTGTGGCGATGTAATCACCCGCTGGAATCGGGTCAAAACTACCGCCTTCATCTTGCGGCAAGTCATCTACGTTAATTGGGGTATCGAGAAAAGCCATTGTTTACTCCTTACTAATGGCGGTTATTGAATACGACGGACGACCCGGCGTAGTTGTGATTGCTTGAAGCAGCGGCTTTGTGACAGAATCAGCGCTTGCTTTCCAGGCGCGTATATCAATCTCAGGTTTCCAGCGGAACAATTCACTCAAGTGACTGGTTAGGTCATGCTCCGCTGCAATTTCTTGCAGCTTATCGGCGTCAATTTTCCGCGTTAAGCGGCTGGTAATCTTGACGGTGTAGGCGTCGAATTTGTGGCTAACCACGCCTTCATGCTGCGGGTCAACTTTCAGTGCAGCCGTGAGGTCATCCTCAATAGCACGGCGGTGCTCGACTGCTTCTGCTTCTGCTTGTTTGGCAGATAGCCATTCAATGATTAATTTTTCTATTGTCGTCATTATTTTTTATCCATCGACTTCATCATGTAATATGCCATTTCGTAAGAACGATCTGCAATCATTAAGAATTGATCCGAAAAATCAACTCCTGGCGGCAAACGTGCCCCAGCTAAAAATTGATGCATGGCCTTTGCTGCAAACTCATTGAGTAAACTTTGTTTAATCATTTCATCTAGCCACTCATCGCCACTATTTGTAGCTCGCAAATTTATAGCCGCGTATTGTCGAATCGAAAGTCCTCCAGTGCTTAGCTCGTTTTCTCCACACTTGATAGTGTGCGGGAAAACAGAATAATTCTCTGCGATTTGTTTTGTCATCCTATGCCCCCAGTTTGTTAATAATCGCACCCAAGTCTGGCGCTTCCCAAAGATCTAGTTTTCCGCATGAGCGGTTTTTCGCTGCCCAAAGGCCGTCGCTGTCTGTCATTAGCGCACGCTGCAAATTGCCTTCGCCATCTTTTTCAACGCGCAACGCCATGACCAAATCGAAAAAATAGGGCAGTTGCATGCTTAGGCTTTTTCCGGGCATTGATGGGCTGTATAGCATGCGCCCTTGCTCATCTTGTGCCTTATCGCATTTAGCCGTGAAATAAACGTGCTTGCCGGGAAGGTCACGAAAGGCGCGGATCATGCTTGCCATAACGGTGTTTAGTTCACCATAAGCTGCACGGCCATCTTTGTTGCGCTTCAATTCTTCGGCCAAAACGACCTCAGCTATCTCGCTGATACTGTCCAGTGCAACAGACTTGAAGTCTTTGGCTTCTGCGCTGTCTGTCAGCCATTCGTATGCCTCCATCAAATCGGCCATCGTGCCAATCTCAATAAAAGGCACATCGGCGTCTGCAATGGATAGCAAACCGCCCTCTGCGCTCAAAACAATTGGCGCTGGGAGGGTTGGAATCAGGCTAGTTTTGCCAGCTCCAGCATGTGAATACACAAGAACCTTAATACCGTTTGTATGTAATCCTTTCGTTGTTCTGACATTAATTGCCATTTCACTTTCTCCTTATGGTTGACGGTGTTGTCATTGCTAAATGCACATCCCATCCTGAACGCAGTCGATACAGCATGGTTTTGTACTCAACTATCCCAAGTTCTTCTGCCCACTGTTTTGCAGTTTGCGTTTTGCCTTGGTACTCTACATAGTAGTTTTTTCGTGTGTTGTTACTTTGTACTTTTTGCACTGCCCATCGGCAATTTCCCGGCTCATAGTTTCCGTTGTTGTCGATGCGATCAATTGTGTGATCTTTTGGGCGCTCTCCCATGTCTTTGTAAAACTCAACAAAAGAGTTGCGCCACGCTTCGCATACAACAATTCCTCTGCCACCCCATCTTGGATAGTCCTTGTCTTTTGGATCATGGCATCGTGCTTTCATGGCAATCCAACTACTGTACGTATAACCCCCACTCATTGCATGTTTTGCATTGTCTTTGTTGCGCTGCGCAAGGTCTGGACGCTTCCAATCTCTTTTTTCTTTTTTCTTACATCCACAAGACGTTTTGTCTCCTCTTGTTAGCTGGCTTACTACTGCTTGTGTTTCATTCCCACAATCGCAAACACACAGCCACAAATTTGCTTTACGCAATTTTCCAATGATCTTTACAGCGGTTAAGCGATCAAATTTTTTACCGCTAACGTCTATTGCTTTTGCTGGCATATCTTAACAATAAAAAAATGTTAAGACATTATACATGCTTCAATACGTTTTTGCAATCTTTGCAGCCACCGTCTGCCTATCAGTTCGTGGCGTGGCGCAATCCTACACCAAAAAAACCATGTGCAATACATTGTTGACTGTTGCATGTGGGTATTGGTTGCGGTGTCTTTGCTGCGCTCTTATGATTTGAAAATCGCAACATAAAGTTAAGGATTAAGATGAGTACAGACCCAGTTGAAGACGCAGGCCGATACATGGACACACATGGCGCATTTACAGACCGCCTACTTGAGGCTGAAGCAAGCGTTGAGGCTGAAATTGAAGCAGCTTTTCAGCCAAACAGTGATACACGGCTACCGCTGACTGAAAGCCTGAAACCATTTTTCAGGACT
>Ga0070749_10001560_pt1 | contig 15486 bp, 25 predicted proteins | sample VirMetDEL_Nov_18_FD_75180 | JGI IMG/M metagenome (GOLD analysis project Ga0070749, IMG submission 75180) | Aqueous microbial communities from the Delaware River and Bay under freshwater to marine salinity gradient to study organic matter... | ecosystem: Environmental > Aquatic > Marine >...
CCAACCAGATACCCGCCGGCAATGTGAAATGTCGTGATTGTATGCTATGCAGTCCGTCAAAGTTAAACCGCAACCGACCCGACAGCCGACCCGTTACCCGCCGTACTATTGTCATTAAATACCACTAGAGGCAACCATGCAACGAAGGATCACCATACACGACATTAAACGACTAACCGCCGATACCGAGCCGTATTTTTTTGCACGTGCAACAATGAAGCTATGGAACCAACGACTACGTGATTTTTCAGTACACCGACAGCCAGACGGTCGGTATAAGATATCAGCACCGGTATACAAGTATGGTAAGTACATCATGCATACGGTACGATATTATAACCCCATAACCAACCGCCTCGACCAGGAATAAAATTTTTCTCCAACCCGTACATACCTATACAAAAATGCCTCCCGTGCAACCGATGCACGGGAGGCATTTTTTGTGATTGACTATATAAAATCACATATACAAATTTCAGTCAGTTTGTCAGCACCGCAACCGTCACAGTACCGATAATTGCAGTCATCATCGGCATCTGTCACCACCACCGGAGGCACCGTTACCACATGGATATTAATGGGATAGTATACCGCCATCACTAGCCAACTATCAATGCGTCCAGCCTCCCGACTTACCACGGCGTACGAATTGAAGCGACCCGCCATTTTTTGGGCAGTCATCATACCATCATGCAACCCAAACGCCGACACCGTCGGCAACAATGAAACATCATTGTTACTTATCACGCTACCAACCCGCAACACCGCCGACATCGACCCCACATCAATTACACGGTACATCATTTGCACGCCTCCTTCTTGGCACGTACCAACGCACGAGCATACAACCCACGAACAGACGCATACGACACGCCCAACCGTCCCGCAATCTCAACCAACGACCAGCCTTCAATATAGTACATAGTCAGTACTTGCATATGTGACTTTGGGAGAGCGTGCAGGATATCGCCCAGCCGACCCGTGGCATCAATGGCATCAGATATCGCATAGTCATCAACGCCATACGAGGCGAGCCGATCCCTTCGCATCACGTCCACCAGACGCCGGTAGCAGTAGACCCGCATGATAGACAAGTTGTGTGCATCGTCGGCACCAGTCAGCACGGCGTCATGGTATCGAGTGATGACGTCCATCACGACATCATCACCGGATACGCCATCGAGTGCGCACCACCGAAGGCGAGCATCAACCCCAGCTGCGAGCACCGCCATGGAATGGGGATTATTAGCGACCCATTGCATAATCGTGATAGTCATTCCTATTCCTCCCAGTTCATACCATAGAACGCCACCACCTGCCGGAAGGCATCAGACCAGGGGAGGAATTCGACGCTACCGTACATTGCATTTTGGTTATGTACCCATGCACCCAGACAGCCGGCACCCTTCCGATATACCGCAACCATGGACACATCACCCCGATCGCCTCCGCCGTATGGACGATAACCGATACCGTATTCACGGCAGACGCTACGAGCCAGATACACCACGTCACGAACAGACAGCGGGCAATCAATCCCGCCATGGATAACGCCGACCGGTCGGGAGTTGGGGAGGATAACATCCCAACCCCAAGCGATAGCATAGACCGGTTGCACCGACCCGACCAGCCGACCCGCAGCCGAGAACTCCCCATATACCAGCGTACTTGCCAAATTATCCAGACTGTAATCATTGCCGTTAATGTAATGTTTCATGTTTTGTACTCCTATATACAAGTTGGAGAAAAAGCCTCGGCGCACTACCAACCAGGTACCACGCCGAGGGATCCCGTAAGCTACCAACCCAACCACGCAAAGAAGCGAGCCACCCGACCCAGCTTGACGACCGGCGCAGACTTGACGACCGGCGCAGACTTGACGACCGGCATAGCCCGGGGATCGGTAACAGTCACGTTGCCAACAGTCACAACCCCGCCGTTCAAGCCATCGTATACACCGTATTCAATCGACCCGTTGAGATACGCACCGACAGCCAGCCACGAACCACGAACACGAAGAGCGACCACATAACGACCGCCACGGCTAGCCGACAAGGCACGAGCCAACCCGTCAGCGATGATACGACCATCGTACACCGGCAACACATCGAAGCCGGGAAACGCACCGACATGCACGACCATACCCAACCCAATCGGAAGAGCCCCCACACGTACAACAACCATGTTACAACCAGTCATCACAGACCCCCATCAAATAGCCGGCGAGCCGGCGAGCGAACAGCAATACATCATGCTGTTATTCGTAGTATACGAGTATACCGCGAAATTGTCAACTACCAAAACCGGCAACGGATAGACCCGATCACCCGATCACCCGGCAACGGATAGACCCGGCAGCGACATCGACCACGCCGGCACCCGATCACCCGGTAACCGGCACCCGATCACCCGGTAACCGGCACCCGATCACCCGGCACCCACCCACCCACCAGGCACCCACCCGGCATACATTGCCGTAATGGTTAACACCAGAAATCTGCTGGGCGTATCGTGGACCACCCAGCACGGGGATTGATTTTACCCACTCCAAGATATAATACCTATAGGCCAACACAGGAGAGTATCATAGCGAATGGGAGTAATCGTATATGACCAAAGGCACGAAGTATCCGGTTATTGTGTACCCAGCAGATCCAAGCATGACGAGTGGGAAGCGTGGGTGGTTTCCGCAGGTAGTGGTATTACACCATACTGGGGGAAATGGGAAAGTAGAGAGTCAAGTTGAGTATCTGCGGAAGAATGATCGTGGGGTATCAATTCATGTGGTAATTGGGAAAGATGGGAAGCGGTATCGGATGGTAGAGGATGATGTGATAGCGCATCATGTAGGGAATAGCAGTATTGGGAGTATAGGGAAGAATGAGGGAATACCGATAGTAAGTCCGAACAGTATGTCATTAGGGATCGAGTTAGTGAATACGGGGAGTAAGACGAAGCTGGATCCATGGCCAGAGGCGCAGGTAGAGAGTTGTGCGGAGCAGGTGGTAGAGTGGTTGGAGAAATACGATGTAGAAATGGTGACATCGCATGGGGGAATTGATAAAATGGGGAAGTACGATCCGTACAAGTTTCCATTTAACAAGTTTTGGCAGTATGTGGGCCAGATGATGAGGAGCAAGTGATGCCACCGAGTGTTGATGAGCGGTTAATGCGCATTGAAACCCTACTGGAGGGATTTCGGGATGAGTTGAAGAAGGGTGATGGGTCATTTGGCCAGATCAAGCAAGAGTTGGCGGATGTCAAGGCGCGGTTAGTGGAGCAGGAGAAGCAGGTAGCGTTTTGGAAGGGTGCATTGGCATTTATTACGTTTGTATGGCCATTGGTAGTACGGTATTTGATGCAGTAGGAGGGGAATATGGCAAAGAGTAAGCAGTGGTGGCGGAGTCGCACGATCTGGGTGAATGTAGTGTTGTTCCTGATTGCGGTAGTGGGGATTTTTATGGACCAGCAGGTACTTGATCCCAAGACGCTGGCGATTGTGTCGTCGATTCTGAATGTGGTGCTGCGGTTTATTACGCATGATCCCATAAAATAAGTGATGACGAGCAGCCGGGCGTGGACTGCTCGCCATCTCATGCGCCATCGGGTCAGGCAAAAAGAGTATAGCAAAGAATGGGATTTTGTGCAAAGTATTGAAATAATTGCTATAGCAATTTTTGCTATAGAAGTTTTTGCTATAGAAATAATTGCAATAAAAGTATAGAAATTTTTTCTACCATATAAAGAAAGATATATACTATGTACGGAATGACTGCGCATTCCGACAAATCGTGGTACACTCATCGTGCGCCAGCGTTTGCCCTCTCGACCTACATCCGTAGCGTTGATAGCGAGTACGGTAGCTGGCGCACCAATAAAAATACAAACACGGCACGATTGCTCGTACCGTGTGTGAAATAAAGTGGGGGGGACAGGGAAGAATTGAACTTCCACCCTCTCGTGCTATAAATCACGGACTCTACCGTTAAGCTACTGTCCCTAAATGCACGCAGTGGGGTCTATACTCCGTGCATAGAAAATAGTATAAATCATGCAGTACAATTTGTCCAACTCAAACGTTATAAGAATGAGAGGAGAAATACATGAACTTCGCAATCGTTGCACTTGGCAAACGAAGTACGCATCTACTGGCAAACACGCAGCATACGCGCGGTATTTTTGCCGTGTATGAGGTTCCCGTCTTTGATGAGCTGGCAATTCGAGAAAAACATGATCTCGTTGCCTCTATTCGGCCAGATTGGCTAGTGGCACATGGCTTTGTGCATATTGACTTTGGAATTAATATGGTGTATATTGGCTATATGCAGTATACCACCGTACTCGATCTCGGCGAATCACAGTTACAAGACCCGATTGAGTGGAAGTTTTGGATTGGCCAATTGACACAACGCTACATTGAACTCGCAACGGTTGTCCCGATTGAAAGGGTGAAGCAATGACGTTTGATACGCAGATGCTTATTTCGCAAGTGGTCGTGGTCGTGCTGTTCATCTATTCGATTTATATCATGTCGGAGTGGAAGTAATGGGAAGATCGTTGGGCCTGCCAATAACCTCGCCACACTATACGACACCAAGTGAGATGCTTTACATCCACTTGACTCGACTCAAAATGACGCAGATGCAACTCTCGCGCCTTGCAGCAATCCACAAAAAGGTAATTAATGATATCTACCGTGGAAAGGCACGCCTTACACCGGAAACTGCGATCTGTTTTGAAAAGGTGCTTGGTGTTCCGGCGCGACTCTGGAATGATGCCCAGGCAAACTTCGATTTCGATCCGAATATTCCAAAGGCATACATGATGAAGCTTGTACGCAAAACGCATCCGATGGAAATAATCTATCACTACGACAACGATAATGTGCTGCAACGTGTGCAGTTGCAGTTGTTCTATCGCACGATCTTTCAGGCACGCAAGATTGCTCGTGCAAAATTCATTATCGCCACACTGCCCACGTACTATGAGGGAAATGGTACAGTGGCCAAGAATGCCACAGAGATTCATCGCCATATGCAACACTACATCAAGTGGCTTGGGAGCATCTTAACGGTCCACACACTGGAGGTAATACGGAATTATGAAGATGGCAAAATACCTGCTGAGCCTGCTGTTGATCACGCTAATCAGTCCGGAAGCAAAAGCAATAGCGACGTGTGAGAGTGGTGATACTGTCACGCTCGGATCAATTAACTATACTGCGACCAATCGCAATACTGATGGCACGATTGATACCGGTGCCTGGCAGTTTAACTCATACTGGGTATGGAATCCACAAAACCGCTGGGCCATCATCCCAGTTGCCAACAACGTCTACGACATCTCATCTCGAGAGTTTGTGCGCCTCTGGCCTACTGCCAAAGATGCACCACCAGAGGTGCAATATGCAATGTTTGAGTCACTGTGGGATGATGGGTACGGCTGGTGGCACTGGGCTTCCAGTAAGCCATGCTGGGAGCAGTGGATGACCGTACAGAAAGGCCGTGCGGTATGGAAATAAGAATATTTAGCTTTGGTGGTGGCGTACAAAGCATGGCCGCAATGGTACTCTCTGTACAAGGAAAACTGCCATATACGCACTTCTTATTCGCCAATGTCGGCAACGACAGTGAGAATCCTGACACACTCGCCTATATGACTGATGTGGCAATGCCATATGCGACACAACACAATCTCACACTGATTGAACTCACACACACGAAGCACACAAGTACGCTACTAGAATCACTCACAGAGGATTCAAGTCGCATTGCAATTCCAATTCACCTCAAGGGTGCTGGACCAGGGTGGCGCAACTGTACACACCGATGGAAGATAGAAGTGATTGATCAGTGGTGTCGTGCTAATGCAGGTGCCACAAAACAAAACCGCATCCCCATTGGCATTGGCATCAGTATTGATGAGTATCAACGAATGCGCAGTGACGATCCAGAAAAGGATATGTACACAAAAAAGGAATATCCGCTCATTGACTTGCGCATCAGCCGTCAGGAATGCACGCGCATTATTGCAAGCGCAGGATTGCCAGTCCCACCAAAATCGTCGTGTTGGTTTTGCCCATACAAAAGCGATTACGACTGGAAGAATCTTGCAAAACAAAAGCCTGAACTTTTTGCACATGCTATTGCACTAGAAGATACGCTCAATGCTAAACGCAAAAAGTATGGTAATAAGGATGACGTGTATCTATGGAATAAACAACGGCCACTCCGCACAATAAACGACGATAGTGTCATGGATATGTTTGATGACGACCAGATGTCATGCGAGTCTGGTCACTGTATGACGTAGGAGAATAATATGTTTTATGCGTTTACGCTTTTAGTTGGCATGTGTATTGGCGCATCTGCAATCTGGTACTGGTTGCATGCGGGAGTTTCCATGGATGATTTGAAAACACGAAATAACGACAAGGGATATGAAATACACCATCATAAAACGATGAAAGTGATGGCAGTCTACTCTAAATCAGTCGTGTATTCTAATGGCGCAAGAATGATTACACCAGAGTATCTTGATGCAGATAGGGCAGCATCTGATGTTGCAGAATGGCTGAAAGATGGGGAATGATATGTACTACGTTGTCATGGAAATAGAGTGCATCTGCTGTGCAGAGCCTCATAGCGCAAAGCACTCAGTCGTTGGTATCTTCAGCAATGAATCAGAGGCTATTAATGCGAAGAAGATGGTAGACGAATATCGCAAGAAGCAGGGACTTATATTCCCTCATTCGGAAACGCAGATTGACACAATCACATTCTCAGAAACGCTGAATACACAGTATTAGGTGATGACTGCAAAGAAACGACGAGGTAGTCGTGGACTTTGAATCACAATTCAAAACAAAGTGTACGGTATGTAGTACGCCATTTGATGAAGATGACTGGGGTGTTATGGGATATATTGGATCACTCACGCTATCATGCTGCGCAAATTGCACCAATGGCATCTTTGAGATGGTCTATCAGCTATCGTCAAAAGAAGATTTACAGGAACAAATAACCAAAAAGGATGAGCAGGATCAGGATGAAGAACAGTAAGCAATTTACTGACGATGACATTGCTATTATCAAGGATATGCTTGGTTTCTACTCAGCTCGATCTATTGCAGAGCATATTGGCACAACAGAAACAGTCATAGGCAAGTGGTGCAAACGAAATGCACAGTCTTTATTGGATGTACGCTATGCAAATGGTATACCACAGATGCAACTTGCGAAGCACTGGCGTTTGAATCACAATCTAATCCGCGTATGGATTGAAAAGCATAGCATGCCAGTGATCAAACCACCAGCTGGGTATGGGGATAATTACTTCAACATTATTGATAACGCAGCATTGCCAGCATGGCTAGAAAAGGGATATGCACTCTCACAGGCTATACGGCCGATCACGCCAGAATATATTACAATGCTCAAGCAAGCGCGTGAGCGAATCTATAGTCGTATGATACCAACTAAGGCAATTAGTGATATTATCTTCATTAATATGGAAACAGTCTATCGGTATATCCGCATTGGGAAGATGATCAAGCCTAATTTTACATATGCGTACAAGATGTACCATAATAGAATATCGCTTGCGTTATATCTACGCCAACACTATGGGACAACGGTTGCGAATCGAGTATTTGATGTGAAATGGAGTATCTAGTGGAGCCAGCACTTTCAAACTTACTGATGGTATCTCTCAACATGACAATGACGAATATCATGGATCCTGTCATTGTATCGCTTCGTGACACGACTGATACGCAGATTGTGTCGATTTGGTCACGATGGAACATCCAGAGTCCAGAGCAGGCTGGCACAAAAAACGCTGTCTGTCTTATTGATCTTGGCGTGCTTGACCAATCAATGATGGATGATTTGCTTGATAAAGTTGCAATGTATGGGGTCAGTGGCCCAATGGTACTGATTGCAATCACTGATTCAAGCGTCAATATCTTTGAGTGGTTTGAAATCAAGCAGGTATACACATACACGCTCGGCACCGGATATTTCCACATGATGACGATTGAAAACCGATAGGAGAATGTTATGCACGCTGACGCATACAATTTTGTGAAGTTTGTTGCTGACACATTGGTTGTGGGAGAGCCTATTCTCGAAATTGGGTCAAAGAACATCAACGGTAGCGCACGTACTGCATTCCAAGGATGCAAATATTTTGGTATCGACATTGTTGATGGCAAGGATGTTGATTTGGTCATTGACATTACCAAGCAACAGGCAAAGAAGCATCTGGGCAAGTACAAATCAGTCATCAGCACAGAAACACTTGAACATACTGATCCAGCAATACTTGTTCCGGCATTTTTTGACTACTTATCAGGATTTTGTCAGGTTATTATTACCTGTGCATCAGGAAAGCGTGATCCCCATAGCGCAGTTGATGGTGGACCACTACGTGATGGCGAGTACTATAAGAATGTGAGTGCATCTGAGCTTAAGAAATTGCTCTATGCAAACAATGGCAAGTTTGAGTGTGTTGGATATATGACAAGCACGAATGATCTTGGCACTGATTTGTACGTCTTTGCTGAATTTTTGGAGAAAACAAATGAGTAAAGTTGTTATTCCAAACGTTGCGCCATCCTATCCAGCGGGTGGTTGTCAGTTTACGGTAGATAAGACTGGCACATTGTTCTTCTTACATGTTGGTCGATTAGTGCCAGATGGCCCATGGGGAACTCGACTGTATCGTGTGAAGCCAAATAGCAATGCAGAATTGATTTGGTTTGGCGATAAAGATCATGCCGATCTCTCAATATTCAATAATCAGCTCTATGTTGGATTTTGTACTGATAACTGGAAACAAGATACATTTTTCGTAGATAGTTATATTGGCTGGGGAGATCAGCCTAGTGGGCAAATTGTCAATGTGGATGAAACCGCGCTGAATGCACTCAAGGCATCCATCAATGCGGTCAATATCATGGCCAATGCAGCAAACGCAAAGGCACAGCGAGCGCAGGATGATGTTAATGCGCTCTATGGCACGGTTAAGACACTCGAGGCCAAAGTAAATCAACTCCAAACACAAGTGAATGGGCTACTCACACCAAGCCAAGTTGCCGATCTGGTGTGGCAGAAGATCAAGGATATCAACTATCTGTATCGCATGGCATTTAATATCTGGCCAGCAAAGAGTCCCGATCCTGATATTAATGCGTATGTGACTGATTTAGTAGCACTCATTCGCAAGGCGAAATAGTGTACAACATCCGAATCATAAAGCACACACAAGAAGATCCAGAATCCCTGCTAGCGAATCCTGCGAATTATCGCATTCATGGATATCGCCAGCAGGGTGTGTTGCATTCTATTCTGAATGATGTGGGATTTGTACAATCAGTGATTGTCAATGATGTGACTGGTCATATTATTGATGGCCATCTTCGTGTGCAGATGGCACTAAAGAATGGCGTATCGCTTATTCCTGTCACGCACGTTGAGTTGAGTGAAGAGGAAGAAAAGAAGATACTCGCATCATTCGATCCAATTGGATCACTCGCACAAATTGATAAAGAGAAATTTGAAGATTTGATTTCTGATATGAAATCCTTTGATAGCACAATTAACCATTTGCTGACGAGTGAATCGGCACATGTTCCAAAACAAATGCCATCAGTTGATTTTGAACAGAAAAAAAGATATATAGTATTAGTAGAGGTAGATTCGCATTCCGAATATACCGCGCTTACTGATGAATTAACATCACGAGGATATACAATAAAGGGGAATCGTCGTGAACGATAAATATACCAAAGATCGAGTAGACATCATCTGCCAGGCAATTGAGCTTGGCACCACATATCGACTTGCAGCGCAGGCCGCAGGAATTGGTGAATCTACATTTAAGGATTGGCGACGCAATTATCCTGAGTTTGATGAAGCAATTATGGTTGCAGAGGGAAAGGCTGCAATACGCTGGCTTGCACGCATTGAACAAGCAGCTGCTGATGGAGTATGGCAGGCAGCTGCATGGAAGCTTGAACGACGTTATCCCCATAGTTATGGTCGCAAAATAATCGAACACGATAAGACAGAGGATTACATCATTGACCTCGGCATCGGCAAACTTACAAGTAATCAAGCACTCAACGATGACGGAGCCTCAACGCCGCTTCTGGATGAGTCAGGCAAAGTTTAGACTCTTTGTTGGTGGCGTAGGCTCTGGAAAAACTCGTGCTGGAACAATAGAAGCCTTTCGGCAGGATGCTGGCACATCAGGAATGATCGTGGCACCTACCTATACCATGCTGGAAGATACTACGCTCAAGACGTTTTTGGAGCTGGCAGAAGAAGCCAGAATTCTCAAAAACTATGAGAAGAAGCTACGCATTGCCACATTGCTAGGCGATCGCACCGTTATGTTTCGATCTGGAGAAGATCCTGACAAACTCCGTGGACCAAACATTGGTTGGTTTATGCTTGATGAAGCTGCAATGCTTCAAGAGCTTATCTGGCGCATTATGATTGGGCGTATTCGTGAACGCCCATCAAAAGGATGGGCAGTTACTACACCAAAAGGAAAATCAAATTGGGTCTACAAACGATTTACTTCAGGTAGTAAGTATGAAATAATCAAGTCAAGCTCACGAGAGAATCCATTCTTACCAGAGGATTTTGTCGAAACGCTGATGGAATCATATACAAGTGATTGGCAAGCACAGGAAATTGACGGCGAGTTTATTGACCCAAGTGGGTCAATGTTCAAGCGTGACTGGTTTACGATCACTCGATATGTGCCAGAAGTCAATTGGATTCGGTACTGGGATCTTGCAGCGAGTGTGCGATCGAATGCAGACTATACTGCATCAGTCGCAGTTGGTATGGATAACAATGGGAACATCTATCTGCGAGATGGCATCCATGTACGTGCAGAATGGCCAGATGTACAGAAGCTTATGATTCGTACTATGCTGAATGAGCCATTTACGGCACACTACATTGAAAAAGCAATTCATGGAATTGCGGCCATGCAGGAATTGATGCGAATACCAGAGATATCGCATATTCCAATTTACTCAATGGATGTCAAACATGATAAGATTCAACGTGCAATGGCGTGGGCAAGTAGAGCAGAAAGTGGTAAGATTCTGATAGTCGATGGCCCATGGGTTGATGAATTTCTTGATGAAGTATGTGCATTCCCTACAGGGAAGCATGATGACTATGTTGATAGTGTTAGTGGCGCAATGCCAATGATTGGATTTGGAGGAAAGTTACTACTATGGGAATAAAGTCAATTCCAATTGAGGCATTTCCAGCATCATACTGGCGCATTCTTGAGAGAAAGCCAGATGATAGTAATCCAATTAGTGTGCAGAATGCGTATAAGTTTGTACCAGTGATGAAAGCCGCAATTCAGTTGCGAGCAAATAGCGTTGCATCATTTCCTTATCAGATTATTCGTGGCACTGAGGATATATCCCATTCTCCAGAAGCAATTGAGTTGATGCACACGTTGCGACCACTGCTTAAAAAAGTGGAACTCAATATGTGCATTTACGGCCATGCGTATCTGCTTATTGAAAAGAATCGCTTTGGCATTTCCAAACGGATGCGATCCCTCATGCCATTGACGATGCGCCCAATGATTGATCAAACCAAAGGACTTACTGGTTTCTATCGCACAATGAATGAAAAGACGTATCAACTCAGCCTTGATGAAGTTATTTACTTCTGGACTGATTCAGTTGATACCGAGATTGGACCAGGCACTGCGGATGCAGAAACAGCGATGCGTGCCGCATCAACACTCTATTTCCTCGACACATTCCTTGAAAACTTTTGGAAGCGTGGTGCAATTAAAGCAACACTGCTCACAGTTTCTGGAGCAACGCAACAGGCTGAAATCGAAAAGCTTGAAGCGTGGTGGAAGCGATTTATTAGTGGAGTAAAGAACGCATGGCAATCTGTTGGCATTCGAGCCGATGTGAAGCCAGTCGTCATTGGCGACACGCTAAAAGATACCGTCAATCCCGATCTCACCGAACAAAGCCGTACCGATGTGCTTACTGCCCTCGGCGTACCGCATAGCTTGGTAATGAGTAATGCGGCCACCTATGCAACAGCGCAGGTTGATCGTCTTGGATTTTATGAGAACACTGTTTATCCAGAAACATTGCTTATCTGTAATGCGCTTAATGACCAGTATTTCTCCAAGTACAACTTGCGACTGGTGCCAGTGCCCAATAAGCTAGAAACCTATCAGCGCAATGAGATTGACAAAGCTCAGGGTGTTATTCAGCTGACTGGATCGCCAATCCTGACTGTCAATGAAGCGCGCGACATCATGGGCTTTGGACCGATTCAAGAAGCTCCCATGAACATCGACGACAAGTTTGATACGCCAGAGGAAATCATTGACGCAACGGCTCCAAAAACGCCAGAGGTTGCGCCAACTGATACGGTGATGCCAGCACAGAAGAATTACGATCTGGCCAAATGGCGTGTGAAATCATTGAAGCAACTGAAGATGGGCAAAAGCCCAAACGTAAAGTTTGCATCTGATCTCATCCCATACGATGAACAAGTTATCATCCGTGAGCAACTTGCCAGTATAAAGTGTGCTGACGATGTAAACCTGCTCTTTGATAGCATGAAGCGTGTTGCTGGTACTGGTTACGAAGCAGATGAGCGTGAGTTGTTTGACATCATTGAGAAGTCAATGGCACAAGCAAAGCGTGAGTTAATGAAAGATGGATTGCCTATTGATGTCAATAAATACGCATCAATGGTTGCAACGCTTGTGGCCAAAGCACTCAATATGACGATTTCAAACTTATACTCAAATGAAATACAACAGCAAATCAAACAGCGTGGTATTGGCATTGATCCATCTGAGCTGGCAGTCATGCTTGCGCCAGAGTGGACTGCATACCTAGATAAGCGCAAGGCACAACTCGAAGATACGACACGGCGTTATCTTTCAACGATTGTTGGCGCAGGATCACCGCTGACTGATGCAGTACTCGATGTTGCATTTGGTAGTCGTCGTGCAGAAATCATCACGATTACCGAATACACCAACATGTCTGCAATGATTATGATGCAGATTGAAAAGTATCTGCAAAGCATTGGTGTTGACGCAAAATCATACTGGCAAACACAGGAAGATGAAATGGTTTGCCCAACGTGTAAGTCGTATCATGACACCACACAAGATACATGGGGCACACCGCCACCGGCACATCCGTATTGTCGCTGTTATATTGTGTTGAGGTAATTATGTCAGGAATGAAAATTACCACATCAAAATTACTTGGTCGTATGATTCAATCTACCAAAAGTGGCGACACGTATGGCGAGAAAGTACGTCGATTAATTCAAGACATCATGTATGATCTTGCGGTTACTGGTGAAAACTGGATCAAGGTTTATCCGCCTGAGCGACCAGTAAAAAGACGTGTACTCAAAAACGGCAAGGTAAAACAAAAGGATCACTGGGAGCGCGGTAGAGGATGGATTGCATATGACAAAAATAATGTCGGGAGTGTGCAAACGCCATCAGAGTTGCTCTACACAAAATGGGTGATTCTACGTCAGGCTAATATGTTCATGCTAGCCAATCCTGCATCATATTCCGGTCTTGTACACTTAAGCAAGATTCAAAAGATATATCATCTACGGAATGGCTGGCGTAGTGAGTATTACATGTTTGCATTCCTTGAGCGGTATATGAAGTCAAAGTATAAACGTCGCCTGTTACGGCTAGTTAAGGTGCTGTAATGACAGAGATTTCAATTCGCAATGGTATTCAAAAGGCATTGAATACGAACTTTATCATTACTGCATGGGATACAGCAGTCAATAAACAATATCTTTGGTTAACGACTACTGGCGCAATTCCCGCAAAATATACATTTTGGTCAGACTATGACATGTCTGGTAACAAAGATATGCGTACTTGTTACTCAACAACTGATTCTCAATCGCCATCTTTGCTTCAGGATTTCTTGCCATATATTTCGTATAGTGGTAATACATTTGGAGGATATACGCTTCAATATCCATTATTAGCGTTTTCTCCAGATGCTGGCATTACCTATAACGGCACAGAAGATATCATTTTTGATTACGCATATCCAAACCGATCGTTTGTTGCTATTGCTCGTTGCAATGTTGATGCTAATGCAAAACAATTCATCATGTCTATTGGCAAATCACAAACGGTTGGTAGTGATCCATTGTGGACACTTGGCGATATCCACATTTATAAGGATGTGTTATCAAATCACGATCACCTAATCAGTCGCATTGGATCGAGTTACAAATCAACACGCATCAACAACTTTAATATGGCAGATATTCATGTATATGCCATTGAGTGGGATGGCGCATCGACATGGTCAATATATTTAGATAGCGTGCTTATTACTACGCATACCAGTGGATTTACTGGTGGCCTATGGAATGCGCCAGTAAATTATAATTTGGACATTAATACGATGTGGTGTAGTGGTTGGGTTGGATATATCCATCTTGCTGATGGCGCATCATATAACTCGTCAGATGTAGGATTTCACGCTATTGTTCATGCAAAGTATGATGTAGCAACTACTGGTCAGTTATTTACTGCTGCAATTGACGAGATGTGCCATTTTCGATACGGATTACCAAATCCACCAGTTACATCGCATAATAGTACCGCAAATACTACGCTATCTAGTACGCAAGTGATCGTATTTGACTCGTTTACTTTTGGCAACACGCAACAGATTTTATAGGAGTATGTTATGACGTGGACAGCACCAAGTAATGTTTCTACAGGGAATGCACTTACCGCATTATTGTGGAACAATCAGTTAGGAACAAACGGCAGTTTGAAGTATTTATATGATACTCTCACGCCAGTTGCTACAGCACGCAATGTGTGTTTGCGTCGTACTACTAATTTGACGCTTGCAAGCGGAGCTGCGTCAGACATTGCGTTTGATTCTATTATCACTTCATTTACGAATCAGCAACAGAATTTCCCGATCACTACGCCAGTTACAAATATTCCACTTCCATCAAAGGGAATTTATTTGGTGTCGTTTTCGCTACGCTGGGGTGCAGCTGCAAATACGGCCGTTATCTGCTCAGTTACTAATGGGACCACAACTGAAGCGCAGATGACATCAGTAGCATATATTGCAAGTGTTAATTTCAATTCTGTGTTTCAGATATTTAGTGAATCATCATCATGTACATTTAAGATCAATGTACAAAATAACTCATTAGCATCACAGACTGCGACTGCCGCAGCTGCAACTGGCACTGCTGATGGCAATATGATTCTTCGTGTAACAAAGGTAAGCTTATGACGACATGGAAAGCACCTGCTGCTGCTCGAGAGGCAGCACGTCAGGCACTTGAGGTACGATCAAGCAAACCACCAAGCCAGCGTGGCATGATTGCCCAAGGCATGGCCCGCGCTCGTCAGCTCATCAATAATGATGATTTTACTGAGCAA
>Ga0070749_10001561_pt1 | contig 15485 bp, 23 predicted proteins | sample VirMetDEL_Nov_18_FD_75180 | JGI IMG/M metagenome (GOLD analysis project Ga0070749, IMG submission 75180) | Aqueous microbial communities from the Delaware River and Bay under freshwater to marine salinity gradient to study organic matter... | ecosystem: Environmental > Aquatic > Marine >...
ACAAAGCCGTTATCAGTTAGGTGTTGATTATAAGCTCAATGAGAATATTTCCGTTGGACCATATGTCGAAACAAGACTTGACGACGATTGGAATGCAAGATATACTATGCTTGCTACTCAGTTGAAAGTTAGCTTCTAACTTAATCTGTGACAGGCCCTTCGGGGCCTGTTTACTTTTAATATCAAATATGTTATATTATGATGAGTAAACCAATTCCAAACTTCTTGAATGTCTTTGAACACAAGCTAGACCGTTTAAAAGACAAGATAAAAGACGAAATACATAAGCCTAAAAAAGATAGATCAAAGAAAGTTCTTAAAGAGCTAGTTATGGAAGCTAATGATCTTAAGCGATTGATTAAACAAATTAAAGGTGATAACGTATCGTTATGCCCACATTGTAGAGGTGTTATATGAGTAAGAACTGGGTGAAAGACATTGCGCAGATGCATGAAAAGTATGGTGTCAATGAGAAAGTAAATCAATTTGATAATGAAAAACTTGTTGAATTTGCACGATTTCGTATTAAATTTCTTGAGGAAGAAATGAATGAACTTAAAACTGCTAAGACAGCTGAAGATGTGGTGGATGCACTGGTCGATCTCTGTGTGGTTGCGATTGGTACGCTAGATTCGTTTGGTGTAGATGCAAATAAGGCATGGAATCGCGTGCACAACGCAAACATGAAGAAAGAAGTTGGAGTCAAGGAATCACGTCCCAATCCTCTAGGGCTACCTGATCTAGTTAAGCCTAAAGGTTGGCGGGCACCTTCCCACAAAAATAATGTTGGTATGTTCTCAAAGTTATTCTAATGAACAGAGCACAAAAGATCCTAAGGATAGGACGTCTCGGTGAAGAGCTTGTTCAAGAAGTTCTAAGTAAAACCGGAGATGTAGTTAATCTAAGTGAGAGCAGATTTGATTCCGTTAAAGACATGATGATTAACGATCAAATCACAGTTGAGGTAAAGACACTAGTTTCAATAAAAAAGTATAATGCTTTTGCTTTGGGTTCTTCTCAATGGAAGAAGTGTGATGAAGTAGATCGATTGTTCTTCGTTGAGATACCTTCTGCAGAAACAGATGCAATTGTACTATGGGAATCATTGAAACCTAGAACATACTTTACACAGTATTTCAACGGCGATACGTGTAGAATGTATACAAAAAAAGATTTACATAAATATGAAAGTGTATATAATACCAACATTAGTAAAGAACTATGTGAATTGTCTCCATCGAAATATAGGTGAAATATGAAAGAATCAGTCAAAGTTCTCCATGAATGTATTGATCTTCAGATGAAGAAGTCTCAGGACTATCAGAATCCAAACTCCAATGTACAACAGGCAATGCATTATCGCCGTGGTATTGATACCATTCATGACACAATTCAAGGTAAGGTTTATCGTGCACAGTCTTTGCTCGAAGCTGCATCTCATGATTCTCCTAACTTTGAGTCCCTTGAAGATACATACAAAGACATAATTAATTACTGTTCATTTGCTGTATCTTGGCTCAGGTATAAGATGGAAGGTCAGAATACTTTTCGTGATATTTTTAATCAGCGAATTAAGCCAACCCCGCAATATGAACTCGATGAAAATCAATCTGTTGAAGATGAACCTTACTTTTCCGATTGCGAAAATGAAAATCCAAATTACATGTGTACTAATTGCGATTGCTGGAAATTGACCAGAATGAGTTGTAGCTAATGAATACAGTTAACAATATACGCAATTATTTCATTGATGCTTTAGCTAATCAGAGTTTTGTTATTGACAAAACTGAAGTCAAAACTATTGAAATCATGGCAGCACAGTTCATAGCTGATGAACCATGTATCTTTGGTAAAGTTGATAATGATTACGTCATGCGTGAACTTGAATGGTATAAGTCTCAATCATTAAACGTCAATGATATTCCAGGCGGTGCGCCTAAAGTATGGAAAGAAGTGGCTGATGAAGGTGGTTACATAAATTCAAATTATGGGTGGTGTGTTTACAATGGAGCTAATGGTAATCAGTATGAAAATGTTTTGAATGAATTGAGAGAACGTCCAAATTCTCGGCGTGCAATAATGATCTATACGCGTCCTCATATGCATTATGATTATAATTTCCTCGGCATGAATGATTTTATGTGTACAAACACCGTACAATACTTTATCCGTAATAATAAATTACACGCTCTTGTTAATATGAGATCAAACGATGTAGTGTATGGATATAAGAATGATTTTGCATGGCAACAATATGTTGCTCTTCAATTATGTGATGAACTAGCTATAGAACTTGGAGATATAATATGGAACGTAGGATCTCTTCACATTTACGAGAGACACTTTCATCTGATCAAATCATAATTCCTAATTGGGATTATAAGTATTGTGAATTAGCTAGACATATTTCAGGTTGGTCAAAAGACCCATCTACTTGTGTAGGTGCTGTGACTGTTGGTGATCATGGACAGATTTTATCTCAGGGATACAATGGGTTTCCTCGAGGAATCCGTGATACATCTAAACGTCTCTCTGACAAAGAAGAAAAATATAAGTACATGGTTCATGCAGAAATGAACTGTATCTATAACGCGTCTTTGAACGGCGTTTCATTGAATGAATCAACACTCTATGTGTATGGACTACCTGTTTGTTCTGAGTGTGCTAAAGGCGTCATACAAGTTGGTGTTAAAAAAGTTATCATATACACACCAGAAGTTTCACTTGAAGAATTTACTGGTAAATGGCTTGATTCATTTACTATAACACAAAATATGTTTGATGAAGCTGAACTGGAATATTACTGGTATGACTCAACTTACATCTAAAGTCATAGTTGTTGGAATCAACCCATCAAACCGACATACACAAATAAAAGTATATAAGAATTCTACTTTTGATAGATTAACAAAATGGATTGATTTTCTTAACATCAAACACTTTTCATTCATTAATTGTTTTAATGAACGTGGTGAATACACTTCTTCAAAAATTGATTACATCAGCCTTAAAAATTGCATAAATAATTCATATAAAGTGCTTGCTCTTGGTGCTTTTCCTTCTCAGGCACTTCAAAAATTAAACATTGAACATTTCAGATTGCCTCATCCTTCTCCTAGGAATAGACAGCTGAATGACAAACTATTTGAACTTTTAATACTTGAAGAATGTAGAGGATTTCTTTATGATTAAAGATGTAGTAATTATGATGGCACGCGGCATTGAAGGTTGTGGTGTAACTAAATTTTCATTAGAACAAAATAAATGGTTTAATAAAAATGGAATACGTTCTACTCTAATTGCGAGTAGTGATAAGAAATGGAGTCGTAAAACCGCTCATGATTGTGAAGATATTCAATCATTTTTATTTGCTAATGATCAAGAAGCAGATGCTATCATTAAAAAATGTAATGAAGCAGATGTAGTAATTATTACATCATTACCTTCTAGACAATATCATAATTCTAAAGGACATCCTATTGGATGTATTGATAACTTTAAGCGCATTCTTTCTTCAATTAAAAAGCCTATAGTATTAGTACAATTGGATCATGCTAGTTTATCTATTAATCGTAATGCAGCATTAGATGAATCAATTAATGCTTCTACTATAATGTTTTCTCTATCCAGATCAAATGATTTCTGTGAACATGTACATGCATTAGAAGGAACAGTAGGACTCTCATCTTTCTTTGATGATGAACCAGTTAATCCTACACCAATCTTTGCGTATCAAGTTGGTTATGATTTTGAACCAACAAAGAAACAATACTGGAAAGACATTAAAGAACAAGATCCTAAGCATCATAAATGGATTGGCCGAACCACTTCGTGGAAAGGCTATAAGCAAATGTTTAAGTTCCATAATAATTTTCTTCAGGGTAACCAGTGTCTTACTACATTTGAAGGAATTGAAAAATCACCTGCATACGTAGACTTTAAACTTCTAAGTGATTTCCATCCTCACATTGTGGACGATATAGACGCAGTTGATATGTCTAATGGTTATGGTGGTCTAGCTTATGTGTTTGGACCATACAATAATAATCAAATGTTAGAGCGTATGTCACGTTGTGGATTTGGGTATCAATTATCTATTCTAGATCAGAAATATATTGAAAACGCCATTGAATACACGCATTGTGAAATCGTAGCAACTGGTGTAATTCCTGTATTTCGTGCAGCTTGGGGACAACGTGCTAAACACCGCACTACTGGTATCCCTTTGATCGAAAGCGTTAATACTGGAACAGTTTGGCTTGATGATAACAATATGCAACCAGCATTAGACCTCATTAAGAAATTAGAAAAAGACGATGTTATGCGTGATGAATATCGTAACATGGCTTATGAATTCTATAAATATCATCAAGATTCAGAGTATATCTATTCTGACATGTTTGAAAAAATGAAGCCTTATATTAAGGATTGATTATGAATATTTTGGTAACAGGCGGTGCTGGATTTGTAGGTTCACATCTGTGTGAACGATTAGTTGAACTTGGACATGCAGTAACATCCATAGATAACTATTCAAGTGGTGGTACTAATAATCATATTGAAGGCGTTTCTTATATTCATGCAGACGTAAAGCATATCTTTTATATAGATATTCCAACAAAATTTGATATCATTTATCATCTTGGTGAATACTCACGTGTAGAACAATCATACGATGATTTAGACACCGTTCTTGATTATAATCTGTATTCTATTAATGCAATTATTAAGTTTGCTAAAGCATGTAATGCTAAACTAATATATTCAGCATCAAGTACAAAATTTTGTGAAGAAAGTGGATCATTGTCTCCTTACGCATGGACTAAGTCAATAAACGTTGATTACGTTAAAAACTATGCTAAATGGTATGGTTTAAACTATGCCATTACGTATTTTTATAACGTATATGGTAAACGTGAAATATCTGATGGAAAGTATAGTACTGTAGTTGCTAAGTTCTTAAAGATTAAAAAAGAAGGTGGAACTACCTTACCCGTGACTTCACCAGGAACTCAACGTAGAAACTTTACACATATTGATGACATTGTTAATGGTTTAATACTTGTCGGGTTGAAAGGAGAAGGTGATCACTATGGCATAGGTTCTCCTGAATCCTTTACCATTTTACAATTAGCCGAAATGATTGGGTTAACACCAACAATGATGCCAGAAGTAAAAGGCAATAGAACAACAGCGGATGTTTTGTCTCAAAAAACAATTGAATTGGGATGGAATGCTAAGCATAATTTGAAAGATTATATTAAGTCACAACTATGAATATTAAACATGCATCTATTATTCCACTTATTGGTGGTGAAACCATAGGATCAATGAGAGCTTTTGGTTCACCGCCAGAGTACTTAATGTCATACAAAGCTTTTAGTAAAAATGATTCCCATGTTGTCAATTATTTCCAAAATAGTATACCATATTATGTTCTAGATGACGATGCAAAACCAGACAAAAAAGTTGATGTTGTAGGATCAGTATGTCCTTGTGCAGGCTTGTCGATGCTATCCAAAGGATACGGTGACGATAATCCCAATAACAAATGGCTATTAGAAACTACTAAATATGTTCTTTCTGAACTTAAGCCTCAAGTGCTGTGGGGTGAAAATGCACCACAACTGATTGGTAAAATCGGTATCAACATTAGAGCACAAATGTATAAGATTGGTCGTGAAAACGGTTATAGCATGACAATCTACAAAACACGTTCTTTATTGCATGGTGTTCCTCAAGTCAGAGACAGAACATTTTATTTTTTTTGGAAAGGCGATCGTGTTCCATTGTTAAATTACTATGAAACACCTCTTACACGAATTGAAGATGTTATTTTGAACATAAAGACTAAAAGCCAAATGGAGCCAATCAATCCAAGAACACCCACTGACGATCCTTATTATAAGTTCGTTCTCCAAGAAATACACGGAGGAATAACACATCGTGAGTTCTTTGATTTAGTTGAATCTGATAAAGAAATAAATCTTGCAATTTATGCACAAAAGATGGGCTACAATTACAAGCAAATAGCTGATTGGATGAATAACCGAGGATATGAAAAAGAAATTAAAAAGTGTATGTATAAGTTTGATAAGTTGAATGATGGAAAGAATGTGATGCAAAGAGTCACAACTGTTCCTAAAGGTTATATCGGTGCTTTTGTAAGTCATTATCCTTTATGCTTAACACACCCGCATGAAGATAGATTCATAACTTATAGAGAAGCTATGTCAATTATGGGTATGCCCGAAGATTTTGAACTATTGAACGCTAAGAGATCTGTTAATCATATCTGTCAAAACGTTCCTGTGCAGACTGCAGTCGATATGGCCACGGAAATACGTGAATATTTGCTTGGTAATAGAGAAATGGTTGACAGCACTTATGTTTTTCAGTATAATCAAAACAAAACACATAAAATTATGGATGAAACAACTTCAACATTAGAAAGGTTTTTTTGATGATTGATTACAAATATAATGAAGATAATGCTTTGGCGGATATAAAGTCTTACATAGACTCAACATATACCCAGCATTATAGTGGTAAGTACCAAGCTACTGATATGATAATCGATGCAGGACATGGTTCTGGATTTTGTATCGGTAATATCATGAAGTACGCAAAGCGGTATGGTAAGAAAGATGGATATAATAAAAAAGATCTTCTAAAGATCATTCACTATGCAATCATCCAGTTGCATGTTCATGATCAAGAACAAAACAATGATGGTGTAAGTTTATCTCTTTCTTCAGACTCTATTTTTAACATCGATTATTCTAAATATTCATCTAAAATCGATGCGTGCTATAAAAACAATATTGTAGATGAATTAACTAAAAAGTGTTATGCATGTGATTGTTGGAAAAGTAAATAAGGAGAAAATTGAATGAGTGAAGAAAATGCACAACCCAACAGTAATGGGTTTCAGGTTAAGGTTCCTGTAGAAGTTCTAAGACAACGTAAGTTGTTTCTTGCTACGCCGATGTATGGCGGGCAGTGCGCAGGTATGTTTGCTAGATCTGTTGCTGATTTGGCAGCACTATGTACACAGTATGGTGTGCAACTACAACTATACTTCCTGTTTAACGAATCGCTGATTACTCGTGCAAGAAACTATTGCTGTGATGAATTCATGCGTTCGGGTGCAACACATCTTATGTTTATCGATTCTGATATTGGTTTCAATCCACAAGATGTAATCGCACTACTAGCTATTCAGGATGAAGCTAGTCCGTACGATGTAATTGGTGGTCCTTATCCTAAGAAGTGTATCTCTTGGGAAAAGATTAAGATGGCAGTAGACAAAGGTGTTGCAGATGAAGATCCAAACCGTCTTGAAAAGTTCGTAGGTGATTATGTATTCAATCCAAAGTCTGGCCAGACACAGATTCCAATTGGCCAACCAGTTGAAGTTTCTGAGATTGGTACAGGATTTATGATGATTCGTCGTCGCACTTTTGAGAAGTACCAAGAAGCTTTCCCAGAACTTTCTTACAAGCCTGATCATGTTCGCACAGAGCATTTTGATGGTTCTCGAGAAATCATGGCTTATTTTGATTGTATCATTGATCCACAGTCAAAGCGATATCTATCAGAAGATTACATGTTCTGTTATAACGTACAGAAGATGGGTTGCCAAGTTTGGTTCTGCCCATGGATGCAGCTACAACATGTCGGTACTTATATTTTTGGTGGTTCGCTAGCAGATCTTGCATCAATTGGTGCGGCAGCAACAGCAGATGCAGGACTTCTAAAGAGAAAGAAGTGAGGTTAATATTATGAAGTTGAGTACAAAGACTCTACAGGTGCTAAAGAATTTTAGCACCATCAATCCTTCGATTATGTTTGAGGCGGGTAATCAGTTAGCTACCATCTCGCCTCAAAAAACAATCATGGCAAAAGCAAAGATTGATGAGACTATTGAAACTGATTTTGGAATCTTTGATTTAAATAGATTCTTAGGTGTGCTATCGCTATTTAATGATCCGAGTCTTTCATTTCATGAAAACTTTCTGAAGATTTCAGATGGAGGTAAGAGTGTAAACTTTATCTTTGCAGATCCAGTCACTATCGTTCTGCCTCCTAAGAAAGAAATCAAATTCAATGATCCTTATGTTTCGTTCACCTTGAGTAATGAAACGTTTCAAAGCGTTATGAAGGGAGCTAACATTCTTCAACTTCCTGAAATTGCAGTAGAAGGAAGTAATGGAAGACTGTACTGTAAAGCAGTTGATGTTAAGAGTCCTACTAATAATTCTTTTGAGATCGATTTGCAAGAAGAAACAAAGAAGTTTAAAATTATTTTTTCATGCAATAACTTGAAGCTTCTAAATAAAGATTATAATGTGATGATCACAAAAGGTATTGCACGATTTGTTTCAACTGATGAAGAAATTGAATATTACATTGCAACTGAAACGTCCAGCACTTATGGAGATTGATAATGATTGAACAAGATAAGAATGAATTGCGTGGTGTACTACAAGAAATCTCAAACTCGATGACAAGAATGGATGCCGAAAAGGAATACATTAAAGAAGCTATGGCTGCAGCATCTGAGAAGTATCAACTTAATAAGAAGTACTTAAGGAAGATGGCTAAGGTGTATCACCAAAATAATTTCACAGACGAAGTATCTGATATGGAGGAGTTTCAAAAGCTGTACGAAACAATTATTCTTTCTTAATTGGAGTTTTACATTATGGTTCGTGATGATTTTTTGTGGTCTCAGGCATATCGTCCAAGGACGGTGTCTGAATGTATTCTTCCAAATGATTTAAAGAATACTTTTCAACAATTTGTAGATAAGGGATCAATCCCTAACATGCTTCTAACTGGTCGTGCTGGAGTAGGTAAAACTACTGTGGCGCGAGCCATGTTGGATCAGCTCGAATGTGATTATATGGTTATAAATGGTTCGATGAATGGTAACATCGACACACTTAGAAACGACATCAACCAGTTTGCTTCATCGATGTCTTTAGTTGGTGGAAGAAAGTATGTTATTCTTGATGAAGCAGACTATCTAAATCCTAACTCAACTCAACCCGCACTTCGAAACTTCATGGAAGAGTTTTCGAAGAATTGCGGATTCATCTTAACATGTAATTTCAAGAACAGAATCATTGAACCTCTACACAGCCGGTGTACTGTGATTGACTTCAAGATTCCAAATAATGAAAAAGATAAGATGGCTTCTCAATTTCTAAAGAGGATCAAATCTATCTTAGAGAAAGAAGAAGTTGAATATGATCAAGCAGCTATCGCACAACTAATCATCAAGCATTTTCCGGATTGGCGTCGAGTGTTGAATGAGCTTCAACGCTATTCTGCAAATGGCAAGATTGATTCCGGTGTTCTTGCAAATGCTGGTGATGACAATATTAAAAAATTAGTAAGCTTTCTTAAAGAAAAGTCATTTAGTAATATGAGAAAGTGGGTAGGTGAAAACAGTGATATTGATACGTCTATGTTGTTTCGTAAGTTGTATGACACTTCTTCTACAATAATGAAACCAGCTTCAATTCCACAATTGGTATTGATACTCGGTGATTATCAGTACAAAGCTGCATTTGTTGCCGATCCTGAAATTAACATCGTTGCTTGTTTAACGATGATCATGACTGAATGTGAATTTACATGAAACCTTTTGATTATGTGAACTCTGTCACAGATAACAAAAAGAACATGATGGTAGGAACAGAGAACGATGAATTAGCTGAGAAAGGATATAACGCTTTTTTAACTAATAAATCATTATCTTATCATATGGATTCTATTTTGTATTCTAATGAAATGAATCATTATCCATTTCTTGACAACAAGCTTCAATATGAATACTATCTTTATGGTCTTGCTAAAAAGAAAAGATTTAGTAAATGGGCTAAGAAAGATGACGATGAAGATATTGAAATAGTTTCACAATGGTACGGTTGTAATTACTCCAAAGCCACTGAAATTCTTAAAATAATAAATAAAGATACAGTGGATTTGATAAAACAAAAATTACAAAAAGGTGGAGTAATAAAATGAATGTAATAGAATCATTAATCAAAGTGGAACTTGCACAGCAGGAAGATTTCTTAAAAATCAAAGAAACTTTAACAAGAATCGGTGTAGCTTCTAAAAAAGATAAAACTCTATATCAATCCTGCCATATTCTACATAAACAAGGTTCATATTACATAGTACACTTCAAAGAACTATTTATGTTAGATGGCAAACCGTCTAATTTTTCAGACGAAGATCGATTAAGAAGAAATACAATAGCAACTTTATTGGAGCAATGGGGTCTTTTAACAATTTCCAACAAAGAAGGATTAGAAGGATTAGCTCCTATTAGTCAAGTAAAGATCTTATCGCACAAAGAAAAAGATGAATGGGAACTAGTTGCTAAATATAATATCGGAAGAAAACGATAACTAGGAGAACTACATGATAAAGTCATATGCTGATTTTATTAGCAAGCAACAAGCCGAACTCAGAGGAGCGGGTTTAGTTGAGTCATCTAGAGTAGAATGGATTCCTAATCCTGAAGCCAAAGTTGGAAAAGATGGCAAAGTTAGCGGTAAAGACTTTGAGCAAAAAATCAAAACCGATGCACCAAAAAAGGAAAAGCCTGAAGGTCACACAGAATGTAAGACATGCGAAGGAACTGGCGAGGTTAAACAGTTTACTGGCAGAGCAAGTGCAGATAAAGAAGGAATGGTGCACGGTCAATACCTAAAACAAGGATGTCGTACTTGTCGTGGAAAGGGACATCGTGACCCAAAAGAAGTTCCTGCCGTAAGAACACCTCTTTCAAGTCGGTTCGATTAAGGAAAAAATATGTTCTATAGAGACGTAGCATTATCATTTTGGTATGCTAATTGTGCTCATTATTTAGATCTTATGGTTAAAGATGAATCTATTAAAACACCTATGAAAAAAATTATTACTGATACATCTGATTATGTTAAAAGTACATCTAAAAATTTAGATAATGTTTTAGAACAATATTCAACATTTTTGCATAAAAAGTTTACTTAATTATCTCATTGTAGTATAAATAATAGTGTCCATGCCTTCGGGGTGGATACTATTATTAACCTTGCTTAATTAGGAGGTCTACAATGACTAAAGTCTATACTACCGGTTATCCAAAAGATTGGAATATAAATTCTTTCTTTGTTGGATACGATAAATTCTTCAATGAAGCTTCTAAGATTCACGATGAATTAGCGAAGCACGTCCCCAACTATCCTCCATACAACGTCAAAAAGATCGATGAAAATAAGTACGTCATCGAACTAGCTGTTGCTGGTTTCTGTCGTTCTGACATCGAAATCGAGTTTGTGGAAGATAAACTCATCGTTCGTGGTGCTTCAAAGAACGACGATTCCAATGATTACTTATTCAAAGGAATCAGCAACCGTTCATTCACCAGGACATTTGCTCTAAGTGATGCAATCGAGATTAAAGGTGCAGAGATGCTTAATGGCATGCTGCAGATCATTCTTGAAAGAATCATTCCAGAGCATAAGAAACCGAAGAAGATTGAGATTAAAGAACCTTCAGTTGTAGCCACTTCAGATAAACAGCTACTAACGGAGGAAAAAAATGTCTAATCTAAAACCTTTTGTACTATGTATTGCATTATGCTTTGTTCCCATTGCTTTTGGCATGTATATGAATGGTGCTGATATTCTACAACAACCAGTAAGAATATCTTAACTCTGCCTATAAATAGGGGGAGGAAACTCCCCCTTCTTTTTTTCTAGGATATCTTATGATAGTAATTACTAAAGATATAATGCAAATTGCTTTTCCCTCTGCTTCAGAGACTACTATCAATAAATTTATTCAACCACTTAATGAAACAATACAAAAATATAAAATAAACATTGTGTATGATATTTGTGCGTTCTTAGCCCATGTGGGGCATGAAACTGGTAATCTCAAACGAATATCTGAAAATCTTAATTACTCTGTTGATGGATTGTTAAAAGTATTTTCTAAATACTTTAAAACAAGAGAAGAAGCACAAAAATATGCAAGGCAACCCATCATGATTGCTAGTAGAGTATATGCTAATAGAATGGGTAATAGTGATGAAGAAAGTGGAGATGGATGGAAATTTCGTGGTCGAGGATTGATTCAGTTAACTGGTAAATCTAATTATCAAAGATTCGCTAAGCATGTGGATATGGAATTAGAAGATGTTGTCTCTTATCTTGAGACTGCAAAAGGAGCATGCATATCAGCAGGTTATTATTGGTCAACACACGGGTGTAATGGAAAAACAATCATTGAAAGCACAAAAATTATCAATGGTGGAACTCATGGCTTAGAAGATAGGAAACAAAGACATGATCGTCTATTGAGGAATTTTTCCACTGCTGTATAGTGTTCATTATATTCGAAATAGTATACAATGCTATTTGTAATGACAGAGTTAGAATATGAAATTTTATACAAATGTAGTACTTCGCGGCGATAATATCTTTTATCGTGGTTATGAATCTGGCAAACGTGTTCAAAGAAAAATAAAATATAAGCCATATGTATTCATTGAGTCTCAGAAACCAGAACAATCAACTTATCAAACTATTTACGGAACAAAAGTAGACAAGCTTGATTTTGAGTCTGTTCGTGATGCTAAAGATTTTATTGAATCTTATTCTAATGTAGAAAATTTCAAGATTCATGGCCAATCACCAAACATGTTCCATTATGTTTGGATGAATGATACGTTCACTAATGATATTCAATATGATCCTACTAAAATCAAAGTAGTCTACATTGATATTGAGGTTGCGTCTGATGATGGATTCCCAGATCCTAACAAAGCTGATAAAGAAATCACAGCAATCTCTATACGATATAGAGATGAAACATTTGTATTCGGTTGTGGTGATTACAAATCAACTAAAGACGATGTAAAGTATGTAAAGTGCATGGATGAAGAATCGCTTCTTAGGTGGTTCATTAGATCGTTCGCAACTATAGCACCCGACATCATCAGTGGATGGAACGTTGAGAACTTTGATATTCCTTACATCATCAACCGTTCGAAACGTCTTCTCGGCGAAGCAGAAACTAACACACTTTCTCCCTGGAATATAATCAACACTCGTCATGTTAGTCGAGGAAAAGTCAATGGTGACTCCGAGGTATATGAAATCCTAGGTGTATCGACACTGGATTATCTTCCATTGTATCGCAAGTTTACTTATACAAATCAAGAATCATATAAACTTGATCATATAGCTTATGTCGAGCTAGGCGAAAAGAAGATTGATTATTCTCAATATGGCAATCTAACCGAGCTGTATAAGCAAGACTACCAACTATTCATCGATTACAATATCAAAGACGTAGACTTGGTGTTGAGACTGGAAGATAAACTAAAGCTTATTGAGTTGGTTTACGCTATGGCGTATTCTGCAAAGACTAACTACGTTGACACTTTTGGTGTAGTTAGGTTGTGGGACATCGTGGTTCATAACTTCTTAATGAATCGCAACATAGTTATAACACCAAAGCAAAACATTCCAGAAATTCCTTATAAGATGGCAGCTTCATCCGAAGATCCAATCACAGGCGAAATCACAGACTATGGATCTTTTACTGGTGCATATGTCAAAGCACCTCAAGTTGGATTACATAATTGGGTTGTATCGTTTGACTTGAATAGTCTTTATCCACATTTGATTATGCAATACAACATCTCTCCTGAAACATATTACGCTCAATGTTCCGGAAATATCGATGTTGATTCTTTCTTAAACGGAGAAGCAAAAGATTGGGATACTGACTTAATCAAAACAGCCAATCGATGTATCTTCGTCAAAGACAGGCATGGATTTCTCCCGGAGCTTATGCAGCAGTACTACGACATGAGAACTGTTTACAAGAAGAAGATGATTGAAGCGCAAAAGAAGTATCAGGAAAATAAATCGTATGAACTAGAAAAAGAAATATCTAGGTACAACAATCTTCAATTAGCGTTTAAGATCATGTTGAACTCAGCTTATGGTGCATTGGGTAATCAGCACTTTAGGTATTATCAATTAGCTTTAGCTGAGTGTATCACTCTGTCCGGCCAAGTTACTATTCGTTGGATTGAGAATAAGATGAATAGTTACTTGAACAGCTTGCTTAAGACAAATAATCATGATTATGTTCTTGCTTCTGACACCGACTCCATTTACTTATGTCTTGATAAGCTTGTAAAGCATGTGTTCAAAGATGAAACTGATACCAAAAAGATCATCGACTTCTTAGATAAAGTTTCTAATGAAAAGCTTGAGCCATTTATTGATAGATGTTATCAGGAGCTGGCTGAGTATACAAATGCATATGCTCAAAAGATGAAGATGAAACGCGAATCTATTGCTGATAAGGGTATCTGGACTGCAAAGAAAAGATACATCTTAAATGTTTATGATTCAGAAGGTGTTAGGTATTCTGAACCTAAACTTAAAATCATGGGAATTGAAGCTATTAAATCATCTACTCCTATGTCTTGCCGTCAATCAATTAAGAAGTCATTAACTATCATCATGACAAAAGATAATGAATCTTTGATTGATTTCATTAAGGAATTTAAAGATGATTTCTTCAAGATGTCATTTGAAGATATTGCTTTTCCAAGAGGTTGTAACGGATTAAATAAATACAAAGATAATAGTTCCATTTATAAGAAAGGAACTCCTATTCATGTTAAAGGTGCTTTGATATATAATCATTTTGTTGATCGTTATAATCTTTCTAAAAAATATCAAACAATCAATAACGGTGATAAAATAAAATATTGTCATCTTCGCTATCCCAATAGATTTAATATTGAGATCATTTCAGCGCCAGCTAATCTTCCAAAAGAATTTAATCTTGATGGTTTGATTGATTATGATATGCAGTTCCAAAAAGCTTTTTTGGAACCGCTCAATGGTGTTCTTGAAAAAATAAACTGGGTAGCAGAGAAATCACAGACTGCAACAATCGAGGACTTTTTCCAATGAGAAAGGTAGACAATTTTGATGATGATTTTGGATTCTCATTACTAAGTGAAGATGAGCTTAAGAAAAGAGAAGACGAAGCAGCTGCTCAAGCAGCAGAGTATGCCGCAACAAAAGCAGCAGAAGCTTTTAAACAAGAATTTGAACAAGAGATAAACAAAACATCTGAATATTATCAAAGTAGATTAAAAGATTTGTATGAAGCAATCATGCCTCTTTTAGTAAATCTATCTAAAGATGATGACAAAGCATACATCTATTGGCCCAACCGACAAGAAAAGATTCAAAGATTTATTGATAAAATAACTAAATTAGCTGATCAATGATATTGATAACATTACTTACAGCTATTTCAATCTCAATCATCTCCGGTTATTATTCTATAATTGGTTTAACTACTATTTTTTCTGGAGCATTTTGGCCAATAGTAATCATGGGTTCATTCCTTGAACTAGGAAAAGTAGTAGCAACCAATTGGCT
>Ga0070749_10001562_pt1 | contig 15482 bp, 18 predicted proteins | sample VirMetDEL_Nov_18_FD_75180 | JGI IMG/M metagenome (GOLD analysis project Ga0070749, IMG submission 75180) | Aqueous microbial communities from the Delaware River and Bay under freshwater to marine salinity gradient to study organic matter... | ecosystem: Environmental > Aquatic > Marine >...
CTGGAAAGGGCCGCCGTTGTAGAGCCATTCATCAAGTGAATTAGCTTCCCAAATTGGGTAGAAGTGTAGTCCGATGGCATTGCTGCTCGGAACGACGGCTCCCGATATGATGTTGTTTCCATACAACAGGGAGCCTGCGACTGGTTCGCGTATTCCATCAATGTCAACAGGTGGTGCTGCAACAAAAGCAACGATGAAGCAGATGGTGGCGGCAAGGAGACACGGAATCATCAGTGTTCCAAACCAGCCGACATAAAGACGGTTGTTAGTGCTGGTTACCCAGTCACAGAAAGTATCCCAAGCATTAGCCTTGGGTGCTGCAATTGTGGCAGTCATGAATGAAGTTAGTTTAGTCGAGTTACTTTGACTCGTCCAACTCCAGAGTTAGTGAGACCGATAGCATCAGCCGCACCTTTACTGAGATCTAAGCCTCTACCGTGAATGTAGGGACCGCGATCATTGACCCGAACAACGGCACACCTCTTGTAGCAAACATTTAGTTTGGTACCAAAGGGGAGTGTCTTGTGCGCTGCAGTAAGGCCGTTTTGATTGTACCGTTCACCATTGGCGGTGAGGTTTCCATGGAAGCCAGGACCGTACCAACTGGTGATCACCGACAGAGTAGTTAGAAGAGGAATCATTGTTTATTAGCAAAGGACTTTTCTATCTCCGTCTACTCAAAAAAAATAAGGCTCCCACCTGCTCGCTAAGTGGAAGCCTCTTGTGTTTAGAAAATGCCAGGAATGATTTGGCCGGTCAGTGCGTAAGCACCCACAGCAGCCATAAAGCCAAGCATAGCCAGGCGGCCATTGAGAAGTTCAGCACGTTCGTTATGGGGTACGCCGTAAGGATGGTCAGACATAATTAGAGGTGGTTCGATTGGCCAGATGTTTGTGTCGTTCATTAGAAACTAATATCAGAGCGGGACAGGCGACGCATCACGTCATCACGGTATGCTTCGTCGTTGTCATAGCGAGGGTCGCTCATTGCTTGTACCAACTCTTGCTGGCTACGGAAGCCAGTAGAGCTTTGGGCAGGCTTACCGGTGAGCATCTCACCCTCATACCCATTTGCATCTTGGTATCGGTACTGCAGTGCTTGCAGTGCAAGCTTGATAGCAGCAGCATTACCTGAGTCCACAAGGGAATCAAACGCTTCTACTTCTTCTGGACTGAAGTTGTCTGCAGCCCAGCTAGTTAGATCGTTGTATGCCTGTGCACCGCCTACGGAGTTCTGGATTTGGTTGACCTCTTGGTCACTCATCTCCCTCCCTTCAGGTGCGCTGTCAGCACCGTATGTATCTTGGTACCGTTGGTATGCTTCAAACAATTCCCGTGAACTGAGGTTGTCAAAGGCTGCCAGCGTCTCCTCGCTTAGTTCACCGTTGTTGGCAAACTCTTCGTTGATTGCTGAAAGAAACTCAACTCCGTAGTCCGATTCCTGAGAAGAGTCAACCTCTTCCTCTACGTATTCCTCAGCCTCATTGTTAGAGCCAAGTTTCTTCTCCAGCTCCAGGTACGCTTTCTCAAGCTCTGATGCATCACGATATTTGCCGGCAAGCATGTTGTTCTGCTCGGCTTGCATCTGTTCGCCAATTGCTAGCGATTCTGCTTCATCTGCTGCAATAGATGACAACACTTCCGTGTCAGCAGCGTTGTCATAGGTGAATACTTCTGCCATAAATACTATTGATTAGGTGGTGCGGGTTCTTGTGAGGCCATGTAGTCGCCAACCACTTGTTCCGCGTTGGGGTTCTTTGAAGGATCAGCAATAGGAGCTTTGAGCATCTGAGGCAGCTGTTGCATTTGCATCATCTGCTGCTGCTGTGCCATTGCACCTTGCTTTTCTTGTGTCCGCTGATCAACTGACTTCACAAGGTTCAGTACGTCGATACCTTGTGCAGCTGCAAGACGTTTGATTGCTTCGTCTGCGTTGATGTATTGCAGCATCTGCTCAGGACCAAGTGCCTGCACAATGGTTCCAAGGAATGAAGTCAACGACTCACGGTCCTGACCTCTACCCAAGGCGTTGATACCAGCAACGATGGTTGGGTTAACCAAGTTCCTAGGAATCTTGGGAAGCTCACCACTCCGCTGCAGAACCATCAGCTTTCGGTTGAGGTAAGGGATTAGGAACTCAACAGTCAACAGGGAGAACAAGCCACCCAGCTGCTGCTCCAGTTCCATTTGTGTTAGGCGCACCTCTTCTGCAGTAGTCCTTTCCGACTGGCGAACAGTCAGTACAAGGAATGCCTCAGAGATTCGCCGTTCAAGTGTTGCTGCGAGATTAGCTGCAGTAGAGAAGTCAGCAGTCTTACCCACTTGGATAACACCGATGTCTTCGGGTCTGCCTTGAACGATTGCACCGTTGCCTGCCTGGGCGATGGTGGCGGGTTTGGTAGTGCTTGAGGGTGATACCACGAACACCACCTTTGCGGCTGCTGCAGAGCCTTCTACAAGGGACTGAGAGAGTGCATTAAGTGACTTCAGGTCACCCATGAATTCCTCTACCCGTCCACGTCCGTAGTTCTCTCCGTCCACAGAGTTGAACCTCAGGACAAGCCAAGGCGAAGCATCCTTAGGAGCCTTACCTTCACTGCCTGGGAGAACTTCCCCGTAGACTTCCTGATACCAGATCCAGCGATTGTTGTCTAGCTTGACGTGAGTATAAACCTCACAATCATTTTCTGACGTGTAGGTATCCATCACGTCACGTGGCTTTTCTTGCAGCTCCTTGGGGAGCAGCTTCTTACTAATCAGTTCTTTGGTTACGATCTCAATTACGTTGCCGTTGCCATCTCTGTCAACGACATAGCGATTCAGTGGGTAGTGCTTTAACCCATCCTTACCCATGTAGATAAGAGCGTTGCCACCAACAACAAGATGTTTGATGGCCTGATGAACAACGACACGATCACTGGATGCAGCGATAGAGTCCATCACCATGCGCTCAATCTTGGCAAAACTGAGGTCAAGCTCTGACCGGATCTCAGCAGGCAACTCAGTGCCTAGCTTGTCATCACGGATTTGCAGCTTAAAGAAAGTAGTCTGGGGAGGAAGCAATGCAAGCATAAGCTTTGCTGCTAGCGTGACTACTGACTTAGCGCCTACTGATTGCCAAGGTTGTTTTAGGTTCTTGTGGGTTGTCCGCGACTCTTCACGTTGGATGAGGTACGGAAGTGTAAGCTCAGAGCACTGAACTGCTATGTCGAGAAAGTTAGTACGGTAACCGGTTAGATGATCATACCTTTGTTTAGCTTGCATCTACTTAACCTAGGTTAGTTCCGTTGTCATTACCACCCACGTTCAAAGAGGGTTCTCTTGCAATCCGAAGATCTCGGACGCTTGTTTTCTTGGCTTTTGTCTTGTTCCTCATGCCAAGGATTGGGACACCAGCATCCTCAGCAGTCTTGGTCTTGTAAGGCTGCTTCATGGATTGTTCAATCTGTGCCAGCATTTCTTGTTGCCTACGGTTGGCATCCTCTTGTGCCTGGCGCATTCGGTCTTCGACTGCTCGACGATCCAGTTCAGCTTGATGAGCTGCAGCAGCGGCTTGCTGTCCAGCCCTACGCTTTTCTTCTTCGATGTGGTGTGCGGGTCTACCCATACACATAGTTCTTACTCACTAGTAATACGATTGCGTACCCAATCCACAACACTTACCTGACCAGCTCTGTACATGATCTGATTGGTAGGTGTGTCTGGGACTGGATTGATTGGTGGAAAGTTTTCCTCCAGCTCAGACAACAACCGTTCAACGGTTAAGAGGTTAAGCGTATTGAGGGAGGTTTGGATTTGCATGTTCAAAGAACGCTGGCATACGTGCTCGTTTGGTATCGGCCAGCTCAGGAGCTTTGCCTTCGTACATCAAGCGGTCGCTTGCATCCAGCCAAAATTTTCTGTCTAAATATTTATCGGGCGAATTACCAAGAGGTTGAAGGATCCAATTGATAGTTGCCTTGCGTAGCTTATCCAGAGAAGGAGACACAGTGAGGTTAAGCTCACGAGCCACCAAACTATTAGCCGCAACGTGTACTTGTTCATCTCTGCTGATGTCTGCACTTACAGTACGTAATCCTGCATCACCACAAAATCTGAAGAATGGGAGGAGCACAAAGAAAATTGCACGTTCGGCCACCAGGGCTTTGAGGATTGTGTGATCTGGATGAGAAGTCCAGGCGTCGCGCAGTCGCATTGCTTCTTGCTCAGCCTTTTCATCAACCCCGATAGCGTTGGCGATGTAACCAAGTGCAAGGTCGTGGTTCTCTTCGTCTTTGATGTTGGACAGGAGCAAGTCCCTTGCCATTTCCGGTACTTCATTCTTCAAAGCATCCTTAATAAAATCACCAACAGGTAGTTCCATGTGCCGGATGGCCAAGGCACGGTAGATAGTTTCTTCCGCGCCTTCCTTCAGTTTCCCAGCAGTTGTTTGGACAGGAGTCCAGGTACGTTTCCGACTAAGTAGTTTTTCGTAGGGGTTCATTCGCCGCAATTACAATCAGGAGCAGGATCATTAAGAAGCGCATCCAGGTAATCGTTGACTTCCTCTTCGTCCAACGCAGCGTATGCGCTGGTCTTGTCTTGAGTGTCACCCATTACCTGAAGCGAATAGTAGAGACTGGTTTGCGGAGAACGCAGCCAGTCTTCAATAAACGCTTCGTCATAGGTGATCACATCAGACCAACTATTGAAGCTGTAACCGTGTAGCAGTCCGGTTCGATCAAGCAACCGCATGATCCCGTCTGCCACCTTTCGGTATGCCTCCCAGCCAACCTCAGACGCGATCTCAACAGGACCGTAGTCAAAGCTCTGGACGCCAAAGGTACCGCTATCACGGTCCACCTGACGGGCGATGGGAGGTGCGATCTCAGGACAGGTGGTGTACCCATCGAGATCCTTGTATCGGTAGCTGCACGATGCAGTAGGAGCGATGGCAAAAGCCCGATCCATCTTGTTCACTCGTGCAACCTGTGCGGCTTGGTTGATGCCGCTTTGGAATTCGTTGACTAGGACGTGAGCAGCAGTGCGTTCATACGGACGCTCGTTCAGTACATCCTCTAAGGCTTCACCAAACTCTTCGTAGGTGATTCCGCAGCGACGGAGCAGGTTTGCCAATCCGAGCATTCCCAGACCGACCTGGCGATCCGTCTCTGAAGGGAGGTACTCCCCGCTATCTCCGACACCTGTCTTGGCATGGAGAGCGCACAGCTCGGACATTCCGTGGACAAATGCACTTGAAATGTCATTGAACTCGCATCCGCCGAGTTGGACATGCTGCAGGAGACAGGTACCCCGTGAAGGCAAGTACACCTCCAAGCAAACGTTCCCACGGACTCGACGCCCATTGGCATCAATCTTTGTTTTGTTGAGCCAGATGTCACCTTGTCGGATACCTTGTAGAAGAGCTTCACGTACTTGGGGAGTAGCTTCCTCCCACCAGTAATCATTGATGTTCACGCATCGCTTCACCCACGGAAGCTCAGCACGGGAGGTCGTGATGAATTCAAGTACGTCAGGGTGAGTCAAATCCAGGTGCAGTACTACCGCACCGTTCTTGTACACTCCCCCACGCCGTAGTACTTCATTTAACGTAGAGTAGATCTTGGCGAAGGACACCGGGCCAGAAGCCACAAGACCCTTGCCGTTTTCTGCTCCTTTGGGACGGAGCTTAGATAGATGTACAGCAACGCCCGCTCCATGTCGGAGAGCGTGGCTGACAAATCGCCATGAAGCTTCGATTCCATCTGGACCTTCCATGGAATCCTCCACTACAAATACAGTGCAGGAGACAGGTAGGCGGCTGGTGGGATCGTCAATCCATGACTGCACTCGCCCAGTACGAGCGACGAGTTCTTTGGTAGTGGCGGACATTATTAAACGAGATCAGTAAGGTTTGGGGGTTGATAGTTCGGTCCTTTCAAGACCTTCCCGTCTTCACGACGGATCGGTTGACCATCAGATCCGAGCTTGGTCATGTTGCTTTGGTGTACGCGGTCGAGAGCTTCATCTAGATCCCAACCAAGGTTTTCTGCGTATTGGAAGCAGACGTACACGAGGTCTGCTAGTTCTTTCAAACAGTCAGCTGCGTTGACCTTGAAGTCCTTCAGTAGCTGATTCTCCGCATCAAGGAACTCTTTGAATTCCTCAACGATCAAAGTCTTCTGCCCAGTCCGTGAAGCTGGAGTCGTACTGTTCGTTACTTGGAAACCATGGCGAAACTCCTTGGCCTGGTGACTTATGAAGGATTTCATTTTCTAGTTCGTTCTGAAGGTAGTGGATTGCTTTTCGTAGATCTGACTTACGATCCTCTGTTTTGTAACCTGCTCGGCAGACGTACTTCACAGCATTACCAAGGTGGAAATTCAGTCCTTGGTCTCGAATAAACTCCCAAACTTGGATGTTCCCTCGTCGGTAGTAGGACGGTCCTGACTGGTTGGAGTTGGCCATTGGCGCACTAAGTTAGATACGTTATTGGATAGAACAAAGCACTGATGTTGTAGTGCCATAAAGACAGTGATGATGTCTTCTTTTGCTGATTCGGGGTGACGCAATGCGTCTTCAATCTGTCGCAGCTTGAACTGCTGCTCCATCGTTAGATCCACCACTACTGGTGGGGGACCAAAGGATTGGTTCTTGTGTGGAAAAATTGAAGTCATCTGCTTGAAGGATCTTTGCTAGACGTGCATTCATAAGAGCTACGTCTTCGTCAAGCTCCTTCTCAGCAAACGCCATCTTTACTGTGTCCCATGTAGCACCGTGTTCAGTGAGAAGAGCGTCTGCTCTTTTGACACCAATGCCAGGCACACCTGCGTAACCATCTGTCTGATCGCCAGCCATTGTCTGGATCAGATGCCAACGGTCACCTTCCTCTTTGGTAATCTCAACGACACCTTCTTTCATGTCGTACAGCTGCCCAGGAATCTGACGCATGTCTTTGTCAGGAGAGCAGATGATGTGACCTTCTTCTTTGGTTGCGTAGATACCCATGGCATCATCCGCTTCCAACCCAGGCATCACAACAACGTTGTACTCTTTCTTGAGCGCTTCGATGACCCTGCGGTAACCGCACGGTTTCTTTCGGTTTCGATGGCCTTTATATGCTGGGTCAATAAACTTCCTGAAATTGACGCTATCAGAAAAGAACAGAATAGAGTCATCAAAACATCCCAGGTCAGAAGCGATTCGATAAAGGTCGCGTTCGACCATTCGATAGGCTTCACTGAACCGACTGGTGACGAGGATAACGTCGTTCCCAAAGTCGATTTCGTCTTCGGCTCCAGCTGTATCTTTGTAGACGATGTAGTCACAATCTATTAGTAGGCTCACTTACCCTGTCCCCTTCGTAGCTTCTTGCCACGCTTGGGAAGGGATCGTTTTCCATTGCCTTGGTGGGTGTGTTTGAACTTGGCACGGGATTGGAATTCAACCCGCCCAAGTGATGTCTTAGATTTTGTTGCCATAAATTAGTGGACCTCTGACCAGTCGTTGCCTGACTTTGCTTCTGCTTCAATAGGAATACGTAAGTTGTAGTATTCACCAGCATGAGCAGCAGCCCATGTCAAGCTGAACTTCAAGTCTTCTGAGTATTGTGGTTGGCATTCAAACTGCAGCTCGTCATGTACGAATGCGAGTTGGTTTGCTTTTAGATCCGCTCGATAGTTGCACTCATGCGTCATTACCATCCAACGCTTTGCAATCACACCCGCTCCTGACTGGAGCAGCATGTTTAGCGATTTGTGCGGCGAGTCAACATTGATATGGCGACCGTCGATGGAACGTACATAGCCTCTATCAGCAGCTTTCTTTGTAGCTTTAACCAGCTCCTCAAGACCTGGAATAGCGTCCATGTACGCCTGGCGTATCTCTTTGCCTTTAATCTTTGCTTTGTTTGGCGTAAGACTCTGATCGTACGAGAGTCCAATCTTTTGATCGCCTGCGCCATAGAGGAATGCATAAGTTACTGTTTTAACAAGCCGTCTTGAGATGCCGATCTTGTCAGCATTTTCTTGGTGTATGTCACCGTGTAAGAGGACATCGGCATAACGACCTTCGTCATACCTAGCCAGATAGTGTGCCAACATGCGTAGCTCAATACCAGCCAAATCAGCACCGACCATCTCCATGCCAGGCGTTGCTCGGAACAGCTTTCTAAACTCTTCACTACTTGGTACCTGTGCGAGATTGGGTTTACGGTGTGCGCAACGATGCGTGATTGTGGCTACTGAGCAGTGGTGGTGAATCCTGTTGCCTCTTACTAACTTCAGCCAAGCATTGATGCCTTCCGACAACATGCCAAGCTGCTTGGTTAACTCAAGACAACGGAAGAGCTGTAGAGCAATTGGCGTACCAATGTCTTTCAGCACTACCTCATCAATCACCGGCTTACCCTTATCGGTAAACTCTGTTGGTTTCCAGCCGCAGTGGGTTTGCATTACCCACGCAATGTGATCTCGACTCGTGGGGTTAAACTCTTTCAGTCTTGTGAAGGTGCATCCTTCAACGTAGCCACTAATCTTGTTATTTCGTTTTGGAGTGAACTCGCTTCCTGCGATGAGGGGGTACTTCCCTCGAAGAACTTCTGTAAGATCTTCAAGCTCGCTTCGGAGAACTGACTCAAGTCGATGTGCTTCTCGCTCATTGAAGTACCAACCGTTAAGTTCTTGTTGTGTCAGGATCTCGGCAACTCTGTGCTCTAACGAGACCCAGTCAGGTATGGGTGGAAATGCTTGCATAATTTTGTGGTAACAACAACGTCCTGTTCGCAGTAGTCCTGCATGTCCTGAGACCACTCTTTCCAGTCAGTGGTCTTACCAAAACAACCTTTGTATTCACCTAGTCGATAACCGTAAGCCTCAAGGCTGTGCCTGCCGTACATCTGTGCAGGCATTTGATTCCACCTACGCTTTTGATCTAGCTTGAGAATATCAGCGTGATACAAACGGCTAAGGACCAAAGTATCCAGAACCCTAGTAGGGACTTGAAACCAAGGAAATAACTTACGGATAACAGGAATGTCGTAGTTAATGATGTTGTGACCCACAATACAGCCTGCGTCTTCAAGCCTTTCAATGCCACGAACAATAGGTTCTTGGTCACCTTGGTCGTTGTAGACCAGGGTTTGATCAGCTTCCACATCATGGATGACCAGACAGTGGATGCAGGTAACATCATTTAGTAACCCGTCGGTCTCCAGATCGAAGATTAGTGTCGGTCCATCCGGTGTAGGTTCGATCGACAAACTGTGCTCTCTGGACATCTTCTACTTTCGGTGGGTTCGGACGGTTAAAAATCAGTTGTTGGGTCGAAGTCTTCGATTGCTGTTTCATTGAATTTGCAGGTAGATAAGTCGTAAGTCAATTTGCAAGCGACGCCAACTTCGCCTGAATAGCGATTCTTAAGGACTCGCACTGTCGTATCACTTCCTCCATTTGTGGCCTGTTGATCTCTTTCGAGCGCGACCACTCCGTCAGAGAGTTGTGCAATTGCTGCGCTTCCCCTGAGCTGGCCCAAAGTGACGCGAGCGCCTTCTTCGTGATTCTTGTCATTAGCAGTGCGCCTTAAGTGAGAGACCAGGAACATTGCGACACCCGTACGTTCGACCAGTGAACGCAGGCGGGTCATGGTCCGGTCAATCATTTGGCGTTCGTCACCATCAAGACCGCTCAGAAGGATGGACAGGTGGTCTAAGAAAATGACTTTGGTGTCTAACCCGCAAGCAAGGTATTCAATTCGATTGTAGATAACATCGGGATCGAAAGAACCGAAGCCATCAAAAAGAAAGAGATTCCACTTAGCAAGAGTATCGTTATACGCTTGGGTGAGATCAGATCGTTCATGTTCTCCTAGGTGTAATGATTTTCCAACAGCAGCGGACATTAGTCCGAGAGCTGTTCGCCGGTTTGATTCTTCAAGTGCCAGGTAGCCGACACGCTCGCCTCGCATCAAAAGGTGAGTGCAGAGTTCTCGACAAAAGGAACTTTTGCCAATTCCAGAACCTGCCGTAATCGTTACCAATTCCCCGTATCTAATTCCATGGAGCTTGTCTTGCAATCCCTGGAATGGGTAGTCATGGTCAGACGGAGGTGATGGGGTTGTGACTAACTCCAGAAGTGATCTGGCGTCTACAATCCCGTCTGGTCGATACGGTTGAGCATCCCAGATTGCTCTTCTAACCGCCTCAGATTCATCTGCTTGTAGCGCATCTGAAGCATCCTTAAATACTTCCAGTCGTGCGATCTTCGTCTTGCCAGGTGGAAGGACGCTTGCTGCTTCCTCCGCCGCTTTACGGCCCGGCTCGTCATTGTCGAAGAACAGGACAATCTCCTCATAACCCTGGAGCCAGGGGAGAGCCCGTTGAACCGACTTCTTGGCCGCTGCGGCACCGCTAGGTAAAGAAACCATCGGCCACCCCGGCATAGCTTCCTGACAACTAGCCGCATCGAGCTCGCCTTCTGTAATGACGACTCGTTTTCCAGTGGAGGGAAACAAATGTTGTCCAAAGAGTGTGCCTGGGACATTGCCTTCGTATGTGAATATCTTGTCTTTGGTCTTTACCTTGCAGCCTTGAAGTACTCCAGTGTCGCTGAAATAATAGAAGCGTAGAACGTCTCCGTCTTTGTGGATTCGGTACTGCTTGCAGACCTTTTCCGAGATACGTCGTTTTTGCAGCCGTTCGGCTGATCCGCGTAATTGAACATTGGTGGACATTTTATGAGTGTGAACAATCTCTTCGACGTGATCGTACGAATTGCACGAAAAACAAAAAGTGTGCCCATCAGAATACAAAGAGTTTGCATCTGATGAGCCACAGTTATTACACGGCAAGTGCCTCACGAACTCGCTCTCGGAGTTGTGTGTATGCATCTGTCTGTTTCTGGTGGTAAGCGAGCCAGTCTTCAATGGCAATCAAAAAACCTTTTACAATGTTATCGCCGTAAGAAGGATCATCTGCATCAATGTCGGCTAGAATATCAGCAAACAAGTCCGTGTAATTCTCAGGAGAATTGTAGTCAGTCATGTGAGCCAGTCAATGGGGATGGATTGGTATGAACACCAAGGGAAGCCAGCTTTATCAGCCCACTTCCCATAGGTGGTTTTAGATCCTTTGTAGATCTTGTTAAAGGGTGCTTGAAAGACGAAGCGTATGTCTAATTCTGGATTGCACTTCTTGACTGCTTTCATCTTCCTTCGGTCTTCGCTTGTCAGGCGTCCCTTCACTTCGAGAAAGACACCATTCGGCAAAAGAAAGTCGGGGATGTAGTTGCATTCAAGTTGGTATGCGAGTTTCTTAGATTCGTATTCGTACTTCACCTTCAAGCTGGAGAGAAGATCAGCGACCTTCTCTTCCAAGCCTGAGCGATACATCAGAAGTCGTCGTCTTCGCTCACCGCTGCGACTGCAGTGATGTTGGGGTCATTCGTTTTGAAACCTTTGGTTTGACCGAACAAGGCAGCCACTTCGGTTTCGTCAAGGTCACCCGTATCCACAGCAGCACCGCTGTTGAGTGCAACGACCTGGATGCCAGCCAATTTCAAGCTGGTACCAAAGGTCACCTTGTCTTTCAGGACGTAAGGCTTCTGACGGAATGCCAGCTTCACCTTCGACCCTGAGTACAACGGGATGTTGTCGTCAGTAATAGGGGTGCCTTCGGTGTCAACCACAGGCGGGCGAGTCTCCTCATTCCAGGAGAACTTCACCTTGTATTGGTTGTCGCCAACCTCTTCCCAAGGCTCAGGCTTCAAGACACTGCGCTTAGGGTTAGTCAGCTTCGACTCACACCACTTAAGGGAATCGACGCGATCAGCTTCAAGTAGTTCAATCAGATCCCCATCGACAATTGCAGACAGGGAGTAGCCGAACTTACTCGGCTTCATGACAGCCTGATAACCCTCAAGGACAACAGGCTCTTTGGTGACGTGGATGGTTTGTGCCATTAACAGAAAAAATAGGTGGATTCAATTACTGACTCGGGTTGCAGGTCGCCAATAATCGGTGGGTCTGTCTCTGCTCCAATTTGATTCTTGAAGTCAGTCAGAAAGTCATGCTCTGCGAACAGGTGCATGTAGGTCTCTCGTACGAGAGTGGACAGGATTGACATGTCAGTTGCTCTGCACAGCACACTGTCATGGATGAGTGCTATCGGTGCGTCAAACCTGAGCGTTGCTAGGTGGAGCAGGGAAGCATCTAGTGAGTGGATGAGGTTCGGTGCCGTTGCGTTTTTGTGGTGAGCAAGGTCAACCTTGTCATCATCACCTACAGCCACATTGATCTCACAGTTGCCAAGCAGCTGCAATTGGATGCGCTGCACAATCTTCTTCATCAGCTTTTGAGTAACGACAAACCCAGATGGTGTTGTCCATGTCAGCTCATCAGCGCCAGCTTTGAATGCTTTGGCTACCTCTGACTCGATCCACTTCATTACCTTCATAGGACCAGGAACGACAACGTTCATTGCATCCCTGACTGCCTTGACAGTCAATTTGAGATCGTCACTACTGAAGTAAACTCCTGTCTGTTCCTTTAACTCAAACCTGAGAGATGTATCGAGAACAGTGGGTTTACCATTCTTGTCAAATTTCTCCCAAACTAATCCTCTATCAATAAAGGCATCACGAATGTACTGCCGGTTACTGAATGGCTTAGCATTGTAAGGAACAGTCATGACGGTCCTTTTGGTCGTTTTCCTGTCCATGTACGGCTGTAGATGTTCAGGAATGTGAGGCTTAGCTGCCTCTGCAATGACCTTGTAAGCGTCTTGAGGTTTATCGCTAGGCAACACGTTCACAAGACGCGCTGTAGAGGCATCTCGTGCGAGCCCTGCGAGTATCTGTAACCCACTGCAAGTTGCGTCTGTTGCTATCATCAGCCCTGTATGGCTGCGATCACATTCAATACAACAGTGGTAGTACTCCTCACAAGCAGCAAGGAATTGCCAAGGCTCTTCGACCCCCTCCCAATCACACAGGTTCTCAATCGGATCGGTTGCAACCCTGGTGATTAGGTCGTGGTTCTCAGCTACCCAAGACAACCTGTCAGCCATGGTGGCTTTATCGAGACCAAAGCACGTGGCGACCTGGAAGGCCAGCCAAGGCTCAGCCTCAGGAACCATGAATGACTCATCAGCAAACCGCAGTAGCGACTTACCGAAGTCGGTGTCTTGTGGTGTGAGGAACGCGGGGATTGGATAACACCTTCCCCGGTAGTCAAATGAGAATGGACAGAAAAACCTTTCCTTATCTCGAAAGATCTGCACTGCGTTCATTGTCATGCGTGTTCGGCATGACTTCTCAAACGCTTGTGCATTGGTGTTCATCACCTCCGCTGCTCGCCGTCTGTAATCTTTGCGAGAATCATAGTTCTCTGCAATGTCAACGGGTTTAGGTGGGAGAGGTACTTCGACGATAGGGACAAACTTACCCACCGCATACCCACGTTCTTGTAGCGTCTCTGCGACGCCAACAATGAAAGGGTTTAAGCGGTAAGCAACCTTCTGAATCTTGTTCAGAAAGGCGATGGGTGTTTCTCCCTGTATAAGGCCCTTATTGCCTCTACGTACCATGTCATGGCCTCGCATGACTTCGTTGAGGATGTAGCCACCAGCTCGATCGTTGCTCCAGTCGTTGGGCTCGACCAACATGGGCCAAGCCATCGGACTGAACAGTTCAGCTGTCTCCATTACCTGATCCTTGATCGCAAGGAACTCAGGTGTAGGAACGATGTGCAAATAGGTTTTTCTGCCTTGCCTAACTAACTGCTTGTCAAACCAGTTGCTTGCGTTGCAAATGCAATCCAACAACCAGCCACCTAGCTTTACGCGGTTGGCAATACCCCATGACTTCCAGTGCTCTACGTCATACCGCTTCATCAGGGTGCGGATGACTACCACCTTTTGGTGGGTGCCGATGGACCGGTGGAAGTAGTTGTCTTTTAACGTCTTGAGCAGGCCAGGAACGTTGCGCTCGTAAAAACGCATCATTGCCTCGTTTTCGATTGCTGTACCGATTGCGTCGGTCACGTTCTGAGACGTGTTGCTATTTGGCTTGCTTCCAAAAACCTTGTCAAACGTGACCTTGCAAGCAATGGCCGCCGCTGCTTCAGGTTCTATGTCCCTAAGGAACTCATGAATCTCTTTGAAGGCAACGCCAGCCTTTCGTTCATAGATTCGGTCAGTGGTTGCTTCGATCCGTTTAACCACCAACGGGATCAGGCTCTGGATTGACGCCACGGCATAGACAGCAGCACTGGCGTACTCCTTGTCTTCAAGCTTGGCGGTGTTGTCCCGTAGTGCCTTGAGTCCTTGGCGGATCTGTTCGCGTTCTAGCTCGATCTGCTCGTCGATCTGAGCGGGTGTTGGCATAGGCGTGAGTGTGAAGAATTGTTTGAGACGGGTGACTCGACTGAAGGTCGTACCCGTACGAATGTGGATAGGTAGTTGTAGCAATAAAAAAGCGGGTGTTACCCCGCTCGTGTCCACTTACGCTACAGGTCTCGCCTCACGATTTTGAGTCGAGTCCGTCTACCAATTCCGGCACGCTCCCAACGGATTCCAACGATTCTCAGCCTTGAGATTCGGGGAAGAAACCATGTTAGCAGCGGATTGGCAGCTCTACTAGACGGACCTAGATAGCGTTAGCGCAGTTGACAACCGATGCGTACGTGTTATGGACGTACCGCTCTGTTGTCTTGACGTTGGAGTGTCCCATCGTCTGCTTGACATGCATTACAGGCGTACCTGCTGCGATCTGCCAAGTCCCGTATGAGTGACGCAAGGTGTGGAACACATGGCCATCGGTGATGGTTGTGTCCTTGTACGTTGCGAACTTACGGATGTTGTTGAATTCACGGGACACTCGTTGACGGTTGTACCAGTAGTCCCCAAAGATCAGATCGTTGGGTCGTGCACCATCTAACAAGCGGTGAACCATTGGCATAAGCCGATCGTTCAAACCAACCTGGCGATAGTTGCTCGTCTTGGTACGTGTCTCTGGTGTGCCTCCGACATGGATCAGTGGTTGCTCCATGCGGAAGTCAAAGTCCCAAGCTCTCAGCTTCCTGATCTCACCTTGACGCAGCCCTGTGTAGGCAGCAAACAGGATTAGATCGGATAGCTCAGCACGACCGTGCTCACTAGCCAGCTGACACATGTGGTCAACTTGCTGCTGCGTGAACCATTCAGTGCGTCCCTCTGGCGTCTTGTAACGCAAGATGGTGGGCATTGAATCAATCAGGTGATGCCGAAGCAAACACTTGAAGGTCGTGCTGATTGTTGAGAGGAACTTGTTAGCACTGTTCTCACTCCACTCAAGGTCATCCTTAATGTTCTCAGTGACATCAGTGATGAGCTTGGAATCCATAGCCTTGAGAGGGATTGCCTCCCCGTCCATGTACTCCTGGAGTTGGCGGTGGTGCCGACGTGCGTTCTCTGCTTGGGTGTTCTTGTCCCTTGTAAGAGACCAGTTCGGATGATTCTCACAGGCAAAGTCA
>Ga0070749_10001564_pt1 | contig 15471 bp, 27 predicted proteins | sample VirMetDEL_Nov_18_FD_75180 | JGI IMG/M metagenome (GOLD analysis project Ga0070749, IMG submission 75180) | Aqueous microbial communities from the Delaware River and Bay under freshwater to marine salinity gradient to study organic matter... | ecosystem: Environmental > Aquatic > Marine >...
ACCATCTAGCCCGTTCTCATCTTCAAAGAAAACCTCACATGGCGCACCAAACATATGTAATTCTACCTTTGTTGGATAAACATCATTATCTCTACAATGTTCTTTTAGTCTATTCCAAGGATTATCAAATCCCGGCCTATCATAATCGCCATATACTTTAGTGCCATCATTTAATGTAATCTGCCAACTAATCATTAGATCAGTATAACATAACTTCTGTATATAGCTATCAATTGTAGTGCAAATCATATAATTAGTCCTTTTTAATTGTATGAATTACGTTTCTATATTTTCTTGAATCTAAAGAGCTATTGTTAATCTTCTTTGACTCATCAGCCGCCATTGAGGCCGCTTCTGTCATAACAACAACGCCATGATCTTTATTTCTTGCAAAAAGATTTCCAGATGTGTTTTGCCGTTCTTGTTTTGGTTCACTCTTAACACCCTCATCTTTTGATGATAGATATTTTTCTACACTACTAATAGACCTGTCTAGCCTAGCAGCGAGAGCGTCAATTTCCATAGAAAGATTTTTATCGATAAACTTTTTATCTTTAGTTGATAACGGTCCTTTTTTCATTATAATTGCTCCATAACCATTCGTCGTGCCATTGTAAAATACAATACGTTTTTTGTTTTAAGAAACCTACTGTATGTATCAAAAGTTTTTTTGTTTACCTTTTTAAAGGTAGCGTTTGAGTTTTTTCTAACATTATTATAATCTGTGTGGTGGGGATCAATTATTTCACCACGATTGTATTTAATGTAGTAATTAATCCTGTCACCCATCTGTGATGTTTTAGCTAATGCTAGATCCTGATCTTCAGTTTCTTTGCCGTTTTTATCAAAGAAAGTTTTAATGATCGGGCATGGTTCTGGTAAATTTAATCCAGTTAAATCTTCATTTTCCCATCTAGCCATTTAATCTCTCCAGTTTTTCTTTTAATAATTTAATACATTCGGCCTCAGATGTTGCCGAAAAGCATATTTGAGCTTTGTTTGATATTCCATATTGGGCTAGTATATTATTGCCAATTACTTGATTATCTAGATTGCCATCTTTCTTTATTTTTCTAATATCTATTTTCATCGTTATAACCGCATGATGCGGGCAAAGCTTTCTTTCTGGAGTGTCTTCAAGTTTAGTTATGAACATTAGTCACCCTCTTTGATCCACTTTAGTTTTTGCTGCGGCGTCATAGCGTTAATTTTTCTATTAAGATCTCTTTTAGCTTTCTTTTCGCTGTTTTGTTCGCCGCCAATATTGTTTTTTCTGTTCTTGTCTTGTATTTCATATTTACCCATTTTCTGGGTGTTTCTCTCAGCCAAGTGTCCTATTGTTGTTGGCTCACCCCTAACAGATATTGCTGGCGGATTAATAAACACTTTAACAAGCCTATTTTGCCCACAGTGCGGACATTTTAAAGTGGAAGGGTCATTGAACCCCTGTTTTATTTCAGTGTAATATGCGCAAGATTCGCATTCAAAATCATAAGTTGGCATGGACTACTCCTGTGTTGGTCAATATGTAAGATTATACAGGAGTAATCCAATTATGCCACAAAAATTTTTTAAAGTCTTGAAATAATCTTAGAAATTATCTTATTTCTAACAATATCTTGTGATGTTAATGCACACATAGAAATACCATCTATGTCTCTTAGCCTATCCATACACTCATCAAGACCTCCATCACTCCTATCGTCTAAGTCTGTTTGTGTTGTGTCGCCATTAATAACAGCCTTAGAATTAACTCCAATTCTAGTTAAGAACATTTTAATTTGTTCATATGTTGCATTTTGTGCTTCATCTAGAATCATAAATGTATCGTGAAAATTTCTTCCACGCATATATTCAAGCGGACAAAGCTCTATTAATTCTTGAGATTTGTAAAAATTAAATGTCTCTCTGCTTAAATAAAGCTTCATTTCTTCTATCGTTGGTATTAGATATGGTAATATTTTTTCAGTTAGAGTTCCCGGTAAATACCCCAAGCCCCTACCTGCCTCAACAACCGGCCTTGTTATGATTATTTTTTCTATTCTTTCTGTTAATAGATATTCACAAGCTAAACCAACAGCGACAGCTGTTTTCCCAGAACCGGCTGGTCCCTTACAAAAAGTAATATCGGAGTCAGCCATTAATCTTATATATTCTGCTTGATTTTTTGTTTTGGGTTTTAATACCTTTCTAAGCGGTGGTTTCTTTTGTTTATCATTACTACTGTCTCTTTTTTTTCTTGACATTTTATAATGTACCTGTTTGAGTTATATGATGAACAGTATTACCTCCAGCAATAACTAAATCGCTATAGTCGTTCCTGTAACTCAATGTAAGCTCAACGTTTCCTCCATCAGCATCCCCTCCTGAAACAGAAAAATTTTCTAGATAATTTTTTTTTCCTAAATCCCATATGGTATAATTTGGTGATGATCCAGCTACTATTAATGAAGTGTTATACGAACCTGCGCCAGATTCAATCTCAATTGTTTGTGGATATAAGTTTCTGGATATGCCAGTAAATGAACATGTAACACTTATTGGTGTTGAAACAAACTTCCATAAGTTTTGTTCTCCATCAACATCTGCGCCACGAAGTGATCCAACGTCGTCAAGTTCTATATAATCTATGGTTGCCTCTATTGATATTGATTGCAAAGCCCTAATATCGCCATCGCCATCTTTGAACATGTCTTCTACATCAGATGGCAGCACTGTTTCTGAAAAATTAATATCTTGTCTCAGAAGTATTTCTCCAGTCTCCGACGATGGAAGAGAATATTCTCCGCTTACGTCATAGTCTGCATTCCTAGACACCAAAGTTATAGATTCTCTACAATATCCATTTACAGAAATATTGTAAGATATGTTTGTAATCAAACAATCTCTATATACCACATTTGACAGATCTGCTGGCGTATGTAAAAAGTCTTGATCATCTGGACCATAAACAATAACAATATCATATTTTCTAAGCGACTTATTGTTGTTATTTAGTTCGCCCTGAACACCAATGTTGTCTTCATAAAGGATATGATTTGTATTATAGTCACTACCATAAGACGCTGTTGTATAAAAAGTTCCTCCCGGTCCTATGATTCTATCTATAGTTATAGATAGTTCTTTTTGTTTTATTGACGCGCTTCTGAATTTTTGTTGAAATCTACCATAATCTCGCCTAATTTCAGATGGAAAGCTAGCATCAACACCAACGCTCTGAACCCCGCCCAAAAACGAAGCGCTAGAAATATCTGAACCATTATTATTATCGTTTTTTTTTATTATAAGTACGCCTTGGCAGGCGTGAAAAACTCTTGTTTGAGCCATTGTTATGCTCCAGTACTACCGAAACCAGAATCACCTCTATCGGCTTCTTCTAGGGTTTCAACTTCTTCTAATTGAAAAGACTCTATTTTTTGGAAAAGTATTTGTGCGATTCTATCACCGGCTTTTATTTCGTGTGGTTGACTACCGTGGTTTTGTAGCACAACACAAACCTCTCCACGATATCCGCTATCAACAACACCAGCTAAAACATCTATACCATGTTTAACAGCTAGTCCAGATCTGGGCCAGATCAAACCAACATAATTATTTGGAATCGCCATAGAAATACCAGTGCGAATCATTATTCTTTGTTTTGGTTCAACAATTTTATCTTCAATTGAATATAGATCATATCCGGCGTCACTTTCGTTCGCCTTTTTTGGCAAGATAGCATTGTCTTCTAGCTTTTTAATTCTTAGTCTATTAAAGCTATACCAAGTATAGTCGTGTGACGTAACGGTAATATAGTCTTCGTTAATATTTGTACTTAACATTAATTTCTCCTTTTATACAATCTCGCAAGCACCGCCTGAACAGGCCCACTCTTGATCAATTTTAGTATTATTTGTTTCCTCTATAACCGAAGTAAAGTCTACGTCTTTATATTCACGATTTAGATCAACCCACTCTTTCCAATTATAAACATCTTTCATGCAATAAGTCAATCTTCTCATGTCTCCTTCAAAGTATTTGTCAGCAAATCTTTGGCATCTATCAGCAAATTCTTTTTTACCTTGACCTTTTAGTTTTTCACCTATACCAAGGATAGCATCACAAGCCGCCCATAGATTGTCTTCGAACAGATTTAAAGCAACTTCTATCAAGCCACTTACAAACAATGAAGCGTCACCATATTGTGCGACCTGTTCACTTGGGAGATAAACAGTTGTAAATGGTGCTTGTGGATAGTCCTTGTCGCCCGTGATAGGAAGCAAAGAAATACCGCAGAAATACTTTCTATTTGCATAAATAAAGTCTGTTACTTGATCCCATTCTTCTGGTTTTACATTAATTGTATTTGATACGTTATGTGTCAACCAAGGTTTGGTACATAAACTCTTGTTTGTTCCAGAAATAACCCAGCTTTTCTGAGTGCTTTTTACATATTCAAGAAGCTGAATAGCGTCTATTTTGTTTTTTGTTTTAGATCCATCTGGGACTTCAATACAAAATGAAATAACATCATCAGCACCATTATTAGACCAGACACTCTCTTCGCAAGCCCTCTTGTTTTCTTGCCTAAAATATTGATAGATTGGTTCCATTTTATTGGCTTGTACTTTACGAATATATCTTTTTGCATGATGAGGATGTATGCCGCTGGAGGTTCCAAGAATACAGCTTGAAGTTCCTTCTGGCTTTACACATGTTGTTCTGGCGGCTTGATTGATGCCAATTTCTTTTGCGATTTCAGCATTAGTCTCTTTAACTACTTTAGCGCCATGTTTTTGTATTTCTTCATCAAGGCATACTTCATACTGCTCCATGATGCCGGTCATGGAAACGCCAAGTAAAGCTTCTCTTGAAATAATTCTTTCTGAAACTTCTCCAAGGTATGGGAAACTAGCAAATCCGGCCTGTAAAGTGCCTATAATAGCCGCCGCTTTTGCTGCTTCATAAAAGTCTTCTTCTGTTTTTACTTTTGCACAATTGATAGTGCTTAGATTGCAAGCCTGCCAGCCAGTTTTCCCTGTTTTTTCATCAACTGGCCACATTCCAATTTCAACGCATGGATTTACAATAAGCTCAGTTGAGTCAGACCATACGAATCCCGGTTCACCGAAGTCTTTAACAGATTGCATAAGCTCTTTAAACTGATCTTTTGTTGTTTCACTCCTAAGTAATAGAGCGGAATTATTTGATCTCCCTCTTTGTGGGTTCTCAACAAACCAATTGCCAGTTTTTGCTTTTGCCATCTCTTCATCATCGGGACTAAACACACAAATGGTTGCGCTTCTTCTTACTCCACCGCTAATCACAGCGTCAGCACCAAACATAACAATGTCATATGCGTCAATTGGCTTTAGTCTATCATCACCATTTTTAGCAACACGATCTAAAACCTTTTTAATATTGCTAATGGCTTTCTTTAAAGGTTCTGGCCCCGGTGCTTTACCACCACTAGATTTTAAATAAGCACCAGCAGGACGAATGTTAGAGTAGTCAAACGTAACATTCTTACCTTTGTATTCCTGAAATACTTCTGATTGATCAAAATAGCTTGAAACTAAAATCCCAATGGCATCTGACCATCCTTCAATCGAATCTGGAATAACGAATTTCTTTTGTCCGTTTTTTGATTTAAGTAGCTTCGGTAGCTTTTTAATGTGATGCTTTTGCACAGAAAAACCAGTACCACACCCACACAATAAAAGATACATGCATTCTTGAAAAAAACTAATTCTATCTATATATGATGCAATACAATTATAAATTCTTGCATTATGCTTGAAGATTGGTTTACCACCAAACTGTAAAGCCCTTTGGCTACCAAGAACTCTTTTCTTGCGCATCATTTCGTATGCCCAATTAATTTTTTCTCTGATAGAATCATATTCGCTAGAATTATCTGGCGCATATTTATCAAGCATCATTTGCTTAACTCTGTCAACAGCCTCGTTCCAAGTTTCTCTTCTCTTCTTTTCTGGCGACCAACGTGCATACTTTGATACAAAAGTGTAGTTCATTAGAGATTTTAGAGACATTTATTTTCCTATTTTCTTATCGTTAAATTTATGTTTTTCAAGTTGATGCTAATTGTTAGCTCGGTGTCCGTTTCCTTGATATCTACATTATCAATCATGGTCTCGATTTTGTCAACAGTTTCTTTGGATATTCCAACAGATTCTAATATCTTATTTAAAATGGTTTCTGATAGTGACATGGTTTAATCTTTATCAATTTTCTGAATAAGTGTTTCCATTTTTTCAACAATAGTTTTGAATGTGTTGGCTTTCTCGTTTATTGTTAACTTACACTCCATTACGTTTCTTTCAATTGTGTCTATTTTTGTCTCTAAGCGTTCTTCCATGCCCATAACGCGATTTTCTAAAGATGACATTCTTCTATTTAGCGAGTCGTTCACCTTTTCCTCCAGTATGATTATTTGTTTACCGTGGTTTAATAGCGTCACCATAACCCAACCTAAAAATGGTATGAAAACAACTCCCATAGCCTCAAGAATGTGGTGTATTGTCTGCCATATATTTGTGGCTGAAACTTCATCCATTTTGCTATACCCTTTCTTATTAAGTGTGGGGGCGTAAAACTACTACACCCCCACTATTTAAAACACGCCGATTTATCAGACGCCTGTGATTGCCTTGTAATTGAAGAAGTCACCGCCACTAGCAACGCTAAGTGTAACGAAGTCTACCTTCATAACAAGCTCACCGGGAATAGCTCTGGTTGGATTAGCAGCTGAATCACTATGAAGAACGTAAGATGTTGCTCCAGCAACTGGATCAAGCATATAGCCGTTATTGATAGTGTTAAGTGCTGTTGGTTTAGCACCGGCGGTTCCAGCGGCATTAAGGAAGAGTCTACGATTCTTTAGCTTGCTTCCGCTGTTTAGATAACCGCTTCTTGCAAAACGATTCTTTCTAATAAGACTAGTTGTGTCAGCACCGAAATCATGCTCAAACTGAGCAATAGAACGTGTGCCATCACCCCTACCCGTGATAAGAAGTTCTGTAGTAGCAACACCAGAAAGTGTTGAACTGCTTGCGGCAATAACATAGCTTCCAGCAGCGGCGTAAGCAAATGTACCACCACTTAAAGCCTTTCTGTTGCCACTAAGACCATCATTTAAAACCTTTGGTAAAGTACCATCATTAAAGTCTGAAGCGTTATCCTTGAGGGCTAAAGCCTTAGTGATAACACCAGAAGTTGTGGTTGTATTACCTAATACTGTACCGCCTTCTGTTGTTGCGGTAAATGAGCCACCTGTTGTGTTTTTGAGATGTGAATTTGAACTAGGAACTGGCATCTATTTCTCCTTTATGTTGAAAAAGTAAATATCTTTTTTGAGATTATGTTCATTCCTAATTATCCACAAAATATCCAGATCCAAATCTGTATACACAAAAATCGTATTAAGTTTTTGCTATTTTTTTACATAATTTCATAGCCTTTTGAAATCTTCTTCTGGCTGTTTCTCGGCTATATCCATTCGCTTGAGCTATTTCCTTGAAAGACATATCATAGTAGAATTTCTGCTGTATGATCTTCTTCATGTTTTCTGGGATGCTTTCTAGAATTTCATATACTTCATTCTTTGATTGCATATCAAAAGATTTTTCTATAGTATCGCAAGAAAATTCTGGTTTCTTTTTCTTTAGCTCGTTCTTATAGGCATAAACTAACTGCTGATATAGATATGAGGTAAATTTAGCGCCTTTTGTAGGATCATATCTTTCAACACACCTCATCAGGGTACACATCGAAATAGACGATATGTCGTGATGATCAATCGCATTTATAAACTTACCAGAAACCGCATTCATTATGCCCGTAATATTAGGGTCTTTCAAATAATCTTCAATATTTCTATCCATTTGCACTCCTTAAAACTATTCCACCAATTTTATTACTCAAAACAATCAACTCACTTAGTCCATCTAAGTATTTTTTATCTAGTTTGTCAGACGAGATGTATTCCACATCGCCAGACGGTGACACCAGTATACTCCAATAATCGGAAAATTGCAACTGCTGCTTTACTAAATTTACCGTCTGGTGAATTTCTTCATTTGACAAAATTTCTTCTTCTGTATATGTGCATAGCTGTTTCTCAATACTGTGTCTAACTTCCGCAAACTCAAACATTTTAGCTATACCGATAAAAAAGGAGTACCTACCCATTATTTTGAGTACTTCTACGCCTTCTGTTTGCTCTATTTTTTCAGCTATTGAATTAGTTATATCAAAATTAGAATGACAAATCCAGCAATCCCATCTATCTATTGGGCGCAGGAGAGAATCTTCTGTATATTCCCCTATTGGTGTTTGTATTGTTCTTGGGGGCATAAACATCATCTCTGCGGGGAAGAGGTCATGTATGCTCTTTTCCTCTGATTCGACGCTAGAAATTTCTTCGTCTTGATCTTCTAGTATATCTTCTACGGTTTCAAACTTTGAATTCCAACTTTCCCAAGCTAATCTTCTTGTTTTCTTCATAGTATCCCCCGTCAGGGTTAGAATTTAGATATATCTCTTGGGCTAACTACCAACTGGTCCTTACCTTTTGATAATTGTACTTTGCGGTCTATGTCTTCCTTTATTTTGTTGAAGTCTTCTAGCCTATCATTAAATACACATTGTTTATATATATTTTCCAACATTTTATCTACAAGATCTTTATATTTCAATTGATAAAGAATTTCAGAAACAAAATACAAATTTTCCTCTTTGTCTATCCAATCACAAGAAAAAACAAGCTCCATCGTTTCTGGGTTTACATAAACAGACATATGGGCTGGTATTTTATCCGCAAAGCTAGAATCGTCTGAATTCTTGCTGTAATGTTCTTCCATAAAATTCTTCTATTTTTTCATGATCAGCATGGTTTAAAGATATAAATTTTCCATTTTTATTTATACCTAGCATTGTAGTTTTTACTTTACAAACGTACAACGCTTCACAAGTATCGATAGAAAACTTCCTAAAATCAGCAAGATTGATAGTGGCCCAATCAAAGTAAATATTAAAATGCTGATTAAAAAGTTCTTTCAGTGTTTCCATTTCATCTTTAGTCGAAATGTATTTACTTGGAAAAGAACCATCATCAGCAACAAAAAACTTAAAGTAATTGTCGTTTTCAAAATCAAGATTTATATCTTGCTGTGATACAATAAGTGTTAGTTTAACCTTCATTCAATTCTTGTTCTTGTGTTTTTGTCAATTGTGATTTTAGTTCTTGGGCTGTTTGTAAATTAAGTCTTGCTAAGTTGTAATTTTTAATAGCAACCATAAGTTTATCTAAGGATTTTTCTTTAGATTGATCTTTAACCAAAACATTTATATCAAAAGCGTGTTTATCAACACACGCAGAAAAGCCGCTTACGGCGGCAGAAATTATATCCATTTTTCCCTCAATTATTAAGTAGCCAAGCTATTGCATAAAATCTATTTTGAAGTTCTGATTTTTCATTTTGACTCAACTGGTGAACTTCTTCTCCAGTTACTTCATTTATAGCATCAACAAGAAGATTGTCAAGCCCATCATATTTATTTTTCAGAGATCCACCAAAAAAATCTTTTGCAGCAGCAACATAGATATCGTTCAACTGCTGTTGATCAATTGAATAATTATTAATTCTGTCTGCAAAAATCTTGTTAAAAATACATAGGTTGATTTTGTCTTCTTGCTCTTTAACAATATCTTTGATGTTAGAAAATTTTGATTGCATAGTTTCTGATGGTTTTGGTATATCGATATTTACCAATGCATCAATACCAACATTAGTATCACCGGCACTGAGTGTGCCGATAATTATCATTATACCACCAATAAAAAGAAGTAATCTATTTTTCATCTTTTTTTACAACCTCTGGTTGATAGGCTTTTATTAACATCGGAAAAACTTCTTGTAGTTTATTATAAGCATCTGATAAGCCTGCATCCTTGCAGGCATCAGTAAGGTCTTCCCATTTACTAACTATTGTGGTCAAACTGGTTTCCTCTTTATTTTCTTCTTTTTCTTTATTGTCTTCGTCTTGAATTTCAATATTCAAAACACCGAAAATATAATCCTTTACAGAAATAAAGACAAGAACAAAACCAACCCCAACAAAAATAAATTGTGTCGGGCTAAGTCCCTGTACTAGATTAAACATTATGCGGTCTCTCTAATGGTGTCACCAATAACCCAAGCAACAACAATACTAGCAACAGAAAGAATTTGCTGATCATCTAAATGAACACCAAAAAGTTCTGCTGAAGAAACTGTCACAACGCCAATCGCAGAAACCCAAAATCTGCGAGATGTTAAAAGCGACTTAATTTTTGCACTCATTTAATTCTCCTTTTTCATTTTATGAAGTATCAACTCTACTGGATGGAACGGGCATTTTGTTGTATGACCATCACCATGTACTATTGTTCCAGTACCCTTACAGACACACTTTTCTGGATCTGGGTCTGGCCCTAATGGAATATCATCTGGCACTGGTACTAGATTTATATTTGATTCTGCTTTTTCAAAAGACTTAATTACATTATTAACAATAACATCTCTAACCTCATCTGAAATAGCATAATTCTTTCCTGTCTTTGCTTGACATGATGCAAATAAAGATATTAAAAATATAACAGATAGGAACTTAATTTTTGTCATTAAAATACCTCGTCTAATGTCCAATCGACTTTTCTAGCTGGGAAACCATCTACATCACTAAATACCCAAGCACCACCACCAGACAACATTCCTCTGGCGTCTTTTTCTTTGATCCAAAAACTACCATCTGGTTGGTCATGACGCTTAGGCCCGCCATTCCAAACCCCCCAGCTATTTTGTACCAAGAATAATGTTTCGTCTAAAATCTCTCTAGTATCGTCCATTGCTACCCAAGCCATCGCGTGACTCCAGCCGCCAGATCTTTTGGCTATACCATGCTTGTCTCTACGTGATGAAAATCCATAGCCGCTACACACACTTATGGCATACCCATTGGCTATAGCGTCTCTAGCTTCTTCTACTGTTCTTATGTTTGATATTGTTGTTACTTGATGTTTTTGCCCTTCTTTTACAACATCGTCTGGAACACCCCTTCTTCCCCATCCAGCACCAAGCATACCATCATATTTTGACAAGTCAACAAAGCCATAATCTTTTCTGAGTAAAATGCCACCATTTTGGTGTACGAATCTAGCGGCCACAGAACATGACATACCCTGACCACCATGCCCTCTAGAGCCATAAATGGCCTCTGTGGCGCTTCTGGCTACAAATTCTTCTCTATCCCCACCAATTATTTCGTGGCTTCTGGTAACGTCTACGGCGTTGCGTGTCGAGTGGCTGACACAATCGCCCGTAACCTGCCTTTCATGAGCGCCAAAAGTTGGATCGAATTTCTGCACAGACTTATAGAGTAGGGCTAATTTACCCTCTCCAGTTCCATATAAATTATTTGCAGCAGCACCAAAAACTGGGTGAGGTAGTTCACCGAGTAATTTATCTACATCGTCTGGATCGCATATGCTACCAACAAGACCATCTTTATATGCTTTTAATAATTCTTTTGGCGTATTAAACATTCTTTTACTCCGTCACGTTATTTTTAGCCCATTTTACCATTGTATTGATAACAACAGTAGCAAATGGAACAATCATTACACCAGCGTTTCCAAGATCCATATCTGAAATATTTTCGCCCAGATAAGTTAATCCAGCAGCAACAGCTACTAATGCTGCGTTTTTAGCTATACTAACAACATCTATAGAATTTAGCGAAAAAGCTGGTGAATTACTTTTGCTGTCTGACATAATATACCCTTATTTAAATAATCTTTATTATTTCGTTAACACAGTTGTCCCAAGAAAATTTTTCTGATGTCTTTATTCCGTTTTCATTTTCCTTTAATACGCCTTGCTGTTTTTCTGAATGTACTGATCTCATATGGTGTATCAAAGATTCTTTTTGTTCATTTGCTATTTCGGCCCATAATCCACCTTCTCCAGTGAAAAATACACCGTCTACAGCTGTCTCTAAATTATTTATGTCTACCAGCCTACAATTATTATCATTACAAAACTCCGTATGCGCAGAATAATTTGTGGCAATTACATTTTTGCCACATGCCATCATTTCAAGCAGTTCCAGATTCCACCCTTCTGCTCTAGAAGGGAATACGCCACAATCAGCCTGAGACATAATCTTAAATATATCAATTTGTGATTCTTGTCTTGGGATTATTCTAATTTTATCACCAAGTTTAGATGTTTTATAGGCTTTTTCCCACTCATTATTAAGATTACCAATAAAAGGGTTCGTGGGTATCATCCAAAGTTCAACATTGTCATCATGCTCAAAAGCAGCATTAAAACACTCTAGAAGAACATCATGACCTTTTCTTTTCTCCCACTTTCCAGAATTTAGAAATATGGTTGTTGGTCTATTTGTTTTGTATTTAAGCTCTACAAATATCTCTCTATCTACGCCAAGAGGGGCCACATGAACCGTGTCATCAGTAAATCCGATATTATTATCTATTATTATTTGTTTAGCCCATTTAGAACATGTAATTATTTCATCACAATGTTTAAGGCTATATTTTTCTTTATTATTAAATTCTGTTAGTTCGAATATTGGGAAACCCAGAAATTTACCATTACCAACCCTTGAAAAAAGATCATTCTGATGCCATATTTTTAAGCATGGTAATTCTGGTATGTGGTTTATCTGGTTATTAATAGCGGATATTATTTCTTCCATGCCCCCAACTGGTTCAATACCGCCTATTGGATATAGCGTTGTTCTTACATCTCTTAAAAATAGATTCTTTGTTATATTGTATCCTGTGACACCATATCCTAGATTGTTAATCGGGGCAAAAACATTAAGCATTGATAAACTCTAATTTCTTACAAATATCATTAAGGAAAAAGGTTGGACTCAAAAAGGACTTATCCATCTGTTTTAAGTATTTATGGGCTGACAGTATAAGTCCAGTGTCTGAAAGCATATCCGAAGCTTCATCAATACTATTATAGTACAAAGGATAGCTTTCGCCCAAATATTCTATTACGGCTGGCAATTTATTCACCAGTATTGGTGTATTACGGGCCATGCATTCAATAATAGCATTATTAGCGGAGCTATCATAAAGATCTAAAAACACAACACAGGATGTCATTAAGTGGTCAAACTGCTCGTTAGATAATTTATCAGGTATTGAAACACTATTCCACATATATTCTTTTTCATAAAAGTCTGGATAAATGCTTCGCATTCTATTTAATAGCTTATTAGCGTATTCCAAATCGCTTGGAATCCATATTTTTGTATATTTGGATGTGCATCTTAAATCTCGTATTGCTGTTAAATTTCTAAGCCAATATCCTATTTGTACTACCGGTTTAATTTTTTGCAAAAGAAATTTATTTTCATCCCACGTTTCACAATTAAGCTGAGTTGGATGCTTGACCGATATCACTGGTACTTCTACTTTTGTTTTTAACCAATCGGCTAAATAATCAGAAAGACATATCAAACATTTGCAAGACCGTAAAGATTCCTGAAATATTTTCCTTGACAAAATACCTTCTGGGCTATTAGAATAATCAAACCAGCGTGGTGGATTTTGTGGATTGTGCAAGAATCCAACCCAAGGATTTTTATAAGGTAGACTTGCTTCTGATTTTTTTTTATAGAAATTACTCAAGCCCCAAGCAAAGTTTTTTTCTATAAAATCATCACATTCTATACCACAGTTTGAATGTATTGGCTTTAGGGCGTTTATACAAAAAGCCCAACCATGCCTGTGATGCGAAAACCCCCTGCATTTAGATAAGTTTAATCTTATCATATCAACGATTGATTAGTAAGCCCTTCAAAGAAACCTATTTGATAATTACATTTAATAACCACTATTTGTTCTAAAGACTCTTCATTTGAACTGTCCTTAACAAGCCATCTTGGCATATCCCTGTCTAATATTTCTGGAGATTCAACAAACTTGAACCATAGTTCCTTTTTGTTGTCTTGCCATCCATGAAATAACATTGAACCATGCTGATATCCAAGATTATATGAATATCTAGAAAGATTATTGATTGTTAAATCTTCTTCTGATATGTACTTGGTCTTCGTAAGATTTTTACTGTAAAGAATCCTACTGCTTGACGCTAGTTTTATAAACCTTTTATTTTCTATTGTTGCATGTCTATTTGTTATCGTTGGACTATATGTAAAACGATTGTATGTTTCTTTTCTGATTAAAGATCCATTTATAGGTGGATAATTGTTTTGCTCATTTGTAATATCGGCTATCTCTGCCACAGATAAACCAAGATCATACTCATATGTTTTAGCTATATCTTTAGTGCTATTTGTTTTTATGGGTCCGCATATTACGCCAGCATCATCAAATATGTCAGCAATGGATATCGCATTTTTAACAAAGTTTTTATCAAAAGATAAATCAGACTCAGTAATAACAGCAAATCTAGATTCTATCTTCTTTGGTATTTCATGCTCTTTTATATGAAGCACTTCTATTTCATAACCATTGTTGTCAATATTTATTTCTTTTTTATTGCCAACAACAAAAACACTTAAATCAATCATAAAGATCTGGCACTATGCCTTTTCTTACAAAGTACATGTTAACAAAAAATCCAGCAAAAGCTAGCAAGAAATTACTAGCAATTGGTTGGACGTTGGTAGAAATTGGATTAAAAAAACAACTAATAATTAAGCTAATCCAAAAACTAGAACACTCATGGCATAGGAGTGGCTTTCTTATATATGGCACTTTAGCCACAAAGTTTCTTAGCGGGGCTGTTGCTTTAGTGTCGCTCCAAGCATAAGAAACGCCAAGACAACAAAGTAAAAATAAAACTATACTCATAGGAAGTATACTGCTACTTTATCTTCTCTTTCAACAACACTAAACGAATGAAACTGTTTGCCAGCCATTAAGAATTCCCTGACAAATTTTTCCCAGCTTTCTTCGCCTTTTTCAATTTCAAAAATTTTACCAGCAAGCATGTTCTGTTCTTGCTGTTGAATCCTAGAACTTATACGGGCATTTAATTCTTCTGGATATTTATTGTACTTATTGAATATATTTGGATCGGTTTTGAGCTTATCCCTAAAGTATTTTGAAACTCTACCACCACAACTACAATTTGGGTTTTCTTCAAAAGAAGTTAGATCTGCGAGAATGTCTGGGAAGTCGTTTTTTATTTCTGACCACACATCTGGTTTTGTTCTGTAGAGATGTAATGCGTCATAAATATTGCTTTGATTAATCATTTTCTTTTTTGCTCCAATTTTTTAACCAATTTTTATAAGATGAACTATAGCCTGTTATCCTGTCGATTTCCTTGCCCTCATCTAATAATAGACTTGTCGGCACACGATTGACACTATATTTTTTAGCTATTTCTGGATAATCATCTATATCTATAATAGAAACAT
>Ga0070749_10001565_pt1 | contig 15463 bp, 25 predicted proteins | sample VirMetDEL_Nov_18_FD_75180 | JGI IMG/M metagenome (GOLD analysis project Ga0070749, IMG submission 75180) | Aqueous microbial communities from the Delaware River and Bay under freshwater to marine salinity gradient to study organic matter... | ecosystem: Environmental > Aquatic > Marine >...
ATTTACCACCTTCATATTCTTCAACTGTCGATAATATCAAACTAACTGATATTTTTCTATGTTGACCTTCTTCGAGGTCTGAATGCCATGCATGATAACCTGACGCATCGTGAAACTCACAATACTCAATACGGTCAATAATGCCTTCAATTTGAAAGTTCCAACCCATTTCATCATTTGCCTCATATACCTTTTTAAATAAGGTCTCATAAATCCATTCATTCTCTTCATTAAATTCAAGGTACCCAACTCTACTTTTGCGGTAAAGTTCTCCTTCAACTTCTTTGGATAAGTCAGTTAATTCTAATTTATCACATATTTCAGTAATTTTAATTAATTCATCGGGAGATACTCCTTTACTATAATAGTAATAGTTGTTGAGGTCCGTATTTTTAAATTGTTCCGTGTCGAAATCGTAGTAAGGCATAGATTTTATGTTTTTTTTATTTATATTTGTATCCATAAGATAAGTACGAAATGGAAAATATCAACACGACCGATTACTATTTTAAAGCCGAAAAAGTTCTAACCTCCTGTGAGAATGTGGAACAGTTGAGAGGTGCGTTGAATTATGCCGAACTTTATTATAAAGTAACAAATGACCTTTCAGGTTATGAGGTATTGGTTAGAAAATACCATAAATTGACCAAAGAGTTATCCTTAAATGAAAAAACAGAAGATAATTGATGCAATATTATTCTTCAACGAATTAGACCTATTAGAGTTAAGATTTGAAGAACTGTATGACCATGTTGACCACTTTTTAATTGTGGAATCAACAAAAACTTTTACCAATAAAAAGAAACCATTATACTTTCACGAAAATAAAGAAAGATTTAAACAGTGGGAAGATAAAATCGTCCATTACGTGGTTAATGATATGCCTGATGATGTATCAGAAGAAGAATTGGTAAAATTAATAAAAAATGATAGCATCAGAACAAATAATTTCTTAAGAGAAATCCATCAAAGGAATTCAATCGGAACTGCACTAAAGGAAATACGTCCTGATTATGAAGATATTATTATCGTATCCGATGTTGACGAATTTCCAAATCCAAACAAATTCAAAACATTAAATAATGATTTACCATTTGGTCCTGTTATTTTTAAACAGAAATGGTTTGTATGGAATGTAAATCTTGAGAAGATGCACCATTGGATGGGGTCCACCGCATTTTACTATTCACATTACATTTCAAAAAAATCCATATTTCAAAACATGAGAGATAAAAGATGGGACGAAAACTCATCTGAATTTTATGTTATGGAAAATGGTGGTTGGCACTTTTCATGGTTTGGTAATTATGATTTTATTCGAGATAAAATTTATGCATTCGCACACGATGAACTTGCAACAGATTTTTGGTTAAAAGATGAAAATATACAATCCTTAATTGATGATGGTTATGCATCAAATGGGTTAGAAAAAAATGGAGTAACTGGTAAATTGAAAAAATCAGATACATCCGATATTGACCTACCAAAAGTATGGTATAAGTTTAAAGATAAAGGTATTGAAATGAAAAAACCAAAAATATACGATTGTTTTTTATTTGACCATGAGTTGGATATGTTAAATCTAAGACTTCATGAAATGGATGAATATGTTGACCGATTTATATTAATCGAATCAAGACAGTCACATACGGGAATTGAAAAGAAACTACATTTTCAGGACCATAGAGACCTTTTCAAAAAGTTCTTACCAAAGATTGAACATATGGTAATTGATTTACCTGATGAGGTATTATATGAACCACACCCACCCACAGATGATGAGAAAGAAAAATTAAATAGGTTTAGAGAAAATTACAATAGAAATGCAATAAAAACAATATTGGAAAGAATCAACCCTGATGATGATGACATTATATTAATTTCCGATGTTGATGAGTTATGGGATGATGATATATTAAGAAGATTAAAATATAATGAAGTCGAATTTGATGCATTTAAAACCATAAAACAAAGATGGCATTATTGGGACTTTAAATGGGACTTTGAAAATATGACTTGGCCAGGTCCTGCTTTTTGTAGATGGTCTTATCTTAAAACAACCACACCTCAAGAAATAAGAAATGTAAGGTATGAATCCGAAACACACCTTAATGATATTAATGGATGGCACCTTTCATGGTTTGGTACAGTTGAAAATAACTATTATAAGTTAATGAATACTCATCATCAGGAATTAAATGTCTACAAAAAAGAAGAAGTAGAAAAAATGATGAATGAAGGTTATTTGTTTGACAACACAAAGATGGTTCAATTAAATTGGAATTATTATCCGAGATATCGACATATCTTAGAGGAGGGTGAGTTATATAAAAAGATTTTTAAATAAAAAAACCCGTGGGTTACACGGGTTTTTCTTTTTATCAAATTAAGGGGTTTTGTTTAATTAAATTTACTAAATCTATTAAACATTTCATTTATTTTCATTCTTTCTTCTTTGAAGGACTCGTGTAGGTCTTCGTCTATTTCTTCATATAACGCACCACACTCCATACATTCACCTTCTCTCATTTCACCACCACATTCATTACATGTTTGTTTTTCTTCCATCATTTCAGAACCACAACCTTCACATTGTTCTTCTTCATAATATACATCAGCATTTCCACCTTCAGAATCAAACTCATAAGCATCATCTTCATCGTGAAATTTTTCTTTACCGTCCATATCAGAATCCATCATATCCTCCATGTCGTCATATTCTGCTGGTGACATATCACCACCAAACATATCCATAATTGAATCTATATCCATACCATAAGAGTCGTCAGAATAAGATGGGTCAAATTGTTCAGGACCTCCTGATTTAAATGCGTATGCAGATTCTTCATCAGAAATATCCATATCTGCCGCTTCAATTTCATTAACTTCTTCAGAAACATGCATTGCTTGTAACATTTCTTCACAATGTTCTTTAGATTTACATTTTCTCCAAACACCACCTTTTTTATTATTAAGGATTACCCAACCTTCTTTTCTTTTTCTAATACATCCTTCCTCAGTATCTGCACATCCTTGTTCCATCATCTCTTCTTCAGAAACAACAGATTCGTTAATTTTATGGTTTTGGTATGTTTTTACATTACCTTTGTTATCAACGGTAATACCATTAGGGTCACTGGCACCTTTACCTACTCTTATTGGTTGTGCTTCGCTTGGTACGTTACCAACCGCATATCCATTGTAAAATGATGAATGTCTTTGAAGAATTGAATTTTTTTCTTCATCTGATATAGTCATGTATCCTCTCATAGTTGTACTTTTATTAATAAATATGTTGATATTCTTATTTGACATTTACGAACCTGACAATTACACTTAAAATAAAAACTATGGATAGAGAAATTGTAGATGAAATGGCGGAAGGTGCAATCGTTATGGACGGATTTGACGATTGTATAATTGGTATAAGTGAAGAATTTGGTCACGATACCAAAATTGTTTATTCAAAACAAAGAATAATTCAAAAATTGGTAGAAACCGATAAAATGACTGAAGAAGAGGCTATTGAGTATTTTTACTACAATATGGTTGGTGGTTATTTTGGTGAACGAAACCCAATTTTTTTGACTACGAGCATGGCAGTTTAAAAAATCTTCCTTATCTTTGTATAACAAAGGAAAGGAACTATGAACGATTTTTTAAAAGTATACCAAGAAAATAAGAAAGTAAGAGACCTAATTAAACATCCTACTTTCAAATCTAACCAGCTCATTGGTACACGCGGTTATGATAACCATGACTTGAAATTCAAAATTACACACGTAAAGCAGAGTGACAAATACTCTTGTGACGTTTTAGTCAACATCAAAGTTTGTGGTCGACTAAGAACTTGGTCTTATAACACAGACGAAAATGGTATGTGTGACATCAGCAATAAGTTTGATTTTAGGTCTCCGAGAGACCGTAATCGTAATATCAGACGACACGCTGAGAAAGAGATTAAAAAACACCTTAGATTATTCGGTATCAAAGATTACTACGTTGAGATTGGAAAAGTTGCCGTTGCCGAGTCTTTATGATGTGTGAGAGAACATGGTGATATAATAAATCAAAGCATCTCTTGATAATTTTCTTGCAATTTGATTTATCTTTTGTGTTGAATAATCCTCAATACCGTTATCTTCCATGATTTTAAATGTTGCCTGAATAATCTCATTTTTGGTCTGTTCCGCCAAATCTAAAAGTTCGTCAACCATATCTTCATCGAATTCACGACCTCTCATTTCTTCCATCTCAATGAACTTTTTAAGATATTCTGGTCCCGACATTAAAAATTGACCTGACTCCAACATGTTGACAATACCCGATTCTCTAATTTTTTTAAGGAAATCAAAAAACACTTTTTCTTTCATGTATTTAAAAACATCTTTCATTTTAACTAATGTGTCGATGTTAGGTACGTCCTTTTGTTCATTTACTGTTGTCACAACTTCAGGGAATTTCGTACCAAGGTTCTTAACGTCTTTATCTTTGTAATCAACATTTTGTAATATATGACGAAGTAGGTTTAATGTACCTGCCCTTTTATCATTGGTATCCACCACAGTCCACGGCTGAGCCTCTTTCGTCTGTTTTAAGACCTTTTCTTTATACTTGGTATAGTCATCCCACTTATCGATTGATTTCTCGTCATTAGGGGAGAATTTCCAATATTTTAATGGAGAATTCTTTCTAAGTTCAAACCTCCTCTGTTGTGTTTGTGGTGTAATAGATAACCAAAACTTAAACAATTCGACACCTCTATCTTTTAATGATTGTTCAAAACCATTTACGTTTTCCATAAAGTCAAAATACTCCTCTTCTGTACCATAACCCATAACAGGTTCAACAATACCTCTATTATACCAACTACGGTCGAAGAATGTTATTTTACCTGGTTCTATGTGTTTCTCATACCTTTCAAACCAATTCTTTCTTTCTTCAGGAGTAGCAATACCTAAGGCAACCACGTTATAATATTTGGGGTCCAGATATTCGGTCATACTTTTAATTGTACTACCTTTTCCTGCGGAATCTCTACCTTCCATTACCACAACAACAGGTTTACCTGTATCTTTAACGTGTTCTTGTAATTTTAGTAGTTCAACTTGTAAAGGTATTAATTCTTTTTTAAATTGTTTTCTTCCGATTTTTGATTTTTCTGGCTCAACTCCTCCATATAAAAATTCATCTTCAACATCGTAATCGTCTGATGGGTCTTGCTCAATCTCTCCTCGTGATTTGAGTGAATCCACGTATTTTGATATGTATTTCCTGATGTTTTCATTTTTGTCTCCCGATTTTAATAATTTTCGGTCTAAATTTCTTAAGAATAAGTCTGTTATATCTTCGTCCTGTAATTGATTAATTAAATCTTCAAATTCTTCAGGATTAAGTTCATTATCTATTAATTTTACATTTAATTCTTCAACACTTTCTTTCATTGGCTTTTTAAGTGAAATATCTGATTCTCTCATCCATATATCTTCTACCGATACCAGTGCCAATGAGGACCCATTATCCCATTCAACCTCAATAATCTTCTCATCCTTTTCAAAAGGGTCATGACCAACTCTTTTAACGGTACCACCCGTACCAATAGGTACTGGAGAATACTCATCTTTCATATAAGCACAAATTATTCGGTCACCAGGTTTTACATTAGGATTTATTTCTTTAGCCATAAAAAGTCTTTTAAGATAAATATAACTAAGAATACTTTAATACCTACAGTATATTTATTATTAAAGAATTATAGAATGAACGTAATCATAACCGAAAGTCAATATAAGACAATTATTAGTGAAAAATTCAATATTGAATTGAAATCAATCACTAATTTTTACAATAATTTAGTTAACAAAATTATTAAAGACGTTAAAAAACAATTTGGTGTTAGTAGTCGTTTTGCATTGACTTATGGTGCTGGTATCGGAGCCCTTATGAAACCTGTTGAAGAGTATTTAAGTGGCCAATTTCCAACTTTAGAACCGTGGCAAATTTCTTCATTAGTTATTGCAGCAATATCTGTTGTATATTTTACAGGTAAAGATTATATGGAACTAAAAAAGGATTTAGAAAATCAGGGTCTTACTGACGAGTTAGAGGTTGCAATAAAGAAAACAGAATCACTTAAGGATAAATTCGCAGATATGTTAAACGTGATAGGTTTAAGTATTTATACGGCAAAAGATATTTTAGCATATACTTTCTTATTACCTGTATTGGGTATGATTATTAATGTTGTTACTACTTTTGGTGTAGATTCGGTACAATTTACCACACTAGTTAATGCAATTTTAACCTCAGGATTAATTACTACTTCAGGTGTTGTTGTTAGAGACGTACTCCAAAGCGTCGCAAATAGAATTTCAAAGAAGTCACCCAACGAGATGGGCGACGAGAATATTTAATCGAGGGTTCAATACCCATTTCTTCAATGATATACTTTCTAATCGACTCAGAAGCCTCTTCTAAAGTATTATTCTGTTGATATTTGTGTGGTATACCTTTTGTTGTTACCTTCTTCTTAAAGATTTTCCATTCTTTAATTGGTATTCTTTTTTTAATTAAAAAAATACGGTTCGAATCTTCAAGACCATTTTCTTCAATAACAAACCTTTTTAAAATATTAACTGGTAAATCATCAAACTGTACCATATTACGTAAATTGAAATTCTTTATCTACTAAATAATAATGTGTACCCATTGCGTAATATAAATTCTGAACCTTTCCTTTTTCTCTTAACTTACCAAGTTGGACTCGTTTTTCATGTTCGCTCATTTTGAGACCGATGACCTTTTTACCTGTTGGTGGTTTAAACTCTTTTGGTATTGAGACAATTTCAGGTTCAGGTTTCATTAACTCTACAATTGATTTAATAAGTTTGGCTTTGGTCCCACTTCGTTCAAGACGCAATTCTTTACACAATAGTTTTATTTCAACAAGTGATAATTTATTAAGTTCTTCTTTGGTATATTCCATATAACAAAGATAATGATAAAATGTCAGAATTACAAATCAACCGTAGTATTGGTCGTATTCGTCATAATACAGGTAATACTCAAATGCGAGCATCATTTTGGAATTGTTTTGACCTTCGTGTCCTGACCATTCGTAATTCACACCCATACATAAACCAACCATATCATCATGGTCCTCAGGTTGTTTGTGTTTTGCGTATATAAAATCGGCTTTTGGTGTTAAGACTACCTTATTAAAAAAGCCAACAGTAACATCATCAACTTTATTAAGTGTAAATGTAAATGAACCAATATCAGGGTCTAATGTTTCAAATGGTACTTCAAGTTCAAAATAAACTTCCGCACCTTTATCACCTACGTGAGGTTGGATATTACTTGCTTTGCTTTTTATTCCTGTTTTCGCCTCAAATAAAAATAATAAAACCTGAATTGACTTTTTTATTTTTTGAGTAAACTCTTCAATACTATACGGTTCCATATCTCTCTTCGTACTTTGATAATAAATAGTTTATGACCTTTTCAACATCTTCATCTTCCATTTGATGAGCATATTTGTTTCTTTTGAACCATTCTCTCATTACCTGTTCTATGGATTGGTTTCTTAATTTAGCAATTCTTTTAAGTCCTTCCAATTCCGCAGGAACTTCATGTGATTGCATGTAATATTCAGGACCCGATAAATCTTCATCACCGTTACTTACCTCATCATCAGGACGCAAACCATTTACCTGAAAAATATGTTCAATTTCATGTGCAACCAAATCATTAACATCGGCAACCAAATCATACATTAACTGAGGATAATGATTTGGATTTATAATAATAACCATACCGATTGTTTCATCATCATCCATCAAAGCCGCATTAACCATATAAGGTTCATTCATTCCGTTATTAACATCGTATTTAAGTTCAATACTAAATGGTGGTATACCATATGAACGACTTAATCCAAACTTTTCACTTTCCGCATCAAAATTATATTCTAACTCATTTGAAGTTGTTACGTCTTCAGGTAAGTTGTAATTTCCATAATTTCCACTCTTAATAATATTAATAATTTGTCTAACTATTTTTCTAACAGGTTCACTAATACCTTTGGCTTCGTTAAGGATTTTAGATTCATTTATAGATTCTTTAACAGAAAAAACAATCTCTTTGGCAATACTCTCAGGATTTTCATCTTCATAAAAACCTGTTTTAATTCTAAAGTAATTTTTCTTCCCTAAAGTACGTGCATAATTTTTGGACCCAACAGAGTTAGATACCATCTCTAATACACCACCAAAATAATCTTGAAATTCTTGACTTAACATATTACATTAACTTTTCTACATCAACTTCATCAATTAATAAACTTAAATCATCCATTGCTATTAATCTCTTTAATTTACGAAATTCATTGTCAGGTGCTTGTTTAAACACATTTGATACTTTAAGTAAATCTGACCCCACCAAACCTGTTTCTAAAAATGTTTTTAACTCATCACCAAAATCAGGATTTTCAAATTCAATATCTTCAAAAACAACTCTACTGACCAAATATAATGTTGGTCTACCGACACTATACATAACTCTAAAAGATGTGGGGATTATTTTAAATGCCCCTTTGATTTTTTTCTCGTTATTGTATGTCGGAGATATAAACCAAAATTCACCATCAAAGTTAAATGTATGGTTTCTTAAAAACCTAAGAGCATTACGGTACTTTTCAGGTGCCTTATCTGCTTCTTTTTTCAGGTCTTCAAATTCTTCATCAGCCATAGGTGTTTTTTAATTATAAATAGTACCTAGTACCTGTTTAGGAGAAAGGGAATTGATAACCCCGCACCAAACTCAACAGTATTTGATATGTTAAGAATAATTGCAATATCTAAACTACGGGCATTTTGTGTGATAAGTTTAATCGGGTGTAATCTAATCATAACATCGGGGTAAAACTGTGCAGGTTCAAAATCATCCAAAACCATTTTACCACCAACACCTAAATTAATACCATTACGTAAGAATCCATAGTTGATACCCAAACGGTTTGGGTAGTTATCATTACTGGTGAGCATTGGCATACCACCTGTATTAATTATGTTTAACTGTGCTGTGGTGTAGATACCCCAAGGACTATAAGGGTTACGGTCGTTAATGACCATTGTATTAATATTGTCAGTAGACAAAAATAAGTCTCCACTAAACAGTACTCCGACTGTAGAGGATTGTGCAAAAACAGAATTAACTGAAATAAAAAGTGTGATTATTAGTGTTGATAGTCTCATATTCATTTGTTATTATAAACAAAGATACAACTTAAATCGCTAAATTCCAAATGGGTATACTAAAAGAATATTATTTAAATAATCTCACAGAAGAGGAGATAAATGAAATGGCGGAAGAACAATACTTCCGCCAAGAATTAGTTTACGAACTTAAAGAGCTTTCAACATCTCAATCAGAGGAGGATATGGATACACATCAAACTTATCTTTACGATAGTTAGTGTGTGACCAAATACCTTTACCACCTTCATTAGCTAATTGATTATATTCAAAAGCACCCCAATCCCCTCGTTTTGCATCCATATAAGTACGGGTAGCATATTTGGTATTAGGTCCATCAATACCGTCTTCTGTAAGTGGTTTTCCATTCATACCCATATAACCTTTTAGATTAAGGAATATTTGTTTTTCTAAAGTATCCATAGTTTTAACGGAGTTGTTTTTGGGTTCAAACAATTCCAACATACCTTTTTTAATATCAATATCGAATTCTTCACTTAACTTACATATAAGGTATTTTACTGACTCAATTTGTTTTTCTGTATATCTTTGGTAATATCTGTAACCTCTCCAATTTTTACCTAAATCAATCACATCTTCTTCAGGTACCAATCCGTTTACGTAATTGAAATACATACCGTTTGCTGATTTGGTTAACGGTCCATAGTTACAAATTTCAATACCTATTGCCTGTTTGTTAAGATTAGTGTTGTTTGAATTTTTTGTCCCCAAGTGGTGAGCCCACATAGTTTCAGGGAATGCTTGAACAATCACTCCGTCCCATTCTTGATTTCCATCTCTTGTAGATTTTCCACCGATAACGTATTGGGTTGCAACCTTCATCGATTTTCCACCCTTTGTTTTATCACGGTCCCATCCATAAATAACCCAATCGGGTCTATGACTTCCTGCCGTGTGATGTAATACGATTGTGTGTTTGGTTGAATTTGTGGGATAATATTCGTTTTCTGGTAAGAATTGCTTTTTAATCTCCATAAAGTTTACTATATTTGTACTGTTAATTTAAATATAAATATGGCAGACTCAAAGATTGAAACGTTCAAGAACTTCTTACTAAAGGAAGGTGACTCCGCATTACTTAATGCGAAATATATGGATATGTCTGCTGAAGACGTAATCGAAGCTTACATTTTGGCGGGATTACCTCAACCCATTTTAATTCTTCAAAATACTTGGTTACCACGAAGTATCTCAGACCACGGATGGGGTAATGGTTATGTTAAAATTGTGCCAGGTCATAAGTATCACGGAAAAAATTATGACGACATCGATGTAATGGTGAGTGGTGGTCTTACTTTTTCTGAAGAGATTAAAAATGATAAAACATTTCCTGACGGATATTTTACTGACGGATATTGGGTTGGTTTTGACACTGCACACTATAACGATACTTTAATGAAATGGCCGAAAGAAGAAGTTTATAAAGAAACCTTAAGGTTGTTCAGTCAGATTTACCATTTATCTTAAGAATTATTATTACTATACTTGTGGCATAAGTTAAAATGCCATGAAAAAAATACTCTTAATTCTTTTAATTATTACCTTAACATTTCCTCTTTTTGGTCAGGTTAAGGATACTGTATATGTAACAACACCTATTTTCGAGGTAATGTATTCTCAAAAATTTCAACAACCTTTACAGTTAATGTATCAAGTGGAATGTCCCACAGGTAAAACAAGTAGAAGTGGTTTAGATTTTTATAAAAACGACACCATTATAACTTCAGATGATGAGGATTATGTTAATAATGAGTGGGACAAAGGTCATTTGGCTCCCGCTGCTGCATTTAACTGTGACCGAGAAACTATGAAGTTAACATTTACATACCTTAACTGTGCATTACAACACGAAGGTCTTAATAGAGGACCATGGAAAGAATTGGAGGGTTTTGAAAGAGATTTGGCAAAAATATTTCCTGACGTATGTGTGATAATTGATGTGGTGTTCGATGATGACTCAGAAGTTTTACCCACAGGTGCAGTAATACCAACAGCATTTAAAAAGACAATTCAATTTGACAATAAATCTTTTTCTTTTTATTTTCCAAATGAAGATGTTTCAGGGGTTGATTGGTTTGACTTCATAATTGCTCGTTAAAAGTTTAAGAATGGAAGAAGATAATATGGAATTATTGAATACTCACCCAATAAAGAAAAGTGATTTAGGATTTCACGGAAATTTATTTGGTGGTAAATTATTGGCATGGTTGGACGCAAGTGCCGCAGCATTTGCAATGCAAGTTTGTGACACACCGAGAATGGTAACCATAAAGATTGACGAATGTGTGTTTAAAAAACCCGCAAAAGAAGGTCAATTAATAAAGATTTATGGTGAGGTTAAAAGTTTTGGTAACACATCATTAACTCTATATATGGAGGCACGTTCTCACAATGTTTATTCAGGAAAACAGAACGTAATCTTGTCAACTAACATAAAATTTGTTAGAATTGATGAAGTGGGTGACCCCGTCCCAATTTCAGAACGGGTAAAAAGTAAGTATATAAATTAAATTAAATAACAAACAAATGAAAGTAGAAAACGGAAACAATGTAAAAGTTCATTACACAGGTACTCTTGAGGATGGTCAACAATTTGACAGTTCTCGTGATAGAGGTGAGACCCTAAACTTCACAATCGGTCAAGGTCAGATGATACCTGGTTTTGAGGAAGCCGTTATGGGTATGGAAGTAGGTGAGACAAAAGACATCACTTTATCACCTGACCAAGCGTATGGTGATAAAATGGAAGAAGCAATTCAACCTGTAAGTCGTGAGAACTTCCCACCTGATTTCAAGGTTGAGATTGGTGCTATGGTTCAAGGTTCAACTGCGGAAGGTATGCCAATTCAAGCAACCATCGTAGGTGAAGATGAAAAAAACATCATTTTGGATATGAATCATCCATTGGCAGGTAAGTCATTAAACTTCAATATTGAACTCGTAGAAATCGCAGGATAATGGTATATTGGTTTACAGGACAACCAGGACACGGTAAGACCGTGCTGTCCACGATGTTAAAAGATTATTTGGAGACAGAACATAACAAACAAGTCATTCATATTGACGGTGATGACCTTCGCAATATTTTTCAAAACAAAGATTATTCAAAGGAAGGACGTATTAAAAATATCACATTCGCTCAAGGACTTGCGAAGTTTTGTCACCTAAAAGGTTTTGATGTAGTTGTATCTGTGGTCGCACCATACAAAGAGGTTAGAGACGCATTTAAAGAAGATATGGGTGATGATATGGTTGAACTTTATGTTCACACCACAGAACCAAGAGAAAGGGACCATTTTCATAGTAAAGATTATGTTGCCCCATCAGAGGATTTTGTTGATGTAGATACAACAGAAGATTCTCCTGAGGCATCATTAGTTTACATTTTAAGTAGATTGGGGATATAATGGAGAAGAAGTCAACCATATTCTGTGATATTGATGGAACGATATTCAAATATCGAAAGTTTGAAACATATGAAACTTCAAAACCTGAAGTATTACCAAAAGTAAGAGAGACAATTAGTAAATGGAGAAAGGACGGGCACATGGTTATTTTAACCACGGCTCGTCCTAGTTCTTTGTATACACACACAATTTTAGAACTTTCAAATCAAGCAATTGAATTTGATAAATTAATAATGGGTATTGAACGGGGTCCACGAATACTCATAAATGATATGGACCCGAATAAACCAGGTCAACGTGCAATGGGAGTAAACCTAAATAGAGATGAAGGTTTCGAAGGGATAGATTGGACCGACTATGGTATTTAAGAAATGAATAACTGGAATAAAAACTTACATGTCAAATCATCTTTAGAAGCTAGAGATGGACAATTCGCAATGTTCGTGGGTAGATGGCAACCCCTTCATAAAGGTCATCAAGAATTATTTAAACAAGCAATGGATGAGGGTAAAAACGTCTTAATATGTATCAGAGACGGAGAACCCAACGAAAAAAATCCATTTTCTCCTGAAGAAGTAAAAGAAAATATTGAAAATCATTATGCAGATGAGATTTCATTAGGAAAGGTAAAGGTTATGGTAATACCTGATATCTGTTCCATTGAATTTGGTCGAGGTGTTGGTTACGATATTATCGAAAGAATACCACCAACAGAGATTGGTGAAATATCGGCAACGAAAATTAGAAAAGAAATGGGTCTATAGTTTGTCATTGTAGATTTATTTCTTATCTTTGTTGAAAATAAAATCATTATGGGAACAAACTATTATAGAGTACCGAAAGTCGATGAGGTTAATGAGCGTTACGCAAAACTTCATATGCGTTTACAAGAGATGGACCGTTGGGACCCATCTTTAATTGAAAGTGATTACCGTTTTATTGAAGACCCTGAAGATGAGTGGTCAACACTTAGTCCGTGGGACGAATTCGTAGGTGGTATGAACATTCACTTAGGTAAACGAAGTGGTGGTTGGAAGTTCTGTTGGAATTTCCATAATGGTAAATATTACAACACAAAAGAAGAACTTTTAAACTTCATCAGGAAGGGTAGAGTCGTTAATGAGTATGGTGAACAGATTGATGTTGAAGAGTTCATTGAGATGGCACTAAATTGGGGTCAACCCGATGGTATGGTGGCTGATAAAGAATATTTTGATAAAACTGAACATCATAGATGGATGTCAAACCCTGAAGATTATTATGACAAAGAAATTGACGGACTCAGAGTATCAAGTTCAACAGAGTTCAGTTAAGGTGAAATGGAAGGGTCACCCATTAAATAACTCAGATATTGGTTATAATGACGAGTGGGATGACGTACCTCAACCTAATCCAGGTCCATTTAACCCTAACGAACAGGTGAATGAAGATAAAGTTAAAAATTAACAAACAAAAGTTTAAAGCAAAGGGGACATTTGGTGATATAATCATATTGTCCCTTTTGTTTTTACCAGGAGGTTTCATAATTTTGGGTCTCCTATTATTAAAAAGATATGTTTATGAGAAGTATAAGAAATTTTTTAAGAAGTAATTTTATGTTGTATTATTACGATAAACACGAATTGGTTTATAAGAGAGTAAAAAGAAGATATATGATATTGTTTTGTCTTTTATTTATTGCGATATTCTCAATTTATACACCATTAATTATTAAGAAAACAGTGGTCGAAGATTTTTATGAACCACAGACAATAGTTGTAAGACCTGACACAACATATAACTTTACTGAAGAAAAGTTAATCCAACTCATAAAAGATTTGAATATTAAATTTCCTCACATTGTATTGGCTCAGTCTAAGCTTGAAACGGGAGATTTTACATCAAAGATATTTGTTGAAAACCATAATCTTTTTGGTATGAGAGAGGCCAGAGTTAGAATAAATATAGCACGTGGTACTCAGTATAATCATGCTTATTATAATAATTGGTATGAGTCAGTTTATGATTACGCGTTCTACCAATCTCGTTATCTTTCAAAATTAAACACAGAAGAAGAATATTTTCAATATTTGGGAGAATCATATGCCGAAGCACCAAATTATGTTGAAGCCCTTAAAGGAATGATTCGAAGAGAAAATCTTAGGGAAATATTTGAAAATGAGTAAATTATCATTTATTATTGTGACATTAAACTAAACAAGTAATGGAACCTGAAAAAGACATATTAGAACAATGGGCAGAAGAAAGAGCCTCAAGACCTTGGTATAGAAAGGTTATTGACCGTGTCAAAGGATGGTGGAGTCATGAGGCACGATATTATTGGAAGCACTTTAAAACAGGCATCAAGAACCTGCGGTATTGGTTACCTGTGATTTGGAAGGACCGTAATTGGGACCATCGTTTTATCTTTGATATATTTACACACAAGTTAAAGGCTCAGGCTGAATACATTGGTAAGTATGGAATTCACCTTAATAATTGGAAAGATGAACGAGACATGATGACTTGCGTTCGTCTAATTGAAAAAGTTAAAGATGAATGGTATGGTTCAGAATGGATGGACTATCATAAGACCAAGAGTTGGTTTGAATCATGTGAAGATAAGGAAGGTTATTCAGAGTGGAAATCTCGCATATTATCTGAAAACTTTGACGATTATTTTGCAAAATATCCGTTAATTTACAAACGAGTAATTAATGGTGAAGGTGTGTTTAAATTGGATGGTACTAATGATAAGCAAAGAATTGCAATGAATATTGCACATATCAATCATAATAGAGC
>Ga0070749_10001567_pt1 | contig 15452 bp, 25 predicted proteins | sample VirMetDEL_Nov_18_FD_75180 | JGI IMG/M metagenome (GOLD analysis project Ga0070749, IMG submission 75180) | Aqueous microbial communities from the Delaware River and Bay under freshwater to marine salinity gradient to study organic matter... | ecosystem: Environmental > Aquatic > Marine >...
AGTCGTAGCGGTCGTCGCTGTCGTGGCGTTTCCAGACAGGCTGGCCGTGATAGTTCCGGCGGAGAAGTTACCAGATGCGTCACGCGCTACTATCTTGCTGGCAGTGTTGGCGTCAGTGGCGTCAACCGCAAACGTGCGAGCAACAGATCCATCAAATGTCCCACCGGACGTCAGATAACTGCCAGCGGTTAGGGCGTTAGCTACAAAACCAGATCCACCCGTGATGTTCCCACTAATCTGAGAACCGGAAATAGACGAAGATGTGTCGAGCACCGTGCGGACAGCAGCGCCATCCCACCAACGAAGCGTCTTACCACCGGTCGTGTTGGTCCAGAAATAGCCGATGTCGGTCCCGGTCAAAGGCGTGACATCGCCTGCATAGTTGAAGACCTTGAAGTCCTGAACCTCGTTCTTGTTCAGGGTGATCGAGCTAAGGAATGGGACTGGCATGATTGGATCTAGTTAGAAGTTCAGATAAGCGGTTCCGGTCTGTGACCCGGGGAAGTGGACTCGAACGGTATTGGCATCGACATACTCAACCTCGGTCCATCCTGCGCGACCCAGAGGGTCGATCACCCAAACAGTCGGGTAAGCATTGAGGTTGTGATTGATCACCCAAGGGTTTGCAGACACCGATTGAACGTGGGTGTAGGTGGTGGTCTGTAAGGCAGTCCTGGCATCTACAGGCGTCTTGGTCTGTAGATACTTACTGCCATCGGCGAAGACCACCTGATTGGCTGTCAGGTCGCCGACCTGAATGCTGCTGCCAATCAACACATCGTTACCAACAGTGATCGTGTTGGTAACTGTCAGGTTGGTGAACTCGGCGTTTGGATTTGCCGAGAACAACTGAGCGACCGTTACCTTCTTGGTCGTCCCAGTAGGGGACATCGATGTATCACTGACATCGACGATTGGCAGAGGATCAACTGCCGGATCAATTACTGTGATCGGCGCAAGACCTGTGATCTTTACGTCAGCCACGAATCAGATCCTTACGAGTTGATGATGCCGTTGTAAGCAATCACCGCACCAGACGCGAGCTGGAAGCTGGTGATGGGTCCGACGATCTCTGTTCCCGCAGGAATCGTCGTTGCTGACCAGGTTCCACCAATCCCGTTTCCGGAGATAGAAGTGAAGACAGCGTTGGTGACGACCTGCAATTTGCAGAACGGACCAGTCTGAAGCGTTGTCGCCGTTACAAGCGAGAAGCCTGCGCTTCCCATGCTCAACTCGACGGCCAGATCGGCATTGATTGAACTCATATTTCCCAGATCTTTCTTATTTGGTTCTTCGTGAAGGTGCTCTCGAAACGACTGCCTTGGCGCTGCTCCATGTTGTAGAAGCCACGTTTGACTTCGTCCTTAAGCTCCGACTGCTTTGCGAATCCGACTGGGGAGATCCTGTTGATACAGGACCTCCGCCAAGTCTTGCCTTCCAAAGTGATGGAATCGGTTCCCATCGGAACGATCTGTTCGACGGTCCTTCCATTGTTCTCGAAGGAGTAGATGGGCATTACTCGTTCTCCGAATCGTAGTCCTCGACCATCTTCCGCATGCTCTTCTCGTCCATGGACTGGCCTTCCTCCATGTCGTACTTCTCGCCTTTCTCCTCGTACTCGGCGGGCATGCCATTGACGCTTTTGATCTCGACGTAGGCTTCTCCGTTGTCGAGTTTCTTGAGGACGCCTTTGACCTCGTTCAGGGTGACTTCATCACCGACTTCAGGGGTCACATTTTCGCCATTCTCGGAATCAGTGGCGAGCGCCTCAACAGGAATAGAAATCATGGGCGGATTCTCATCGGCCATATCATGTCCGCAAGCGGAATGAGAAAGGGGGGCACCACCTTGTCGGCGATGCCCCCTAGGGCCGACAGCGATCACCATGATGGTGGCTGTCTTCTTCATGTGATTACAGGGTGGTCGAGGTCTTCGTGCGGTGAACGAGGTACCAGACGGGGTTACCGGTCGAACCAGTGTTACCGGCGGCCAGACGCAGCGTGGCGAAGTAGATCTTCACGCCGACGGTGACGAGCTGGTTCAGCGGGTCGGACTTGTCCGGGGTATCGGTGATCACGATCTTCGGGGAGAGCGGATCATCACCGGTGAGGTGAGGAATACCGAACGCCTCGTTGCCGAAGAAGAACGACGCAATGATGTCCTTGCTGACGGCAAGACCACCACCAGCGGCGCTAGCCTGGTAGACAAACTCATCGGCGGCGGTGGCAGAGCCGGTGCTGACGAACGAGTTGGTCTGGGTGACGACGCGGCAGCCGTAGATGGAGCCAACCTCGCCCTTGTAGAAGGGTTGACCCTTGTTGCCGTAGTTCGAGGCATTGAGCCAGTCGCTGTCGCGCATCAGGTCGCGGGCCACACGAGGATCGGTGGCGAGGACGTAGCCACCATTGATCAGCGGAGCGCGGTTGCGCTTCAGCCGAGTCATGGAGTCGAGGACAGCCGAAGCGGTCATCGTGGCGTCAGCAGCGGACGTCGCGCTGTTCAACGCAGAGAAGGTCTGCGTGGTGAGCGTGGCGGGGTTGCCGTACACCTTGATACCACCGGAACCAGCGGCCGTGTTACAGGCGTCGCTGTTGTCGAAGGTGCCACCACCCTCGGCGGCGGAACCGATGGAGGAACCGCTGGCGGTGAGGTTGGAGCCGATCAGGGTGTTACGGATGACCGAGTCAACCCACAGAGCCATGTCCAGACCGGAGGTCTTGGTGGCCTGCTGGAGGGAGTTGAACAGATCCGTAGCACGGAGGATGTCGGTGAGCCCGATGACCTGGCCGTACTGGGCGAGGGACTTGTCGAGCTTGTTGAGCGCCAGAGCGCGGTAGTTCGCAGAGCTGATCGCGGTGCCCTCAGACGCAATCGTCTGGACGCCCGAGATGCTGGGCGACCCGAAACGGAACATGGAGATGGCCTTGTTACCGTTGTTCTTGGGGATCGGCGCCTTCATCGCGAACTGATCAAGGATCGTCTCCTGCTGGACGATGCTGAGCAGCTCTTTGCTGAAGTAGTTCTGGAACTGGTTGGTGAGCGTGGTTGAAGTGGTTACTGGCATAACAAGTTACGGTATGGTGCCTCAGTCTAGTGAGCGGTCGAATTCCCGCGACGCCTTCATCAGACGTTCCCGCTGCTCCTTGAGCGGGAGTTTGGCAAAGTCACTTTCCTCTGCCTTGAGCGGTCCGGCCGGCACACTCTTACCTATGGCTGTTTTCTTCTGGAGCTTGTCTAGCTGCTCCTTGAGCGCCTTGTTCTCCGATTCAATTGCCTGAGCCCGAGTCGCAGTATCTTGCAGTTTCACAAGTTCCACGGCGTGAGTCAGCCCGTCAGGGATGGTGGTCAGCACCTTGTAGTTGTTCAGAAGGCCAACGACCTTCTTGTACTGCTCGGAGTTCTGATCCTTCAGCCACGGTTCTTTATCGCTGAGACGCGAATATGCGTCTTCCCAAGCCTTCTGGAACTGTTGCTGCTGGAGTTTGACTTGGTGCTCACCGGCTGCCTTTCGAGCAGCGTCTGCCTTGGCTCTGGCGGCCTGGGCGAGTTCGCGATCCCCATCTGCATCGAACTCCTTTGCGGCCTGCTCATAGTCCTGGGCTGTGAATCCCTTATCGTCCCGGAATTGGTCGGTCTGACTGGTCTCGGCGGTCTGCCGGGACTTCTGCCATTCCTCACGTTCGCGGGCCAACGCCTCCTTCTGGGCCTTGATAGCCTCCTTCTCGGCGTTGATTTCCGACCAGGTCTTGGCCTTGCGAGCCTCCTCCTTGGCGAACTTGGACTCCTTCTTCTGCGATTCGGACTTGGGCTCCTGTTTCGGAGCTTCGGTCTCTTTCAAGGAACTTGCCTCTGGGGTTTCCTCGGTATTGCTGGACTCGGTGCTGGCGGAATCCTCCACAGGAGAACTCGCATCGGGGCTCTGCGCCTCGGGTTGAGGCTCAGGGGTTTCCCGATTGTCGATATCGACACCGGCATCGAAGTCCCTCGCCATCGAGAGCACTCCATCAGCGGTTAATGCTTCACTCATGTGCTATGTAACTCGTTAGCCAGACTGCACGCTCTGGCTACCGTATTTGTGATACCCTAAGTGATCGTATCCTGACCGGTATCATTGTCAGAATCCGAGATAGCTGATTCATCGGCCATCATCTCGATGACCTTGACCAAGCTGGCCTGACCCATGGCAAAGCCTGCTGAGTATTGCAAATGGTTTTTGTCGACCAGCGCCGACGCATTCTGCATGAGGACGGTATTGAGCAATGCGTCCCTGAACTTCTTGCCGGTCTCCGATTTGAAGAAGGCGGCCAATGCGACGGCGTCTGTCTTTTCCCATGGAAGCGGATTCACCCAGCATTGATGCCGGCTGAATGTCCATGCTGCCTTGAGCTTTGAAATGAAACGGATCATGCGATTTACCAGGCTTTGCACGACCAATGCCTAGGCGTTGTCTTGTCGGTTGCGTTATCGCAGTTGTGCCTGGCTCTAAAGTTCTTACGGCGTTCCGGGTTGTCGCGCTTGATCTCCATGTTGGGATCACCAAATCGCACCTTGATCACGGTGCCCTTGGGACTGCGGACGTAGACAGCACTCTTCTTCTTCTCGCCGGGCGTGTAGAACGGCTTGTTGAGAGTGACCTTCTTTCCTTGGTATTCGGCCATATTAAAGAATGGATGCCTTTTCTTTCCTAAGCCTATTGAGCTTCTCCTGCACACTCTTGGCAGTATCTGAAGCCGGCTCGATCGAAACGGAGACTGAAGATTTCGTATTCGTCTCCGCAGTACTCGCATTCACCGAGAGTATCGCGCTGTACTCGCCGCACCATTCTGCCGGAAGGACGGTAGGCCATGAGCTTGGTCTCCCGCTCGGGGGATACCTTCTGCATGTGTTTTGGACGAAATACCGGCATTTGATGCACATCATACGGGTAGGGCTGGCTGCTCAACGACGGGTTGGGCCGTAGGCGGTGCTGGCTGAGGCGCCTGAATCTGCTGCTGCTGCTTCGGGTTGGGCAGCATGCCGGTGGATTCGAAGTAAGTCTGGATGTCCTTGCGGAGCTTGCGAGCCTCGTTGGTGGCCACCTGTTCGTAGCCCTGCAGCAGCGAATCCAGCCGCTGCATGATGGCGTTCATGGCCGGTGGCGGGAACTGCTGTCCCTGCTGCTGGGCGCCTTGCAGGTACTGCATGATGACGCCGATGCGGCCTGCGAAGTTCTGTCCGGGCTTGGCCGGCACAGGAATGCCAACGAGCAGCGTCGGGATGAGCTTGGCTTCGTCCTCGAGTTCGTCCTGAGCTTTCTGTCCGGGGTCCCGAAGGAGCCGCTTCACCAGAGTCGGGTCGTCCAGCTCCATGATCGATTTATCCAGTTCGACCTGATCCACCCACGGGCTCTGCGCGAAGAGCTGCTTGCGTGCGATCGCCTGATTGACCATGGCCTGACGACTGACCATGTCCATGCCTCCCTTGGGCTCGAGTTCATACTGGTCATGAAGGGCCACAGGATCGGCTGAGAGCGAATCTTCTGCGAACCGGTACTGGAGGCTCTGCTTGTCGTATTGGATGTAGAGGCTCCATGCCTGGCGATAGAGCTTGCCAAGCGACATGCGGAAGAGTCGGGCACGAAGATCGCCAGACTGCATGGCCTGGGCATTGATCGACTTGATCTCGGTGGCAGTGCGGCGGGAACTCTGGCCTTCCACCATCGAGTTGATGCCGTAGTCCGGCGTGCCGATGCGTTGCTCGGCGATGGCCCGCGTGTTGTTCATCTCGACGTCGAACGAGATGGGCGGCTGGGGCATGGTGACCGGCGCGACACCGTAGGGTAGGATCTGGCCGGGCTGAAAACGCAGGTTGATGCTGTTGGGCAGCTCACGCTCGGCGCGGAACAGCGGCCGGTTGTAGAGCGTCATGGCATCATGCTTGTGATTCCACATCGAGGTCATCGACAGCTCGAACGGAGCCAGGATCTCGCAGATGCCGCGGGGCGAAAACCAACCCTTGTCCTTGATTTCGTAGGGGAAGTCGATGAAGGGAAGCTGCCCATGGTCGTAGGGAAGTTCCATAGGCTCACGCAGGTCGATCGACTTGTCTGCGGGGGAATAAGTGTAGATTTCCCACTTTCCGGCCTCGGTCTTACGGTAGACCTCCCAGACAATGATCATGTCCGGGTTGTTGGTGTAGGTGATGCCTTCCCGGAGGTTCTTGACGTCGGACTCGACGTTGGTGCCGGGGATGTTGTCCTCCTGCGGGTTGCCACGGATCTTGTCGATGGTGGCCTTGTCGGATTTCCAGCCCATCTGACGCGCCATACGCTTATAGGCGGCCACGCTCATGGGCATGACCTGAACAGCCCAGTCCGCGTCCTGCAGATCGACGGTGTAGGCGGGGACGAGGAAGTAGAGAGGGTCGATGGCGTCGAATCCGACCTTCTTGTCGCCCGGGTTCCAGAAGCATTTGATGACCGCCCGACCCGACATGAGGGTGTAATCGACCCAGGACAGGATCTCCTCCTGGAAGTTGGTCTTCTCGCGGATCTTATAGTTGAACCAGTCCTCGGCGACCTTGGTGTAGGCGTTGAGCTGCTGGCGCATGGGGACAAAGCTGGCCACCACGTCCATGCCGAGTGCCTGCTGGAGGAACAGCGGCTTGAGCTTCTCGATCTGGGTATCGATGAGCGGCCAGTGCATGTCGGATGCCTTGAGCCACGGCTTGTTCTGACGACGCAGGCCGTGATGCCGCAGCTCGTACCAGCGAGACTGGCGCAGTTCCCAAGGTTGCCTCTGATCGACGGCATCCTCGATCTGACCGTGCAATCCATTCCGCTGACTGGTGTTCATCATATGTGTCAATGCTTATCCGCCGACCTCACAACCTACAAGCGCACCCTCATCGCCGCCTTCCAGAGGGCCAATTTCATCCTCCATGCGTTCCAGGAGGCTACGACCGTCTTCGCCGAGTGCTTTCATGTACTCGTCCATGCGTTTACCGCCTCCGCCGCAGAACGCCAGCACCATGGCGTCGGCCCGGTCCGGTGACGCGATGCCTCTGGCCCGCAGTTCATCCTTGGATTCAAGCGCCAATTTGCCTTTTCCGTTGGTCCGGACCTTCCGGGTGATGAATTGGTTGATCAGGATGTCGTCATTGCCTGCCGGACCAAGATTGATCTCGTTCTTCTCAACGGATCGTCCGAATTCAATCCACATCTCGGCTCCCCGGGACACAAACTGGTCATCTCGGATGGCTTTTTCACCGAAATTGACCCGGCGCACGTCCCAACCCTCCTGTTTGAGTGCGTCGCACATGACAACACCCATTCCACCGACATCTGCGTAGATATCCTCGGACTTCAGGCCCCATTTCCGGAACTGATAGATGAATTTCCCAATGGAATTCATGGTATCGCGATCTTTCCAGGAGATCAGACCCTTCACGGTGTTGCCCTGGCGCACGCAGAGCACGCTTTCATCACCACCAGCGGAAAAATCGCATCCTGCGGTGAGCCGATGCGCCTTCTCGTTGCTCTCAGGAGGCTGAGAAACTGATCTCTGCCAGTCCGCAGTCCGCACAGCGGTGAGCGAACCGTCGTCCTCCATGAACTCCGCATAGATCATGGACCGCACCAGCGGATGATTCTCGCCCCAACGCTGAAACTGCTCGTCGATCCAGTCCTTCTTGATGTGCGGACAGTCGAATGCGGTGACTGTGAAGGTCTTCCAGCGGCCATCGTTGCGCCGGAACACCTCGTAGAAGTAACCGCCGGCACCTCCCGGGCTGGACATCATCAGAACCCGGCTGGGCTGACAGCGTTCCATCGACTGGAAGATGCCGTCGGGCACCGCCTTGGCCTCATCGATGATGTAGAGCAGGTTGTTGGATGGTCCTTGGCAGTGCCAGCCTTCGGCCTTCTCCGGGTTTGACGCCGAGAATCCGATGCATCGGCTTTCCTCGCCCGGTTTGCAGCCTGCCCGCAGGTAGGTGATCTCGCCATCGATGACCTTGAACCCGGAATCAGGTCCGCCAAGGCCATTGGTGTACCGCTTGATGTACGGCCAGAGGGCGTCAGCCACCTGACGATAGACGCCGGCGGTGCAGACGCAGAGTGCGCCTTTGAACATGACCAAGTGCCACACCACGGCGGCTGCTGCGACGATGCTGGTCTTGCCGGAGCCGTTGGCGGCCTTGAGCGCCACCCTGGAATGCTTGGCGCACAGGGCGTCGAGCACGTTCTCCTGCCATGGATACACCTCGAGGCCCAGCATGAGCTTCGGGAAGTTCCGCAATTCGCTCGCCTCTTCGATGAGCTTCTTGCGTTTCCATGCCGGCATCTTGCTCATGCGACCGGCTCAAACTTCGCCAGGAACTCCTTGTACCTGCGAACGCACACCTTGCCTTTGCGCTCGTAGATGACGACTCGTTCCTTCATCTCACCGACCCGGAACTCGGCATTGTCATTGAACAGCTCGACCGTCTTGCTCGGGCTGGACTTGATCCTCCATTTGGTACTCATCAGTTGTTCCTCGAGATCCTCTTGTCCTGCACCTTGTCGATCAGATCACTGAGTACATCGACGAACCGTTGCAGGTCTTCCTTGCCGGCCAGTGCCCAGCGTTCAGTACGCAGCACCACATCCGGACCATCGCCGTGATCGATGATCTCGATCTCCAGCGTGTTGTGTTCCTCCTCGGTGTCAGCCCCTGCATCCATAGGCTGGATGAACGTGGCATTCATGGAATAGATCTCACTCATGGATGGATTTGTAATCGCTGAACCAGCGTCTGACGAAAGCCTCGTTGTTGGAGCGGGCCACCAGGAACCTGGCCTCCTCACATAGCCGCTTGTAGATGACCTCACGCATCTTCATCTGCTGCAGCCTGTCCTCCAGCTCCTCTATCCGTTGTTCCTGTCCCTCTCGACGATCAGATCCTGACGCAGACGCAGATTCTCCCGGACCAGATGCGTGATGACGCGGTCCTGTTCCTGTATGTACGTCAACAGTGCGGGCAGCCGTTCGCATATCAGCTTGTCGTCCTCGAACCTGGGTTCCCGCTTAAACCTGTCCTTCACGGGCTTGTGCATCAGATGGTGGGTTCCCGGCTGCGGAGGAGCCCGAATTCAATTTCAGGCCCACCACAGGAGTGCCGCAGCCGGCATCCCCACACTCATGGGAACGAGCAGATGCTTCCTCGGTCTTGCTCTGCTTGTCCACAACCTTGTAGGTGATGCTCACCCCTTCTTCCAGCGATAGTGCCATGTCGGATAGACTCCTCTCCTGCCATTGGGAATGCGAAACTTCTTCTGCTCAATCGTGCCCAGATCAATTCCCTTACGGACCAACCTGATTGCCTGCGACACGCTCATGCCCCAATCCTTGGCCAACTGAGCCATCGTCTTCCAACCCGCAGGCACACGCTCCGCCTGACAGCAGATGGCAGCCTTCAGTTCCTTCAGAAGCTGGGCAGAGTCCATACCTTCTCGTGCTGCGGCCATTGATGCACATAGAGCTGTGCCTTGTCGTCCGTCACCTCTCCAAAGACGATCCCATGGGACCACGCCAGCGTGCCCCGGCGGCGATGAGCGTACTCCATGGCAGGAACATCGGCCAACGTTCCGGGGGACAACGCGCACGGACCGTCACTCCGTCGACCCCAAGCTGCACCAGCCCGGTGGGCATGAGCCACGACACAGTTGCCCCAGGTCTCGGCTGAGTCCCGCAGGAAGTTTTCCGAGTAGAGTGTTCCATGTCCCCATTTGAATCCGCCCAGTTCATACCAGCAATTCGGCAACACCCCGTGATGCTCGATGAACACCTTCGTATGCCTCTTGATCGGCTCGATCATGCGTTGCCACACCGCCTCAGCAAATCCCCTCACCACCGAGTTGTGATGAGTGAGATACATCTTGGCCCGCTCATCATGGTTCCCGAGAGTGAACACCGTCGGCCGCAAATCGTTCAGGAACTTCCGACCCTGATCGATGTCGTCCATATAGTCGTCGGCCGCATCTGCAGCACTCGGGTTGGCCAGTGCTCCAGCTCTGAGCGCGGACAGATCATACGCATCACCCAGGTGGATCACATGCATCGGCTTATAGGCATCGCGGAAACGCAGGACCGCAGCCAACGCCTGCTTGTTGGCCCGCGATCCATGTGAACAGCCCACCGCCATCACGCGCTTCCACTTCCTCACCACATTCACGATTCCGCATATACGCCATGATCCCCTAGCATCTTGCAAGGCAATGGCCTACTCCAGCCCCTCGTTGTCACATTCCATGATCGTGTCGCACACCAGCTTGTACGCATATTCCAGTGCCTCATCGGCTGTCTTGAACTCATGCCCGTACTTGATCTTGCCGCGCAGATCCTGGCGTATGCCCTCGAGCCCGGCCTTGTAGGCCATCCCCAGCAAGGCAGCCCGATGCTCGTACTGCTCCATTGGCAACTGAAACTCGAGGGTGGCTTTCATTCCACAGGCTCCATGTTCACGAATCCCAGCCTGCCATCCTCGATAGCCATGCCGCAACCATTGCGCCTGCAATACAGCTCAAGCATGTCGTAGATCTCATTGCCTTGATCGTGACCCAGCCTCGCCTGCAGCAGACCCTTGAGCGTGAGCCTGTACACTTCCTCCTGCTCGCTACACTGCGCGTCTGTATCGTTCATATGTAATGAATACTTACCTGTTTTTGTTACCGGACTCCTTCTCCAACTGCTGAATCCGGCGCAGCAGCTTGTTTAATTCTCGGACTATTCCTATCGGAGCAATGTCCCTGAGCCTCGTGCGGTAGTCTGGACTGAAGATCGAGAACCCATGTCTAGGAGGGCAGTTGGGGTACTTCTCTATCGTGTACTTCACGGCTTGGCCTCCACGATTCGGATCACCTCGGCCAGCGCCTTGGCGTCTGCGGCGTGCTCTGACTTGGCCCCCTTTTGATCTGTCCACCGCTCTCCAGTCAGCAGCGCCTCCAACTCCTCCACCCGCTCACGCAGTTGGCCAATCTCATCCTCCAGCCTCCGCGCAAACTCCGAATCCACAACCCACCGCTCCGGACCAATCTGCCACTCGTGATGTGACGTTCGATCGCTCATCTGTTCCTCCTGTATTGTTCAAGTTCCTTCCAAAGTTCCACAAACGCCTTGTGCGCCGTCGCTGGTACAACTCCATTGCCCAACAACCTCAACTCATCTGTCCTATTGTCACAGGAGACGCACAGCCTGGCATAGTCCATCCCACTGGAAGACCCATTAGGGTCTCCACCCAGCGGGGGTTGAGTTTGCCGCCGCCCATCACGCTCGCTCCCGCTTGCTCCTCGATATTCCCTCTGCCCCTGTCGTAGCTGAAGTCGTTGCCCCTCGCCATTCCGGTCCTCGGTGTCGCCCAGCTCTGCGCCTGCTGATGCAGCGTCGGTCTGAACTCCGGGCTGCTGTAGCCCTCGGTCTTGTTCGCTCTCGGTGTCGCCCACGACGCGGGGCGGTTCCCATCCGAATTGGTGCTGACCGGGGCGACTAGGCCATAGTACCCCCGCTGATCCAGACTCACCGCCCTCGGCAGCACATCCTTCCTCAGCTTGCCGTCCTTCCGATAGTCCGACGTGCTCAAGTCCCCAGTGTCGCGGAAGTCCCGCGCCGCTGCGGTGGGCCAAGATGAATACCCTTTTCCGCTGGTGGGGAGCGCCAACTTCCGACGCCGAGAATATGCCCCACGTCGTTCGGTAACCCATTCGTCCCAAGTCGTCGAGAACGTCACGCAACCCGAGGGTAATGTGTCCCTCGACGTTCTCAAAGAAACACAAGGCTGGCTGGAGAATCCGAATTCCGTCTGCGATGTAAGGCCAGAGGTGTCTAGGATCGTCCTTGCCGAGTCGCTTCCCGGCTGAGGAGAATGGCTGGCAAGGGTAGCCGCCAGAGAGGATGTCCACGCGGTCACGAAATGATCGCCAAGGGAAGGTCTTAAGATCCGTCCAGACAGGTGCTGGGTCCAAGAGTCCCGCTTCCATTTTCGAGACCAGATTCGCACAGGCAAAGGCTTCGATCTCACTAAAAGCGACTGTGCGGAGATTTGGGATTGCTCGCTTAAGTCCGAGATCAATGCCTCCGTACCCAGCGCAAAGGCTGATGTGTGTAGTTGTTTGGGTAGTATCCACATGCCTAGCCCTTCCTTCTCCTACCCGCACGCCCCCTCTTGAAGTTCAACACCCGCCGTTCCTCCAATGCCCTCAGCTCCTCCGCAAAGCTCGGATCCGTCAAGCCACGCCTCCGCAGCCACGCCCGATACTTCTCGTTGAAATACTCCTGGCTCATACCCGGATCCGCAGGACCCACGTCGGCCACCCTCTGCACAGTCATCTTGCCCATAGCAGGACGCAGTGTTGCACCATGTGCGCTATGTTGTCAAGTGTTGCAACAGTTGGAAATGGGGTTGGTGGGGGAATGGGGGGCTAAATCTAAACCCACCCCCCCCGTGGGGGTCCCCCTACCCCCGTGGTCCTTTAACGATAGTAATGTTCCACGTGGAACAATGCCAGGTTAACGCTAACGAACGGCGTTTTTGTGCACAGTAAAGGTTACATTCAATTCACCTCTCCCGCTCTGCTACTGAGCTAAGTAGTTGATGGGCAATAGTTAATGTGGTTCCGCCTCGGCCTGTGTGTTCCATGCTGGCACGAGCAACGTAGCCACGAGCACGCTCGAGAAGCCAGGCGGCGCCTTGCCAGCCTTGTGAACCAGTCCGGACGTTGAGCACCAAGTCGACTTCCCCCCTCGATTTGGCAAGTTCCACCTCGCGAGCGAAGTCCGGATGGCGCTGAAGGAAACGAGACCACCCACCGGACGAAGGCTGGAACCCAACGAGCGGCAAAAGGCGCTCAACCGGGATGCCGCATTCGATTCCAGCGATCATTCTCTTTTTGTCTTCTTCCTTTAACTGAAGGGCAGGCCTTCCCCTCTTCCTCTTCTTCACTTCCTTCCCACCATCGGACACGACATGTCCCACCGCCAGGACATCCGATGTCTTACCCTTCGTCTTGGTGCTCGTCTTCACTCTGGATCCAGTACCCAAAAAATCCCCCGTTGACAACCCTTCCTTCCTGACGTAGAACCTATCCCGTCCTAGCTAACGCACTACACTATGAACAACAAAGAAACCCTCGAAACCCTTGGTTCCATCCTTGTGCTCCTCATCGGAGCGGCCGCCTTCTGGCTAGCCTGGGTAATCCTGTAACCCTCAACCCTTACCCTCATGTATTACGCTATCCACACCCGCTTCCTTGCCACCACCGACACCCTTGGCGCCCGCATCCGCGCGACTATGGACCGGCACTGTGTCACGATACCGTACCCGTATGAACATACCGGCGGGCTCTGCCACCGCGCTGCAGCCGAAGCGCTGCAGGCTAAGCTTCGCACTACCCACGACACTGGCGGCTGGTACCCATGGGATCGTCCCTTCGTCTCGGGTGAAATGCCTGATGGAAGCTGGTGCCATGTCTTCCTCGCTTAACCCTCAACCAACCACACACAATGAACGTCCATCTCACTCTCCAATCCACGAACCAGAAAACGGGCCCCATTCCCGTCTCAACGTCGCCCGACTCAACCTGTTCCCCGGCCTGCCCTTTCAAGGGTGCCGGATGCTATGCTGACAGTGGCCCGCTCAAAATCCATTGGTCGGCCGTAAGCAAAGGCACCCGTGGCGAACCGTGGACCGTTTTCCTCAGTCGGATCCGTTCCCTTCCCGAGTCTCAACTGTGGAGACACAACCAAGCTGGAGACCTGCCGGGTGCCGGAAATCGAATCGACAGCGTACGATTGAACCAGTTGGCCAGGGCAAGCGCAGGCAAGCGCGGCTTCACCTATACCCATAAGCCTGTAATCCAGACTCCCGGCGTCCCTTCGGCCGTTGTCCAGGCTAACCGGCGATCCGTACGGTCGGCCGTTGCCCAGGGCTTCGTTGTTAACCTAAGCGGAAACAACGTTGAGCACGCGGACCGCCTGGCGCGCACTGGCCTGCCAGTCGCGACCGTTGTTCCGCCTGGCAGTCCCGCTCGTTTCACCACGCCAGCCGGAAACCGTGTCGTGATTTGCCCAGCGCAACGCAGCGACACCACGACGTGTGCCACATGCAGACTATGCTCGCGAGCTGACCGCGGCCTGATCATCGGATTTTTGCCCCATGGAACCGGAGCCCGGAAAGTTTCCCAAGTAGCCTGTAGCAAGTAAAACCCAAACAAACACAAGACATGCAAACACAAGAAACCACACCCCTACCTATCACCCTCAACCAGCCTGAAGGGTACATGCAACGCAAAATCACCCGTGACCTCATCCGATACCAGTGCGGCCGGCAAATGTGGTGTCCGGTGTGCGACGGACTGCTGGATATCCGCCGTGTCGCTTCTGTCGACCTCATGCGGGGCCCGGACATAGTCGCGACTCGAGCGTATTGTGACTCGTGCTGGAAAGAGCATGGGGAATCGCACATCCGTAGTGTGCTCGCAACCCCGGCCGGCCAGGGGATCACCGTAATTCTCACCATGGGAAAGGGACTGTAATGTACCACCTACGCGACACCTTCAACGGCTGTCTGATTAGTCGACACCGGACCCTTGAGGCTGCGATTCGAGCACGTCGTCGGCATGCTGCGTGCGTTGCAAAGCGCAACGGATCCGGAGCCTTCCTGACGTACGAAATCACCCGCAACGGTGAGCCGATAGGCGATGAAGCCTATTGGGAAGCCATGGACTCAATCCATCGGAAGGACTGCCTATGACACCCCTTCTCGACGGCATGCTCGCCCTAGCCATCCTATGGCTTTTGCTTTGGACGTGGCTTCTACTCCCGTGAAAACCATTCAAATCCACACTTGCGACGCATGGTGGGCCGGTACCACCAACAACGACTTGTTGCGTTATGTCGGAATCAAGCGGATACACCCCGGTTGGTATACGGTGACGTATCATGGAATGCACCTAGACAAGTCGACCATACGCTCTGCCAGACGGAACCCGAAAGGGCTCATCCTACCCTAGCCTAGCCCACCCCACCCCACCCCACCCTAGCAAGGTGGGGCTTTTCTTTGCCCAGATCCGATAGCGTTAACCTGTAGCCTGCCCATACCCCTATCCTTTAACGTTACCGTTTAACGTTAAACCTTTATCGTTAACGCCCAGTACTCCCCTGGAGTAGGCCACTCCCCCCCTATGGCCTGGCAACCTACGAGGATTCCTCGTGAGTTCGATTCCCTATACAGACTCTGGAAATTCGGGTGGCCCACTTCTGATTCCGACCCCCCATAGGCTTCCTGGAAATTCGGAAATCCCCAAATCCGTTTTAAGACCCCCATACCCCATTTCCGCTGTCATCTACCATCTCGCCCATCAAAATGCCTCCTAGGCCCCTTTCCGGCGCAGCAATGGCCATTCCCGCCCATGGACCCAACCCCATTCCTGCACCCAGCATC
>Ga0070749_10001568_pt1 | contig 15452 bp, 15 predicted proteins | sample VirMetDEL_Nov_18_FD_75180 | JGI IMG/M metagenome (GOLD analysis project Ga0070749, IMG submission 75180) | Aqueous microbial communities from the Delaware River and Bay under freshwater to marine salinity gradient to study organic matter... | ecosystem: Environmental > Aquatic > Marine >...
ACGCCGCGAGGAACCAGCCCATCCACTGCGGCCCCCATCGGGTGAGGAGAGCGATCAGGGTCTCTTCAGTCACTCACACCTCCTTGGGCCAGTGTTGACACATGACAACGGCTTATCGCGGCGCAGGCGCGCGAGCGCCCCTAGTGGCGGCAGGCTGGGCGCTGTCTTCTTTATCACCCCCACTATCTTGATTGCCGAGGGCGGGCGCCGGAAGCGCGCGCATGTACTCGCGCACCGCCTCCCGCATCTCCGGGCCTTCCGCCGCGATGACACGCAACCGGGCGATGTGCGGGGCCAAAGATTTTTTGTATGGATCAAGCTGGATGGCGTTGGTCAGCCAAGTGACAAATTTCGGGCTTGTCATGAGCCGGGCTGCGTACCTCGGGGCCAAATAGCTTGCCATAGCGCCCGCAGCGGCCGCCGTCGGGTCTTGGCTCGCTCCGTACGCGATGCCGCCGCCGCCCAAGATTTGAAGCCACATCGTTGCTCGCGCCGTCCCAGATGGGTTGGCACCCATCCGCTCCGCATCCTTGACGTACCCCGCAACGCGCGACAAGCGCTGCAATTTTTCAAACAACTCGCCATTCCCCTTCCCGGAAAACAGCACCCGCTGCGCCGGCGGCGACATCTTGTTGAGGTTCGTGAGGAACGTCGTGGCGGAGAAAGCATCCCCGGTAGCGTTTTGCACTCCAGGCTTCGCAAGCCCCAACTCTCGGATCTTGACTGCGGCGACATCGCCCCAGACATCCGCCGGCATGGAACGGCGCAACCTCAACAAAGCCGAAGCGCCATCCCTTGAGCCGGACAGCGCGCGACGGAACGCGTCTTCAACCTCGGGGGCCCTCAGGATGGGTTCAATCGTGGACTTTATCTGCTTCCGGCTCTGCTGCCAGAAATCGTTGGCTCGCTTGAGTGCCCGTTGAGCCGGTTCCCCAGCAGACGCTGCGGCGTCCGCCATATCGTCCGACAGCGCGGCGTACAGGCCCTCTAGGGTCGCGCGGTTCTCGTCCACCAGAATGGCGGGGCGGGAAAGCCGACGCCCGACCTCCGATCGCAGGTTCTTCAAAAGTTCAAACGTGACTTCTCGGTTCTCGCCCGCCAGCGCTTCTCGAAAGCGCTTCAACATCGGCGCTTCCAGGATGTCCGCGATTGCCGGTTCATCGGCAAACTTCGCGGCGACATCGCCAAGGTACGCCTGGACATTGGCGACTGGCACGCGCGTGTCTTTCGGGATCAGCGCGTCGAAATTGCTGTAGAGGTCGGACCCGATCTTGGATGCCCGCGCGATATAGCTTTCTCCGGCATCCTTCAACGCCTGGCCCGCTTCGGCGCGGGTCGTGGCGGTACCATACTCATCCGCCAGCGTCGCCGCCGCTTGATCGATGTCTCTGAGAGTCTTCTCAATCGCCTCGGTGATGATAGGGCTAGACGACGGGATGTCCGCCAGCGCCTTCTGTGCATTCGCAAGGTTTTCAGACCCCGCGACGGCAGCCGCGTTTGGCTGGACGCCTGCTCGACTGAAGTCCGCCAATCTGTCCGCCGCGCCCGGCTTTATTAGGAGCCCCTTAGCACCCTCCACGATCGCCCGTCCCCCAGCGACAAGCGCATCCCCCGCCATTTGGCCGCCTGAGTTAACCGCCGCCGTGGTCGCGGCATCAGCGCCACGCTGAGCGAGCCCTCGGGTGTCAACCGTGCCGCCCACGTTCGACATCAGAAGATTGTTCATCTCCCGCCCCGCCGCAGCGCCTAGCCCCGCCCCCGTGACGGCGCCGATGGGGCCGGCCGGCAATCCCGCAGCGGCGCCCACCGCGCCGCCAAAAACTTCGGCAAGTTCCGGCTGCACTGAGGCGACGTCACCGAAATCAAATCCTTCTGGATTGTATAGCGTGGGCCGCCCGGTCTCGGGGTTCGTGAAAACGAAATTGTCTTCTCCGAACGGCTGCGCGTCGCCATACGTCATCCGAATGGTCGCCAGTCGATCTTCTGGGGTTTCCGCAGAACCGACGGCTTGCCGCACCTTCAGAGGGGCACCGACTGAAATATCAAGCTCGGGAATCTCGCCAATGGTGAAGGGATCGGCACCGCCTGCTAGAGACGCGCCCGGCATCGGGACGCCCGCCGCCACGGGGCCAACGGGGTTGGTTGACGCAGGATCGCTCATCGGCGTAGACAGCCCGCGAAGAAACGGATCGTCTTTTGGATCGACCGTAGGGGTTGTCGTTGCCATAGGGGCATCTCCATATAGAAACCATGAGACTTCTAGCCGCGTTGATAATCGGCCTTCTAGCAATCAGTCCCGCGCGAGCCGATGACCTGTTCTCTCGCACCGAGTTGAATTGCGTTTATGAGTACGGGGGGATTTGGGATTTTTCGATTGACCCGCCCGTGATGCGATACACCCCCTCGACGCTTATTGAGTATCGAAACATCGACCTCGACGGCATGACGGCGAACACGAGCATTGGTGAACATCTCATCGCCGTGCGGGGGACTCGATCAATTGTGTTCGCGCAAGAAGACGTGACCGTCGCCGTGTTTGCAAAACCGACCTTACGCGGGTTTCCCTTCGTAATCTCAAACTTGGAGTTTCAAGGGGCGGGATTTTGCAATTAACGAGCGGGGGTCTTCTTTCCAGATCCCGGAGCGCGCGCCCATGACCCGTCCGGCATCACGATCAGTTCCGCCCCGCTGGGGGAGAGGAATCTGTCTCCCGGCTTCATCTTCCCGCTGCGGATCATGCTCTGCATTTCATCAATCCTGGTGAGCGTCGGGATCTTGGGGGCGGCTTTCTCTTGCTGCGATCCGTGGAACTGTTCATAGGCGCCGCCAGCTTGGGCAACCATGGAGTTTAGCGCGGTCTTGCGGGACGCCGCTTTTTGAGCGACCACTTCAGCGCTATCCCCCGGCTGCGGGAAGTACGTCGTGATCTCCCGCGCCATCTCGTCTTCGCCAATGACCGCGCCCGATTCCTTCCGCAGTTTCGCCCGGACCCAATCTTCTTGGGCTTGGCGCCAGAGTTGGAACCCATCCGAAACCAAGAAATTGCCGCCGGGCAATCCAGCGGCCGCGTTGTCTTTGATGTTCGCCGGGTCGAAACCGCTCTCTGTGACGGACGCCATCCGCGCCTCTGCTTCGGTCATGCGGTTGGCATAGCCCGCACTCGTTGACTCGGACTCGGTGAATTTCTTGGGCTTCTCCCCGATGACTTGAGCGCCGGGGATGCCAGGAACGCCGGATGCGGCTTGCGAAGAGGATGCGTCTTGCGCCTCGACGACTGGCTGCCGAGCACCCCCGCCCCCTGGGTACGCTGACAAATCCATCCCCGGCGCGCTGACCACACGGCCGTCTGGAAGCGTATAAATGCGCGGCGCGGCCAGCCTCGATCTGATTGCCTGGTACTCTCGTTGCTCCGCAGAGGACAAGCCCTCTCCGCGTTCTATTTTGGCAGCTAGAGCGTTGGCTCGCGTGAACATGCCCCCCTCGAATCCAGACCCATACGGGCTTTCCCCGCCACCGGTCGGGTTGACATCCATCCAGCCTTTATCGCGATAGTACTGTTCCGTCCGAGAACCCACCCGCACGTTCTGCTTCGTCCCCGTCTTCGGGTCGTACAAGTCGATCTTGTCGTTGTTCTCCTTCGGCGCGCTCGTGTACTTCATCTTGAAAAAATCGTCGAAATACGAGCTGCCGACCGGGGCGTTCATCGCCAGATCCCACCCGACGGTGTCCTTCCGGTCGCGATCAACTGCATTCATCAGCGCCATCCGCGCCTCAACCGAGGTTGGCGGGGCTTTCTGGTTCGCCGCCATGGCGAAGTGCGCCTTCAACGCATCCGGCGCCGTCAACGGGTCCGCACCGAGAATGCTCAGAGCCGCCCCAGCACCGGGGGCCTGGCCCTGAACCATGACCTCGTCCGTGTTGTCGGGGTTGCGGTATTCCTTCACGCCGCCAGAGAACGCCCGCGCGGCTCGGGCTATCGTCTCCGCCCTGGAGCGCTCATCCTCCGCCGCCTTCTGACGGTTTCGCATCTCCGCAAACCCCGAAAGCGCATCGCCGATTGCGCTCAAGCCTTGTCCGAGGCCGTTCCCGCGTCCGCCGCCACCGCCAGCGCCGGAAGCCGGGATGATGCGCGGACCGCCCCCCGCAGCGCCGGACGCCAGGATGCGCTGGAATTCCTCGTCGCGGTTACGACGCAGAGCGAGCGGGGTAAAGCCGAGGTTCTGAACAGCCATGTCAGGCGGCCTCCAAGACCGAGTCCATCAGCGCCCGCATCCGGGCCTTCTCCTCCGGGCGATGCCGGATGTGTTCGGCGTAGTCCTCGCCAAACACCGCGTAGAGCGTCAGGATATTGTCGTTGGCGCGGTCGAGAAGGATGTCGCGGAACCGCAGCCAGCGCGGGTCGTCCACGCCGTAGACCTCGCGGGCAACCCAGCAGACGGCCGCCGCCGGGCCTGCAAATTGCGCGATGCCGCCAAGCAACCCACCAACTCCACCCAGCAAACTACCAACATTGGTCCCGCCGCCGCTTGGCCCACGCTGGATGCTCCCCATCGGGGTCTGGCCCAACGCAGACTGACGCAGCGCCATCATTCGCAGCGGGTGGTTCTGCTGGTCGATGAAGTCCTGCTCGGCAAGGTCGAGGTTGGCCTGGTCCATGCCCTGCTGCATCCCGCCGGCATTCATCATTGCTTGCGCGCCGGAGAAGCCGAGGTTCTGGGCGAGCTGCGCGTTCTGCGCCATCCCCTGAGCCGCCGACAGCCGCGTGGATTGGTTGCCCTGGTCCGCCGACAGGAACCGGTTGGCATCGCCCTGACCGGCGCCGACGGCGGTGTTGAAGCCCGCTTGCCGAACCTGGCCAACGGTGCTCCCGAGACGGTCGAAGAACTCCCGCCCCATCTCACCCTCGGCAATGCCGTGGCGAGATCCACCATAGGCGCCGTTCCCAGCCGCGCGCGCGCCAAGCGCCCCGAGGCCGATGTTCAGACCCCGGCCCATGTCGCCGATGAGGTTGTTGACCACCGTGCTCTCGTGCGGGTTCGTATAGTCGGAGATGAACTCAGAACCCTGCCGCGCGGTCACGTCAGCCGAACCATCCGCCAGCGATTGAAACGCCGCGTTGGACTGGCCAAGCATCGGCTGGTAGGCGTTGGCAGCATCTCGCACCATGCCGAATCCGGCGTTCTGGTCATCCGAGAAACCCGCGATGCGCTGCCCGCCGTATTGAACATACGGCTGGTTTGCCAGCGTGCCCGCAAGCGTCAGGTTCTCGTTCGCGAACTGCTTGTAAGTCTCCGGGATATCCGAAGTGACCGTCTGGCTTCCGCCACCGCCGCTAGGCATCGCTGATCTCCTTCATAAACTCAGACGCCCCAACCCTATAACCGAGCGCGCGCCCCCAACCCCTGCGGCCCGCCGCTATCGCGTAACGGCAGCCCAGATCCTTCGCCCAAGATTCCGCGACGGGCAGAATTTCCAGAATGTCCCGGAGCCGCCCCGCCGCCGCAACAGATCGCACGACCCGCGCTTGCGGGAACGCGACAACCTCCGTCACCAGCACGGATTGGCCTATGCACCAGAGCTGCATGTCCCCACGCTCGCAAGCGTCGAGGATGTCGTCTGCCGTGTAGAGCGGCACATGCCGGGCTAGAGCCCTCTCGATGATGGGCTTGGCCCGGGCGCGGGTTTCAGGCGTCACCGACGCTCCCCGCCAGGTTTCACGTTGAATGTCGGGCGCCCGAACCGCCCCTTCGCTGGAGCCGAGTTCCCCTCAATGCGATAGGATATCTGCCGCCCCTTCGCCCGGAAGGCCAGCGATTGCGTCGCCGAATTGAACGTCCCCACCGTGGTCGTGGTCTCGGTGCCGTTGGCCCAGAACCGCGACTTCATGATGAGCGTGCATCCGCCAACGAGGTCGCGAGTATCCGGCATGAACCGGTCGATCATGTAGACCCTGTCGCCGTCTTCAATATCCACGGGCGCCGTCTCGAAGTGCCAAGAGATAGCGTCGCCGTTGTCCGTGCCCGTTGGGCGCTCGTAAAACTGGACCGTGCCGTCCGCGTCGACCGCGATCGGGAACCCACTATCCGCGAGGTCTCCCCACGCGGTGATGGTGAAGGTTCCGATGTACCAAAGATTGTCGCGGTAGTTGTAAACGACATAAGCCGCGTTCTCATTCGTCTCCGCTGACGGATAGAACCACCAGACCTCGTTCCACCGACTGTTGTGTCCGGCGAAAATCAGGTCTTCCTGCACGGCCGCCAGATTGTCGAACAGGTAGTCGCGAACCGGGCACGGGATCATCTGGGGCGCGCCGCCGTTCCAGATGAAGAACCGCTGCGACGACGAGAGCCATATCACCGCCCCGACGTCAGCCACTCGCGTCATCGCGTTCGGCCCGATCAACCCGCAGCCGGTCCCTAGCAGGCTGTCACCAAACACCAGCGTCGTGTCCTGGAGGTACTGGAGCCCATAGAGCGCGGTGTCTGTCCAGATCAGCGAGATTTGCGGCATCGCCAGGCCCCGCACGATGCGCGTGCCTTCCGCCAGCCGCTTATCGCCCGCCGTATTCGTCGCCGCCGGGGTCCAGTCGTTTGTCGTAAAGCCCCCCTCTTGCGTGGCGAAGGCATACCGCATGGTGTCGAAGGTCGATGTGGCGGCGTCCTCGGTTCCGAGCGTCACGATGAACCGTTCCGGCGTCACCATGTGAGAGAGGTTCTTCGCCGGGGCGTCGGTCGCCGCCACCGCCGCCGCGCTTTGCGAGAGGTTGTTCTGCCAGCGGTACAGCGGGGATTCTCGATAGTTCGCGAGAAGGTTTTGACCGAAGTTCGAGAAATGCCACACCCGCGCGCGCAGATCGCTCCCAGTCGATGGAAGGGAGTACAAGCCACTCGAATATGTGCCGGTCGAGTATCCCGCCGTGCGCGTCGTGTTCTCCAGGCCGATGTTCAATTCGTACCACCAGCTTGTGGTGCCCCCGCCCCCCGTCACGGTCGAGGTTGCCGCCGAACGAGCCTCCACGGTATACGAGTTCGCGTCTACGTAAGTCGCCTCAAACCCATGAAAGTAGACATAAGTCGGAGTGCCGCCGCCGGTCGCGGTTGAGGTCGCCGACGTCGCCACCTGGATCTGGAAAGCATCGTCGGACAGCACATAAACCCGGTGCGTCTTGTTGATGCTCGCAGCGGCGACGCCCCCCGTCGCGGACGCGGACGCCAGCGTCACGTACTCCCCACTCGTCAGCCCGTGCGAGGTGTGCGTGACGATGATGAAGTCGCTGTTCTCGATGGTCTGGATTGGGTTAGACGAATACGTCCCCGCCGCGCCGAAGGTCACGCCCCCGACCGCATCCGCCTTGAGATAGACCGTATCCCCGCTGATCACGCCGTGCGCCGTGTGGTTCACCGTGACCGTGGCGTCGGTGTCTACGGTGTCGAACGGATCGCTCAGGGTGCCCGATGTTACGGAATCGTCTCGAACCGGCGTGATATCCCAGAGCAGCCCCCCCGTGTAGATGTAGAGCTTCTTGTGGGTTCCGATAGCGACGACCTTCTGTCCGTCGAGGTCTTCCCATACGTGAAGCGCCCGCGCCTTCCCCGAAACTGTGTCCTGTGTGGCCTTCTCCCACCCGCCGATGATTTCCGGCAGGATGTCTTTGAGGATCAGCCGAAGGCGGACCTTGTCCGTGGACAGGTACGCTCCTTCCGCAGCGAGGCCAGGGTCGTCACGAACGACGCCGGACGCCATCCGGGGCGAGAAAAAGGTCATTTCCGCGCTCCTATGGGGTTGGCCACCCGCCAACATCGTCGATCGCGCCGGTCTCAGCGTTGATCAGGTCAAGAGCGGCATGGTCCGCCGCATCGTCGATCGCGTCATACAAGGCGCGCTCGCGCTCCACGGCCAATTTGTATTGGGCTCGACCGGCCACTAGGATCGCGTCGACAGTGTCCGTGTCCGGGAGGTCGATGGCATCGCCCCGCGATGTGACGGCGCTTACAGGAACGACCGCCTTGGCCTGTTCCAACCGCGTAAAGCCTTCCGCTGTGATATCGATCGTTTTCCCCGAGACCACCTTTCCTGCGGCGATGACCCTGCGGAACCGCTCAGAAACCCTCGCCTTTATCACCGTTTTCCGTTCGGCCAATGACACCGCGATCTCTTCGGCGGTCATCGACCTCTTGGGCCGCGTGTATTGCCACTCGTCGCCAACCAAAGAGCCAGCGGCGTAATCAGTCGGCCCATCCCAGACTTCATCAGGCGCGAGAACCGTGATGCACTTGGGCATCGCCAGCGAATGAGAGGACAGCACAGGCCAAGTCAGCGAATTGGGCAGGCTGGTGTTCGGCAGCACGCTACCGACCGTGCCAGCGGCGGCAAACGTGCCGCTGATGTGCCGGATGGCCGGCGTATCCAGAGTAATGATCACATTCACCTCCTACGCCCAAACGTCATACCCAGCGGGCAAAGAATAAATAGGATTTTGTGCAATCGTTGCTGATGCAGTGCCCGACATTGACGCAAACAAAAACACATTGGCCGAAACCCCGGTAAACGTAGGTGATCCGCTATCAAACCAAGAGCCGTTTCGTCCAAAGTATAGATCACCATTAATGCTGTCGAACGCGATCATGAAAATATCGCCATTAGTAATTGGCCCGCCAGTAAAAGAGGAAAAAATGTCGTTATTTACTTTATCTCCGCCATATTGAACACCCCAGCCTATTGAAGAACTTCCGAGATAACCTGATGATAAAGAAACGCCCGATGTTCCAACTCCAAATATATTATTAGCGATTGATGTTCCAATAGTAATCTCGGCATACAACTTATTGGTTCCGTTCGTCGACTTTACCGATCGTGTCCCCTTGTACGTCCCCGCCGCATTAGAAATAGAGGCGACTCGATTACCGCTTGAAAGCGTGATGTTCCCGTCAGTGTCAGCGGGGTTCCAAATGGTCTGGCCCGGCACAAACCCTTGTCCCAGACCAACCAGCTTTGACGAACCTACCGGCATTATTGGAAGTCCTGTCCAGAAGCGTATCCCAACCACGTCGTCCCGCCGTCCGTGGTCTCAAAGAACAGAACGTCTTTGCCGGTCGTCGCCGTGGATGTCAGCGTCGGCGCGCTTCCGCTCGGCCAATCCACGGAAGCCGGCCATGTCGCGGAACGGCTCCCGGTGCCGTCCTGGATGAGTTCGAGCCGAAAAGCTCCGTACGATCCAGTCGCGGGCGGGTTACTGAATGTGAATGTGCAGTTCCCCGTCAAAGTGATCTTGAATACATTTCCACTTTCAAGATTGCAGGTGTAAGTCGTCGTCGAGTTCGCGGTTACGACTGTTTCGGACACGTCCTGAAACTTGGGCCGTTGGATAAGCTGGTCCGCTGCCGACACCGTCCCAGACAGCGTTACCGCGTCAAGGGTGATGGTGTTTCCGTTCATGTCGACATTGCCGAACATGAGCGCGAACAGATTTGCGAGAGTAACAGCCCGAAGCGCGCCTGCGCTAGCGTCGTAGATCAACACCTTGTCGCCGGCTGCCGTGGTCGTCCCCGCTGTGGTCCCATTGATGTCCACTGCGAGGGTAAGCGTCTCGTCAGCGCCGTCGTTGTCCTCCGTCTCCGACAGCCCTTCCCCGGCTACGATCGCGTCTACCAGATATTTCGCCGTTGTGTCGTTCGCGGAGATCAAGACCGCACCAGATGACGCGGGAACGCCCGCCGATGCAATGGCTGTGTTCATTTGCGATACATTGACCGCATCCGTGGACGCCGTGCCCGTCGCGAGGCTCGTGATCTTCTGGGAGTTCATCGAGACCGACGATGTCGGTGCCGATATCTGGTCGAGACGCGGCGTCACAGCGAAACAATCCGTGCCATCCGACAGAACGACCGTCATCAAACCCGCGCCGCACGAGGCCGTCGTCGCGGACCCCGAGCACGTCAGGGTGACGGCATAGGTTGAGCCCGCGTTGTAAACGAGGTAGACGCCCTCGATGCTCGGCACCGTGATCGTCGGCGCGGCCGACAGCCCGCCGTCGGTCAGTATGAAGCCGATGTTCCGCGCTTGGTTGTCCGCCTTCGCCGTCGTGGTCAGCGTGACGTTTCCGGTGAGCGAGACCGTCTCGACACCGCTGCACAGCTTCTCCAGCAGGCTCAACGCGTTGTTCAGCCCGTTCGCGGAGTCGATACCCCAAGCGTTCAGGCTATCGCCCAACCCCTGGAGCGGGATGCCGTTGTTGGTCGTCGTTACGGTCATGATGCTATCGCCCGATCTGTCACGCGCCGCCAATTCGTCCCGTCGCTAAAACAAGGGATGGCGCCGCCTGTTTCGTCGCTTACGTAGATCCATTGGCCCGCCGGGGCCGCGCTCGGGAGCGTCCCCACCGTCGCGATCCGCATCCGGTAAATCTGCTCCTGGCGGACGGAGGTCGCCTCGATTTGGGCTAGGCGCGGCTGGAGCACCCGGATGAACTGAAAAGCCCACTGCGCCCACGACTGGCGTGACGGCATCGGCGACGGCAGGTTCATACGATCATCACATCAAGCTGAGTTTTTAGGGGGGCACCGGAGTAGACCGCCCGCGCGCTTTCACCCTTCAACGCGGCGATGGCGCGGTCGTAGAGGCCAAGCCAGACCTGCAACCGCCCGTCGTCCTCGAGGTACGGGGCGGAGTGGACCAGCGAGCCGTAGAGGTAGATGTCCGGGTAGTTCGTCAGGAGCCAGTTCGTGTCGGTGTCGTCAGACAGCGCCGTCAGCCCCGCGTTGTAGAAAAGCGTGATGCTGTAAGCCGCATCGCTCGGGGGGCGGAGGTACATCGTCGAGCCGAGGATGGCGTAAGCCGCCGGCCGCGCCGTCGCGGTCGACGGGTACTCGTTGAACAGGTCACGAATGGTTTTGTTCTCCAGCGTGACCTTGGGTGACGATTCCAGAATGACCGCTTCCGCTGACACATAGTCGCTCGGGAGCGCGACGCTTTCCCCGCTTGCCGCAAGCGACAGGGTGTCCGTCGTCTGCTGGAGCCGGTGCGTCGTATCCCGCTGAAAATTGACCTCGAACAGCCGCACGAAGTCCGGCACCTTGGCGACGAACGCCGTGTCGCCGGTCCGCGTCAGTTCCGCCGCGATCGACGTCTTGAGTTCGCCGAAGTTAGACAGCGCCATCGCGGATCTCCTTGAGGATCGCGCCTAGATCCCACGGCTCGCGGCAGATAGTCAGGCTGCGATACCAAGGATGCGTCCGGCCTTCGACGCCATATCGCCAATGGTGGTAGTCGTCGGGCAACAAAACCCACGTGGGCGTCCCGAGAGCGCCCGCCAGGTTCACGACGGACGTCGGGACACTCACGACGGCGTCGAGTTCGGCGACCAGCGCCGCCGTGTCGTCGTAGTCCTGCGACTGCGTGAGCCAGGGCCAGTGATGAATGCCGGGAACGACCGGCGGAAGGTTATATTGAAGCGATACGAGCGTGACATCGGCGGGGTCTTTGAAAGGCGAAACCCCCAGGCCCTCCAGTAGCCACTCAGCATCAACCTGTCGCTCAAAGCCTCCCGATTTGAACCGCCCCCCAGTCCAGGCAACGCCTATCTTCAAGCTGGGCAACTCGTCCAACATCGCCCGCACGGCCTTTCGGCGATCCGGGCATGCCTTGAGATACGGCGTTCCAGGGCAGTCGTCGGGCGACCGCCGGAAATGTCCCGGCAGGCTGCTAATGGCGACCTTGTGCGTCGGACGAAACTTGCTCGACCACGCATCGTTCGGCTGCGATCGGGTCGGGTGAACGCGCGCCCACGGGAAGGACCGCTGGAACAGCCCCCGAAGTCGCGGCGTCGTCTCGATGGCCACGTCCGGCCCGAAGTTCTCGAGGTCCGGCAGACACGCGGCGTAAAACACCTCGTCGCCGATGCCTTGCTCGCCATAAACGACCAGCCGATTGGGTTTACCGTCACGCATCCCGTCGTTGCCGAAAGAAAAAATCATCTCCTCCGCATCGGCAGCCGGCGGGACATCCCAATATTCCGCGCGCCCGTAGAACCGCTCAACCCGATCTGCATCGCCGATTTGAAGGTCGACCATCGGCCACGCCTCGCGCCACTGCCCAAGCGCGAGATAGGCCAGCCCTAAATTCGTGAAGGCGGCTTTCTCGTCCGCGTTGATCTCGATCGCCTTCCGAAAGAGCGGGACGGCCTTGTCTAGCGCGCCCATGCGGAGGAACGACGTCGCGGCATTGCAGAGAGCCCAGTAATAGTCCGGCTCCCGCTCCAGCGCGGTCTGGTACGCCGCCAGCGCGTTCGCGTGATCGCCCCACTCATCGAAGCATCGGCCCAGCCCGGTCCACCCGGCGGCTTTCTCGGGAGCGGTTTGGGCCACCCGATGAAAGAGCTGGTACGCCAGGCCGGGATCGCCGCCGTCAAACAGCGTCGACCCCATGACGTACAGCGCCTCCGGGTTTTCTGGAGCTTCGTTTAGCGCCGCCTTGAGCGTCAGCAGCGCGTCATCCATCCGGCCCGCCTCGATGTGCGAGCGGGCAGCGGCTAGACGTTCCAATGCGCCCCCCGCAGCTTCTGCCACTCGTTGTCGTTCAGCAGGCGCTTGACCGCAGGCCAGTGGTCGCGGTTATAGACGTCGACGCCCTTCTCCAGTTTCCACTTCAGGATGATGCTCGCGGGGATCGAACCGACGTAGCGCATGTCCTTCGACGGGGTCCAGCCTCCCGTACCGTCGGTCGCGCGGCGTTGGTTCGCCTCCAGAATCGGAGCCACATCCTGCTCGGTGTGGATCACGAACTTGCCCGGACCGGTGTACTCAAAGGTTTCCTTGAGGCCCGTTTCCGGGTCGAAGTCGAGAAGTCGTTTCACTGCCTTGCAACCTCCACGTGGTTAGTATCGACCCACCATCGGCGACCCTGCGTGTCCTCGACGTTGATCCACCATCCAACGAGCCCAAGAAGCTCTTTCACGAAGTGACCGTGGCCAAATCGGGTGGCGTCAAAATCGAACTCAACCCCCGCCAGGGTGGGGTCTTCCCTCGTCACGCGGAGGCGGGCGCCCCAATCAGACCCCCACGGCGTAAGCCGCTCGAAAATTTTGCGGCGCTGCTCATCAAGCCAGTATGGAATGGATACAGTGGCCCTCCGGTCACCCCCGGTTCTCCGGGCCGGCGCCACGTAGGGGAACAGCACGAGAGAGTCCTGCTGCGCCGCCTGACGAGCTTTCCAGCCCGCTCGCCACTTGCGCGCATTCCTCGTTTCGCGCGCTCGGGACCATCGTTTGGCCTCTGCCTCCCACTGGCCAAAATCTGTTTTGCGCTGGCGGTTCTGCTTTAGCGAGTAGCCCCCGCGTTCAAGGCCATCTCGCCAGACGGCATCTATCGCCATGACCGCCGCATCTCGGGGCAGCGAGTCGTAAACGTCGTCATCGAAATCAACGGCAACGCCGCCGATCCCTTCTTCAAGATCTAGGTAGCCGAAGTACATTCCGCCCCCGAAAGAGGAACGGGGCGCCCGAAGACGCCCCGCCCATCATCACGCGACCACGAGGTCCGCGATCTTGCCCGAGGCCTTCTCGTTGAGGGCCTTGAGCGTGTACTCGCCCACGATGTGCCACTTCTCGGAGTCGCCGGTCTTCGCCAGCTTTTCCTTGAAGAACGGACGCAGCGCGGAGACCTCCCAGTAGTCCCAGTCGATCACAGCCGCCGTGCGGCCGCGCATGAACCGGTTCGGGACGATCGCGAGCTGACCGAAGTCCGAGACGTAGACATCGGCAGCGCCGATGATTTCCGCCTGACCGATCTTCGGCGCCGTATCGCGGTACAGAGTCGCGATACCGGAGAACCCGGACGCGATCTGCTTGTTGTACTTGCCGACCATGAGAGTCGTCGGATCACCGCCCTCGTCCCAGACACTCGCCAGCACCGTCTTGAGGAGAGCCTCGGTGAAGGTGCGGACGGTCGTGCCGTCGGTCAGGTCGGTCGTCGGAGCGCCGGACGTCGTCACGGGCGTCGTGCCGTCCGTGTAGTTGTCCTTGTTGGTGGCGATCCAACGCTCGATGCCGGCCATCTGACGGGCCGTGGCGGAAGAACCCGCGACGGCAACCGTGTTCTGGCACAGGGCGTATTCGAGGTCGCGTTTCAGCTCCTTGCCGCGCTTGGCAAGCTGATACGCGAGTTCCGACTCGCGGCCGGCCTTGTCGACGGCCTCGGTCGTGCCCGACACCTGGACGGTCTTCTTCAGGATCTGGGTGTAGTTGCCCAGCCGAAGCGTCGCGGTGATAGTGTTCGGGGACGAGTCGTCACCGTCGAGGTTGGCGTTGGCAGCCGCCGCCGCGAGCGCATCGGTCTGCCACTCGGCATACGTGCGATCGGCGCCGCCCTTCTTCGCGTTTGAGGCGAATGGGGTCTCGACGGGACTGATATCGAAGATGATATCTTCGAGGTCTTCGCGATCACCGACGATATCGAATTCGGTAGTCGTACCAGCGGGAACAGCCATGGGTTTCTCCTCTCATGGGCTGTCCGCCTAGGGTCAGGTGCGGCGTCCGCGCGCCATCAACAGCTTGGCGGCGTCGTCGACAGACCCGGATCGGCGGAGGTTCTTGTGAAGTCTCGCCATCCGGGGACCGGGGCCTTTCTGCGGGGGTGCCGAGGCCTCGGACTTCACCGGCTTCGGTGGAGCCTTCGAGACCTTTTTCTTCGCAGCCGAGACCTTCTCCGCCGTCTTCTTCTGCGACGCCCGATATCGCGCGGCATCCAGAGCCACCAGAAGAGCCCGGTGGTCGATGATGCCGTTCAGCTCTTCCGGCCTGAACCTGTAGTGGGCTATCAGCGCGGACGAAATCTGATCACGATCGGCAGCCGCAACCTTCGGATCACGCCATTCCGGCAGAGCTCGAAGGAGTCGGGCCTGCTCCGCCGCGAGCGTCTGACGCTGCGCTTCCGCAGTCTGGCGCTGGCGGCTGGCGAGGAATTCATTCCTCTTGGCCTGTTCCTTCTCCCACGCACGCATGCGCTCCCAAGACCCGATGGGGTCGCTGGGGTCGTCCTCTGGTTTCGGTGGAGAAAATTCGGCCAGAAATTCGGCTTCCGCGCGGACCCGCGATTCCCATTCCTGGCGTTGGCTCTGAAGCGCGCGACGCTCTTCCGCGATGGATTGCGTCTTGCGCGTGTAGTCCTCCATCCGAAGGTAGCCGTCCGCGTACTCTTGCGGGGTTACTCGAACCGTGGAGCCGTCGGGGTGGACAAACTCAAGAAGTTCGTCTTCCTCGGGCTCGTTATCGGCTGAGTCCTCGCTCGTTGTAGCGGCGTATTCTTCGTCGTCGGACTCGGGGGCGTCTTCACCCCCTGCCTCAGAACCATCAGCCTCATCGGCCTCCGGCTGCTCTTCGGCTTCGTCATCCAGGTCGTGGTTGTCCGGCTCCTCGCGCGGTTCCACGGCCTTTTTGACGGGTGCATCCTCGGAGGATG
>Ga0070749_10001570_pt1 | contig 15446 bp, 21 predicted proteins | sample VirMetDEL_Nov_18_FD_75180 | JGI IMG/M metagenome (GOLD analysis project Ga0070749, IMG submission 75180) | Aqueous microbial communities from the Delaware River and Bay under freshwater to marine salinity gradient to study organic matter... | ecosystem: Environmental > Aquatic > Marine >...
CATTAAAATGTCCCTCCCTCTGAGAATGGATCTCTATTAGAGAAGTCTAATATGTCGTCAGATTCATTTTGAATATATTGATTATCGGCTAAAGGATCTATTTCTTCTATAGTAAATGATTCAACTACTATAACGTCTTCATTTTCATTTGATAATAATTGACCATCAGTATCATCATCGGCGTCTACCTTTATCGACCAATCATATGCGTTCAGTGATAGGTCTTTTTGGAGTTGATCTATAGCTTCTATACCGGTGTTTAATATCTCGCTTGAATAATCAAATAGTTCACAAGTTAATTCCCAAGTTTGAAGTGCACCTAACTGATAAAACATTTCAAACTTATTAACATACATTACTTTAAATAGCTTTTGATTCAATGGGAACCAAACTAGATCACCTTCGTTAGGTCTTGTCTGCGCTGTTTGTGAACCGACTTCTTCATCAAAAATTCTTTGCGCCACTGAGAAAGTAACCTGGTCTCTTATTTCAAGACCAAATTTTGACATAAAATTACCATCACCACCAAAACCATCTACTGACTTAATATACATTTCTATCGGATAATGTGTATCATATCTTGATATATCATCGGCACCATAAATTTCATCTTTATTCACGATAGTTCTAGGAACATACTCCATGTCCTGACCATACATCTTTATCGATTCTATGATCAAGTTTTCTAGAGTAAGTTGCTCTTGACTATTTTGAAAATTATTAAAGTAAAAATTTGTAGCCATTATCCTATCATATCCGTTACTGGTAAGCTATAGCTAGAAATCATTTCTTTTTCTAGGGCCAATAATTCGTCCTGAGCTTCATTATATATTTGTTGTCCATTAAAAGTCAATCCGCCAGGAAGTTGCATACCACCGAATTTCTTTAAGTTATTTCCCCACTGTCTTTTGATTTGTGCAGTGCAATACATTGCTAACCAACGATCACCCCACGCGTCTGTGTAGGTATCTGGATCCACGACTTGATATGCTTCAACTATTAGATAGTGTCCATCGTCAAGTTTATTCCAGTCCATATCTAAATATAATCTATCAGTATGTCTATTATATCTTATAGGTTGTTTTCCAACTAGAATATATTCCAAAAATTGGATATGTTGGATAGCCATATAATACGGAACCATTGATACAGATGTTAAACTATAAAGATCGTTTAACGCTATCTGATATCTGATATTGAACATATTATTTGTGTTTAATGCGTCGCCAATATCAAAGATATTAACTGCCCCAATTATATTCTCTGGAAGAGTTATATATCTGTTTGTCTTATCGTCCGCGGTTACTTGATGCTTATAATAGACTTTTTCAGAACCATCGAAATGATAGTCCCAATAGTACCTAAGCGACTCATCTATTCTATCTTCGACTTGATCATCGTCTACGTTTATTTCGATTACAGGCTTACCAAGTCTTCTAAGGCAATATTCCTTGAAATCGTTTCTGGTTGCTGGAACGGCCATTTCTATCTCCAGGATTGATCTTTTTATTATTTATAAATAAAAGAAAGTGAGTTATTTTAATGTACTGTTTTCTTCCTAATGTGTATAATAACAGTAACGAATGTTAGTGAAAGGTTATATTAATGAAGATATTGAATTATATTAAGACTGAATTCCCTAAAATCTCCAATAGAAACTTTAAGAAACATCTAACCAAGGAATGGATAGATGATAACTTTATGTTCTATGTGAATCCCGAAAAATGTGAATCTTTAATAGATTTTTGTGATAAAATGCATGCCAACTATTTAGGCAAGTATTTCTCTGGCATCTGGCCTGCCAAACATAGCTATCCAGAATCTGGTAAATTTCTTATTAATTTCATTAAATCTACTAAAAATGATAATGTTATAGATATAGGCTGTGGTGACAATTATTACAAAGATAAGGTACCCAATCTTATTGGTTTAGATCCATATCATGATGCTGCTGATATTAAGAAGTCACTTGAAGAGTATAAGCCTAAAATTTATTTTGATCATGTTATTGCCTTAGGAAGTCTTAATTTCGGTAGTCATCCGAAGGATACTAAGCATATTGAAACCATGTTTAAGAAGATGGTTGACATGACTTTTAAAGGCGGTTATCTTCATTTTAGGTTTAATCCTGGATTAGATCACAAGCCTATTAAGAAGGATAAATTTAGTTTTATGTATATCGATTGGTATCCTTGGACTAGAGAATGGATATATGAATTGCTTCAGAAATATAATCTTAAATTGATTAGATTTGCATTAGAATATAACCATCAAAATGATGAAAGATTTTTCATCATAGTTCAGAAAGTATAAATAAAAATAAAAATTTATAAGGATTTAACGATGCAAGTAAATGTTTTTATTTCATCCGAACATTGTTTTCCAGAAATAAACACCATATTATCTACTCAAAATGTTTATCCATGCTTAGATGAAGATGGCAGTGCTATACCTGAACTTAATTCTTCAAATATATTAGTAATAAATGGACCATTTTTAAGATCTGAGTTTAAATCTGATAAGGCATTTAATGATATAGTTTCTCCACATTTTAATATGGAGACTGAAAGAGATTATTTAAATCTTGGTGTTAGATTTTTAGGTCGTCAGCTATCTACTGCAGACGATATTTTTTCAAGTGTTCTTGATAAATGTCCCTCTGGAACTAAATTTTTCTTAGTTAAACACGATGATAATAGCAGCTGTATTGATTATCTAGTAGAAACATATAATTCTTTAAAAAATTCTCAACTTAGATATAAGGAAGATAGAATTATTAGAAGATTTGGTGAAGATATAACAAATGATAACGTACGATCAATTGTATCTACCGCCTTTGAAAACGCGTGGAACACTTTTAATATAGATTTTTCTACAAATGGTGCTCCTGCGGACTTTATTAATTTGAGTATAAATTCTATTACTGGATCGGGTGATGATGCTGATTCCGGACTGACAAGTAGAGTATTTACTAAACCATAAAATATGGAATTATATTATGAGAGATGATCAACTATATTTTTTCATAGGTTGTCCTGGAAGTGCTTGGTCGAGAATAGCTATAATGCTAGAAAAGGCTAGGATATTTAATTGGAATTTGAGTGATCATAGTCCTGAAAGAGAATACTATGTAAAGGCAAATAAGAGAAATCCGGATCTAATAAACCATCTCGGTTCATATTTTGGATCTGGTATGGAGTTTGGTGAACATTTTGAAGAACCAGGCTCATATTATAATCGTATTAGTTTCAAGAATGAAATAGCCAAAGCTTTTACAGAACATGACGATCATAGATCATATCTTATTAAGAGTCATGCTCTTGCATATAATCTTGACTGGCTAGTCGGTAATTTTCCAAAATCTAAAATAATCCTTGTTATCAAGGAACCTATTGAAGAGTGTGTTAATTGGTGGAATGCCGCCGGCGGTGGTAGTGGTTTTAATATAACATATCCTAAATATCAATGGTATTATGGTAGAGATCTTGTTAAAGAATTTGGTAAACAACAAACTGCTATTAAGAAGTTTATAAATTCATGCGGTTATCCTTTATATGCTCCGACTAGGACGCTATTTGAAGATATATTAGATGTAAATCTAAATGATTACGACACTAATAGATATATGAACGTAGTTCAATTATTACAGAACGCTAAAAGAGGTCCTGGGGAAGGAAGTCCTGATTTTAGAACTATGATATGTTTTTATAATGTTCATGAAGTCTCTGAAAGAGTTAATATACATTTGAACAAGACTATAAAGGATAGAATTGCTTAATTATGATTGATTTTTATTGTATTAAATGGGGAACAAAATATCATAGTCATTATGTTAATAGATTATACTCATCTATTAAAAAATATTATAAAGGTGATTTTAGATTTACGTGTTTTACAGATGATTCATCTGGTATAAGCGAAAACATTATAATAAGAGATTATAATGATACAGAAGTAAGTAAATTAAAGAATATATTTACAATACAAAAACTCAGATTATTTGATACTAATTTTCTACAGACAGAAAAAAACGTAATATTAGATTTAGATGTTTTATTTCTAAAAGATTTTACTGAATATTTAGATGATTTCTATAATTTCAAGGAACCCAGATTTATTAAAAATTATTGGGCAGATCCAGATTTATGTGATGCTTATTTTTATAAAGGTGCTTGTGATGTAAACAGTTCTTTTATTACATGGAAAGATGATCAACTACAACAAATATATGATTATTATTTAGAAAACTCAAAGAAAATAAACTTTTTATTTTCTAGTTTAGATAAATCATTATTTTCCTTGTATAGAAATAAGTTAAATTATCATCCAAGAAATATAGTCTATGCATATAATTTTGGTGCAGATTTTATTAAGAATGATATGGAAAAAGAAGTATTAAGAAATGATTATTATCTATGCATATTTAATACTTCCCATGGTATAGGAACTGAGATACATGAAGCAGATGGATGGGCTAAGAATATGTGGGAGTCCTTAGATGAAACCGTTTAAAACTAGAAGCGGAGACTTAAAGACTTTAATTGAAGATTTAAAGCAGAGAATTAAAGAATTTCCAGATCTATATCAACAAAGACTTAGATGCTTTTTATATGACTTTGAAAAAACAAAAGCTGCCTATTGTGTGGATTTCATAAAAAAGATTAATTGGCAAGGAGATATATCTATTGTAGCAGGCGGTCTACCAATATATCTTTTTGCTTTTTTAGAGCAAAATACTAAAACAAATTTTACTCAGCTTAATTTTATTAAAAATGAAAATGGAAAAGTTGTATCAAGACCAAGGGAAAGAACTATTAAAGAAATAACAGATGGTAATCTTATAAAAAGAAATCTTCCTAAATATACTATATTAAATAGTGACGATCAAGAACTATTGGAAATAGTTCTTGATCCAGTTTTAGAATCCACTAAAATAAAAATCATTGATTATAGCCCGGTAGTTCCAAGGTTTCTTCCCCTTATAAGAGAATTCTTTCCTGAATTAAATTTTGAATACTATAATAGAAATGTTTGTTTTGATAATATTAAGGAAATAACTAAAGATACTCTAGTTATTATTCCAAATAGTGAATATTTGTACATATTAAATGAACTTGATATTTTAAATGAAAATGATTATTTTATTATTTTTAATCAAAAAGAAGATAATGAAAAAAGAAAGATAAATGAAGTTTTATGTATGGATGATTTATTAGATCAGATTACAGCAAAAGAAATAATAACACAGACTAGAATAGCTACTCTAGATTTTTATTCTTATTTTGTTGCTGGACAGGTATGAATATAATATGTGTCAAATGGGGAGATTTATATTCTTCATACGACGTTAATATTTTAGATTATATGTTATCTAAAAATGTATCTTCCAAATATAAATTATATTGTTTAACTGATAATAATATTGATATTAATGATGATATCAATATTATTAATTTGCCCCATAATAATGATTTTGAAACTTATTGGAATAAATTATATCTCTTTAATAAAGAAATAATTCCAGTAAATGAATTTACTTATTTTGATCTAGATGTAGTTATTCAAAATAATATAGATGATCTTCTATCATATAGTTCTGATAATATTACATTAATTAATGCTACATGGAAAGAACCAGAAGTCTTTAAGAATAAATTTAATTCTAGTGTTATGAATATAGATCTTAATAGAGACGGTTATATCTGGGATGAATTTAATAAAGATCCTGATCTATACATGTGTAAATATTTTGGTGACGATGATTTTATAACTAAAAAATTTAAATTTAATACATATCCAGATGATTGGTTTTATTCTACTAAGTACGGCAATCATCCAGTGCCAATGGTTTATCTAAAAGATCCAATGGTTTGTCTTTTAAATGGTGTTAAAAGATGGCATCCTAAAATTTACTACGACAAATTTAAATATCTTTATCCGGAATACCAATATCATCTATCATAGATTGCCATAATTTTACGTTTGGAACTATGTAACTTATGGTAATTCTTGGGCTTTTAGTTCTAGCTGCATGCCAATATATTTTATCTGGTTCTTTAGAAGAATCTCCAAAATAACCAACTTTGGCAAACCATTTTCCTTTTAGATCTTTATGACAATGAATTACATCGTTGATGTGATCGTAATGTAAAAACTCTCCATCACCCTCAGGATTAAAAGTTAATATAATATTATTGCCTGGAGCATTGCCGTTGTGGTGCCAACCAATATAACCGTTCTTTGGATAATAGGCTCTTAAAGCATTATTTCTAGCACCAAAATATGTTATTAAATCTTTATCTAGAGAATCACATTTTGCTCTAAAATGTTTAGGTTGTAGTTCTCTCTCGGGAACGTTGTTTTCCATTACTGCACCATACATGTATTCAGGAAAGCCATGTTTTTCTATTGGATTCCAAAGAATTTTTCTTAGATACTCTTCCGATGTAGCGTATAAACCCGCGTGTGGACCATTCTTGTTTTTTTCTTCAGGGTGTAACCCTTCTTTTTCAAGATCTTGTGAAAAGAACCAATCACTGAAATTAGTCAAAATCTGTAGTAATTCCGAATTTATATTTGAGATTTGTTGCATTTACCAGATCCTCAGGTATTGTATGGTGATATATGATGGCTGATTTGCTGTTTGGTTCGCCCGTTCCTTTATAATCATATAACCAAATCCAATTCCATCTATAATCTTCGGGCATAATTCCTATTTTTAAATCATTATACTTTTCATTTAAAAGCCGCCATAGAGTAAATTGATCCCATTTTCTCATATTAAAATCATATTCTGGATATACTTGTTTAAAATTTATTTGACGTTGTTTATTGTACTCATAATACCAATCCTTCATCAAATCTATAGTTCTATTATTTTTTCTATAGATGAAGAAGCCTCCGTGTAAACTGAGTTTTTTTGTTTTCTTTAAATCAATAAAGACCTCTTTACTAACATGAGATCTTATTTTTGTAAACATTAAGTCTTTATCTTCCATATAATTAAACACACTACAAAACTCTTCTGACATAACCTCCATATCAGCGTCTAGATAAAGCGTATTATCATATTTTGTTTGATTAAGAGCCCACATTTTAGATCTGATATTTACTGGAATATCAGTTACAATTTCATCAAAGAACTTTTCATACTTTGACTGTAAAAATGTTTTATGTGTAAAAAGTGTTACTTTAGTACCAGGCGCATAATCACTAATTGAAATTGCACATCTAACAGCAGAGTCATAGTAAGCCTTGCTCATTGAGGCTACTAGAATGACACCATTATTCATAACAAAAAAACCTATATTATTCAGCTGGTTCGGAAGACTTTTTCATAGTTTCTAAAGCAATAATAGCGGCTGCAAATGCATTGACCTCAATTATATTTTTAGCCTTTCTCAGAGAAGATCTTAATTCAACTTCAGTTGAATCTGTAATAATCTGAATATCAAATGCTTCTTGCTTAGCATTAAATAATGCATTTTGTTGATCTATTTCTTTTCTTTGAGCATTTAATTCAGACTGGGTTACTTTTTTCTTTTCGTGATTTTCAAGAGCTTTTTCCGTATTTTCATCTATTTTTTGTATACCAAACGTATCGATAATTTCATTCCAATCTGGATTTCCATCATCTGTGTCTGATATAACAGCAGTCATGGTCCTTCCATCATCATAGATGAATTGTGCTAATATCTGAGATTTTTGTGTATTTACCCAACGTGGTTCTTTAATAATTCTTGCCATTTTATGCTGTCCTTAACCATAATGATATTGTTGAAACTACTGTTGTTGCTGCATCTAAAGTTAAACCGGAATATGTGCCGCTGTATGATCCAGTATATGTTCCAGAATATGAACCGGAATAAAATGATGTATATGTTCCAGTATAATTTTGTGCATATGAACCGGTATAATTTCCGGCATAACTGGTGCTATAATAACCTGTATAATATGAAGTATAATATCCGGTATAACTACCGGTATAATATCCATTTAAATAACCTGCATAATATCTGGCATAACTGCCAGAATAAGATCCCGCATAAGATTGCGCATATGACCCTGCATAGTTAGTTGTATAAAATCCCGTATATGTACCAGAATAATAATTTGTATAGGTTCCGGTGAATGATGCAGAAGATGTACCGGTATAACTTCCGGTATAACTTCCAGTATAAAATCCCGTATAACTTTGTGTACTAATAGTATGTCTTGTATCGTTAAAAGAATTACCTCTAGTAACCCAAGTTCCAGGTGTAGGAGTAGAAGCTGATATTCTATACTGGCCTATACCAGTAGAAACTATTTGGTTTCTCATTCTATTCGTCAAAGATTCTATTTCAGAATCTGACATTTCTTTGATAGATTTTGGATCTGTTGAATTTATTTTTATAGGTCTTATAGTTGATGGTGTAGTATCACTTACCTTTCTCCATAGATATGTGTTGGCACTTCCATCTGCATGTGAATCTGTTATAGTTCTTTTTTGCACCCATGTTCCGCCGGTTGGTGTGGTTGGCTGTAACAAATAACTACCAACTCCCTCATTACACAAATTAGCTAAACATTTAGTTATTAAATCTGAGTTTAATTCTGCGTCTTCTTGCTCTTCAACATCGACCGTTTCAAATTGTACTGGTAAAGTTAAAGATTCAGTAGCAGAACCTAAATTCTGATAGAAATCGTATACTGTTGAGCTGATATCCGTACCAATAGGATGCTCTCCAACAGTATATGGTCTATAAGTATCAGTAAATGAACCTATAGATGTATGGGATGAATTAGTAGTTAAACACCCTACATCCGTGTCATCGCTAACAAAATTTAATAATATTTTATTGATAGCATAATCATACTCAGAGTCTGTCATCTGCTTGAGCGATTTAGGTGTAGTTGTACTATCAATTTTTAATAATCTCGCCATAAATATATACCTTAATTATGCCGGTGGAAATGCTAGATCATTATTCGAATAATAAACCTTTAGATGCGTATCAAAAGTAACAACGTTTGAACCGTCTATTGTTATCATTGTAGTATTGGCATAAACATTACCAATTGTCAAATTTGCGGAAATTATAGCATTTCCTACTACATGAAAATTAGCCGCAGGTGAATCTGTATTAATACCAACATTTCCACTGGAAGCATAAATAAGATCAGTATTAACTACTAGACCATTTTTTACAACGAACGCTTTATCTGACATTTTATTAGGTTCCCTTTCCCCCAATGAATTTTATATATTTATACTTTAAAAGGATTAAGAATGGACGAAAGCGGTAAAGATTTAATATTTGCAACAGGAGCACCCGGCAGTAGATGGTCTGGATCTCTTAGATGTATTTCTCGAAATATAGCAGTTGATATGTCTGATGAGGAAGAACAAGAAAGTTTTGAACTGGAAGTTTATGATGAAAACGGTAACATAAAATCTAGAGCACAACATTTTGGCGCATATTGGGGTCCATATCACAAATATGGGCATAAATTTGATAGAATTGATACCCTTAGTAAAGATGAAATATTACATGAAATTCTTAAACCATTCAAGAGAAAAGATGGTGTTAAAGTAATAAAGTCTCATTGGTTTTCGTATCATTTAGATTTTTTAGTAGAGACTTTCCCAAGAGCAAAAATAATAACATTTTATTTACCAGATAAAATTTGTTTTGAATGGTGGAAAGCAGTTGGTGGGTTTGATATACATTACCCAATATACACTTGGTATGAAAACGAAGAAAGAATAATTGATAAAATCAGAGAAGAAAATTCTCATATTGTTAGCTTCTTTGCTAGAAAAAAAAGATTTCTAGAAAGATACTTTGATATATTCGAACTTTTTTCCGACTTGGATTTACCACTAGAGTTCAAAAAAATAGACCTGTCTAAATTGAAAGAATTTTCTTCTGAAAAAGCAGAATTAACTGTTGATGATCCAAGATATTATAGAATCGAATGTAATAAGATATCAAAAAAATTAACAACCATATATAATCCAAATGTAATAAATGATGATATGTTTATATATGATATGCTAAATAAAGAAGTACCAAAAGGATTGTCGAATTTTGATTTACATGATTATGAAAAAATAAAGAAAGTAAATGCTCAATAAAAGCAAAAGACATTTAGAAGAGACCAAGTGGTCATACTTCTATCATTTAAAACATTCTTTTAAACAAAGTAATCGTTTAATCGTTGCCGCTATAAAATCATATATACACGGTATATTTCCTTGTTGGTATATATCAGATGGACCAAAAACCGTAGTAAAGATATACAATGAAATAAAAAGAATGAAACATCATGAGGATTTGATTAATGGAAACTCTAAGTCTACTAAGCATTCTTAACAGTTATGGCGATATTGTAGAACTTGATTATAAGTTTGATTCGGATACTGCTATTTCTGAATTAAAAAATCTTAAGACTTGGCACCCATCAATCCATAATAAAAAAGCATTAAACCTTACTGGTCCAATAGATGATATTGGTTTGCTTTCACCTGATAAACATGAAGAAAATCAAAAACACAATCAAAATCTTTTGTCTTGTCCAACATTACATGAGTTTTTTAAGAAGTGGGAAAACTTAGCTAGGTGTAGAGCGGTAATAATGAACAGTGGTAGTTTCTTTAAACTACACAGAGATGCGTATGGGTTCAACCCACAGTTCAGAATATTCATTCCCTTAAATGCAACCGAAACGAATCAGTGGTGTTTTGTTTATAATGATGAACTTGTGAAGTTCAAACCCGGTGTGCCTTATCTCTTGAATACAAGAAAACCACATGGTTCTTTTTCAATGGTCAATGGTGTGTTCCATGTATTAATGAGTCTATATATTACAGAAAGCAACGTCAAAAGAGTATCAAAACTTTTACCAAACACAAGCGATTTATAATGCCAGTAGCATATCAAATACATGCAAAATTTGGTAACATAATACCTCTTAATGTGTATACAGATTTAGAACCATTAAGACAAGATCTTATTGTAGAAAAGAAATATGAAAATTCTATAGGAAACAAACTTGTGTATCATTATAGTGATGCACCTGAAACATGGAATATTAAAGGTAAATATTCAAAACCTGTAAGAATAGAATTAAACGATGGTAGTTATTTTAAGCCACATAAAGACCTATTCAAGGATATAGATTACCCATTTATAAGATTATTGTGTCTTGCAAATAATTCACATCCAGAAGACTGTACATTTATTGTTGATGGTAATATTACAAGATTCAGAGAACGTCAATGGGTTTGTTTTAATTCTTGTTTAACTCATTATAGTATCTGTTACAAAGACAACACTGTTCATTATGCTATTGATATAGATATTAGTGATTCGTATACATATGATTGGTTTCTTTCATCTATTGAACATACACAAAGAACACAAGGACCAAATTACAAATGAAGAAAAGTGAAGGTGTAAATTATAATTCTAAAGAACTTGTTTCTGATCTGATACCTGATATTATACCAGAGTTTCAAGAAGGTGTCAACATAAAAGATACACAATATTCAGAAGAACTTTATTCGGATGAACAACTTGAACGTCACAATAAATCAAACATGAATGTTTTTACGGTTGACGGAATACCTTCTAGGTGGTATCATAATAAGCTAAGATCTAATTGGCATTTTGATCCAAAAGCAGATCCACAAGAAGAAACTTTTAAAGTCATGTGTACCTTTAAGGGTGATTGGTCTGCTGGTATAGAAAAAGCATTGAAAGATTCTAAAGAACAGACTATTGGTAATTATAGACCAAGAAATGATTCGTTACAGGATAAGGATTTACATGATGGTGAATTGATGGATGTAAAGAGAGCATCAGGTAAGGAAGATGTTTCTTGTATGTACAATGATACTTTGGTAAATTTAAAGAATGCAGATGAGTGGGAAATTAACGATGCACCAGAGTATAAACCATTTCACAACATGGCAAAGGTTGTTGGAATGGAAGTTCACCAGATGCGAGTACATATTCAACTTCTTGGTCAAGTTACGCCATTTCATATTGACCAGCAAATGAGATATGCTAGACCAAAGTGGAGAGAAAAGTGGATTAGTACAGGTGCAGATAAGAATCCTTTAAAGCTTCGAAGACTATTAATAGCTTTGAATGACTGGGATTACGGACACGTTTGGCAATTTGGCAATACATATTATCATCAATATGAAGCAGGCGAGTGTGTTGTATATGATTGGTGTAATATGCCACATGGCACTGCCAACTTTGGTTATACACCTAGATTTACTCTTCAGATAACTGGTTTTGTTTCTGAGAAGACAGAGGAATTAATTAGAAACGGAAGCAAGGATACTATTATAGAAGTGTGATAATTTTTTCAGCTACCCATTTATGTGTTAATGGTCCTGGGTGTACGTTATCACGAGCTAGATCAATAACATCTTTTGTATTGACTTGTATTTGTTGAAAATGTTGAAAATTAAATATTCTATTACTATAATTTTTTCTATTAAAATAGACAAATACTGTAGGTATATTAAATAAATCTCTGCAATAAGATTCAAACATTAATAGAGTGTTATCATCGGTTTTTTCAAAAAGATACTTTGCAAATCTTCTCATATTATGATTTGACAAAATATCATTGTCTACTTTGGTTTCAAACCCCATTTTTATTTCATTTTTTTCATGAAATCTATCCAATATATAAAGTCTCAACCAACCAATTTCACTAATAAACCTTGTATCCGATAAAATTAAATAATCTGGAGTAAATTTATTTTTTATATCTTTTAAAACATTTATTAATTCACCTATTGAATCTAAGTCACTTAAATTCAAATAATCTGCCATCATGCTATTTGAAACAATATAGGGAAAACTTTGTTCTACATTGACACCGGTACCAAAACAAAAGCTACCACCGGCAAATAATATCTTTTTATTCTTATTTGATAATGATGGGCCTCTCAATCCAAATTCATTGAATTTATATTCAATTTCTACTTTTGAATAATCTACATTTTGTGTTAAATGGGCAGATATTGGATCTCTACCCATATGCCTATAACGATTTTTTCCATCGTCTTTTCCATAGGTTTTTAAAATACTAAATGGTTCTTTAAAAAGATTGATGTTTACATTTTGTTTAATTTCAGATTTAATTTTATTGATTTCATCAATATCCATTATAAAATCCTAAATTATAATTTAATTAATGTTTTAAATATTTTAAATGAGGTTGATGTTGACGACGCGGGAGTTGCTAATAGTCTAACATCATCCCCAGAAATATCAACATCAAATGAAGATAAAAGTGTATTATCGTACATCGCGGCATATTCTGTCAAATACGCGGTGGTTCCATCATGAATGACAAGCATCTCAGTACTATGATAATCGGTTCCAGCAGTCATTTGTACTAGATATTTTGTAGTTCTATATACAGTTTTATCAAACGTATCAATAACAACTTGATCAGTGGAAGCTGTTGTATTTAACGAAACAGTTTGATCAACTTCGTTACCAAGAGGAACAGAGGAATCTATATTTTCTACTTTAATTCTAGTTAATGCCAATTTTATAAATTCCTTTTAATTTTAAACGGCTATCAAAGTCTTAAATATTTTAAATACAGTTGAAGTTGCAGAAGCAGGTGTTGCTAGAAGTCTAACATCACTGCCGGATACGTCCGCCGTAAATGAAGCAAGTGAAGTATTGTCATACATTGTTCCATATTCTGTAATATACACCGATGTACCGTCGTGCAACACTAGAATTTCTGTTACGTGATAGTCTGTTCCAGTTGTAATTTGAATAAAGTATTTTGCAGATCTATATGATGCAGCTGCAAACGTATCAACTGCCGTTTGATCCGTTGCTGTTGTTGTTGCTGTAGAATAATCTTGAACAATCGTTGAATCTATAGTAAGAGTTCCAGTAAATGTAGGATTTGCACTGGTAGCTTTAGATGCTAGACTGTTTGTAACAGTGGTACTAAAATTAGCATCATCTCCTAGAGCAGCCGCTAATTCATTTAAAGTATCCAACGCACCTGGAGCACTATCGACGAGATTGGATATTGCTGTATCTGTATAGGATACGGCATTAGAATAAGCAGTATCTGCTCCACCGGAAGCAGATGTTAATATTTCAGAGGCAGTGTTACCACCAAGAGTTGCTGCATCTACGGAAGTTATATTAACGCCGTTGCCGGAAAAAGCAGTAGCGGTTACGTTGCCTGAAATAGTAGCGTCGGTTGTAACCTGTAACCCCGACCTAACGATAAAATCGGACTTCATTGAGTTCCCTTTCCTCCATAATGGTCCTATTTTTTATTTATACTTTTTCTTAAACGTATATATAATATATCGATAAACATATCGGAGAATGCATAATGAAAATAGGACTCATTGGTGATCACATAATAGATGTTTATGTCTATGGTGATATTGAGCGGATATCCCCTGAATCTCCCATACCTATTTTTAACCAAAGGAGAGTAGAGAAAAAGTACGGAGGTTCCGGAAACGTATTTTTAAACATGAGAGTATTTGGTGCTGACGTAATATATCATCGTGCTCCCGACGATGAGTGCTCTATTAAGACGAGATATGTTGTAGATAATCATATTTTATTTAGATCTGATCAAGATAAGATCTATAATGCAAATCAAGACAGTTTATATTTCTTCGATGATGTTGACGTTGTAGTTATCAGTGACTACGGCAAGGGTTATATATCCGATATAAAAAAGATAATGTCCTCCCTTGAGGATAAATTTACGATCGTAGATCCTAAGAGAAAATTAGAAGATTACCGCGGTGCTAATATAATAAAGCTAAATGAGAAAGAGTTTAAAAATTATTCTGAATATGATGATCCGTCTGAGGCAGCACGTGAATACAGTAAAACAGCTATCATAATAACTAGAGCCGATAAGAGTGTCTTGATAGCTTATAGCGATGGAAAAATAGAAACCGTTAATAATGAAAATATTCAAGTATCAGACGTAACTGGTGCCGGTGACGTCTTTATATCTGCGCTGGCTTACTATAAGTCAATTGACTTATCTTTAGTCGAATGTGTAAAGCGCGCTACTAAACTTGCATCATTGTCAGTTACCAAGTTTGGAACCTATGTTTTAACAGAGGACGATATCAGGTCTATTAGTAATAAAACGGTTTTCACTAATGGTTGTTTTGATATAATACATCGTGGTCATATAGAGTATCTAAAGGCAAGCAAGGCCCTAGGTAATAAACTCATAGTAGGGATAAACTCTGACTCTAGTGTTAAGAGACTTAAGGGTCAAAATAGACCTATCAATAATCAAGAAGATAGAAAAACTATATTAGAGAATCTAGGTTTTGTAGATGATGTAATAATCTTTGACGAGGACACCCCTTATAACCTAATCAAGACATTGTCTCCAGACATTATAACCAAGGGTGGCGACTA
>Ga0070749_10001571_pt1 | contig 15444 bp, 23 predicted proteins | sample VirMetDEL_Nov_18_FD_75180 | JGI IMG/M metagenome (GOLD analysis project Ga0070749, IMG submission 75180) | Aqueous microbial communities from the Delaware River and Bay under freshwater to marine salinity gradient to study organic matter... | ecosystem: Environmental > Aquatic > Marine >...
CAGAAGCGGCCCGAGCTTTACGGCCACTTGAAAGGCTGGATTGAGACACTAAGACAAAGAGAGGAGAAACAAGGACAATGAGAAAATATATCTATATAAATAGTTATAGAATCAGTTATAATTCATATTGGGATATATGGCAAACAGAACACGACGAGATCGGAGTTTGTGAGGAGTTTGACACACTAGAAGAAGCAAAAGAGTACTGCACTAAAGGATAAACCACCAGAGGAGAACTAGAAGCGGAGGATTAAACCCCCTCCGCTATTTTAAAAGAGCATGAAAACAGATACATACAAAATACTAATAATAAAAATAAAACAAACATACAGTAAAGAAGCCCTTGAACAGTTAGCTAATAAACTAGATCAATTTTATAATGCCGATCTTATAACAGCTAAAGAGCTTGCAAGACTAGATATTAAAATCATGGAAAAGATTGCTAAATTATGAAAAGACCAAACAAAAGAACACTAGAAAAACTTGCCAGATGGAAAGAAAGCGACCAATGGCAACGGATAAACATTTCCTTCACTATTAAGGAGCTGGAAAGCCTAGAGAGTTATGGACACATCAAAAGAGGACTATTCAACACAATACAGGAGATCACAGAAGCATGAGAACCTATTACATAAACAAGCACATAATCCAATATAACGACTTCTTTGACACTTGGCAGATAATAAGCCCAGACAAGCAGCACCAGGAACACTTTAAAACATTTAAAGAAGCTAAAGCGAAATGTATGACTTCAGAATAAGCTTATCAAATAAACCTATAACCAACGCAAACAACATTGATTTTATAAAGACCATGAGAGCAAAAACCGAAACCAGAGGAAGGCCAAAGAAGGCACCAGAAGATAAAAGCGAAAGCAAATACACCAGAATAGATGTACATTTGTTCACTATTGCAGAATCCAGAGCCGCCAAGGAGGGAATCACGACCAGAAAATGGATTGAAAAATTAATATTGGCAAACGAGAAAAAAAGTCTGGAGTCGTAAACGGAAAATTCTCAAAGCACCTATGGTTGCGACGCAAAACGAAAAGACCGACCCCCATGAATTTCTCTGGAGTCGAAAACAGAAAACGAAAGAGCCACACCGTAAAAAGTGTGGCTTCTTAGTATCTGACGCTTTGAAGCTCAAAGCACCTATGGTTCTGACGCTGTTTGTAATTGGCACACTAGCTCTTTACGACAGGCATCTGCTTTTTCTCTCCAATATTTATGAGCCTCATAATCCTCAGATTCAATTGCCTCAATACTCTTTTGAGAGTATAGCCAGATTTTTCCTCTAAGAACTGACTCGCTCATGACAGAAAGAAAATCAAAGCTCCTATAGTTGCGACAGCGACAGCGATACCCACTCCCATAGTAGTTAGTTTCTTATTTCTGAAGAGTTGCCTTACAGATTTCTTCCTTGCGTAATATCCCTCTCCTACGCTATGGATGATGAGCTTTTCTTTGTCGATAGCCCTATATCCCTTAATGCCCCAATTCAAACCCCATGAATTGCGAACCAAATAGACGTGTCCTTCGGCTCCAACAATCACAGCAGCATGAAGCCCTACCCTATCCCCTTGAAAGAGCTTTGTGTATGCCTGAAAGACCACTGACGAGGTTTCGAGTGCCTTATCTATAGATGCACTATCCATCTTAATTGGCACCACCTCTATAGTTGTTGTCATAGCATCGAGAGCTAATCTACCACCTTGAAAGTCTGTGCCTTCATCTTTATCTTCATTGCCTTGTATCCGATCCAAAACTTTGGCACGTTCGTAGAGATCGTCACTATTGACATCCTCTCCATTTTCATGTGCCAAACAAGCGAATGCAGAAGCAACGCATTTTTTTATTGTTCTTTGATCCTCCACAGGAGGAAGTCCTTTTGTTCTATCTATTTTCATTTATTGTTCCTATTAGCTGGGTTTAAATGTGAAATTCTCCGTATGTCTTTCATGGCTGGATTTAACTTCCCACTCCAGAATCGTTTAAACCCTGCCTCCCACTCTTGAGGAGTCCCCCAAGGTGAGCAGCGAGAAGCATACGCTTGTTTACATTCTTTAGTCCTGCTTTGGACTCCACCTATTATTTCTTCATTAGTCATTTCTTGTTCCTTTCTAACCAAGCATCAGCTCTATCCCATACATCATAGTCTCTGTTTTTTGGTTCTATGTTATTTAATTCACTAATTATATAGTAAGCCTCGTTAAGTTGACGCTCTAGGTCTTGTGCTAGTACATAGCTGACATACTTGTGGTTTAGTCTTAATCCATGTGCCTCGATCCAGTGAAGATCAAGGTCTGTTCTTGGTGTCTTACTCATCTCTTATTCCTCCTGTAGTTCCCAACATCCCGATTATCCTCAATCTGTGCATTATCCACCTTTAGAGAGTGATAATCCACTCCTATACTGGACAATAACTCTCGCATTTGAGCCTTTACTTCCTGGGCTGTGTTTAGCTTTAGGGAGATAGTAAAACTAACAGTGGCTTTGTGATGTACTTTTGTTCGTCTACTCATAATGTTCCTTTCTCTAAGGGTTTCCCTCGCTCTTGAGCGTGAAGCTCCCATTCGTCATCAAGCCCCATTTTTGAGTTAGACCATCCATCGTGACACTCAGGATGAAACCGAACACTCTGGAAATCATCCCATACAGCGTTAATAACCATAGATGGATCGCCTTGTTCAATGTGTTCTCCGCACCACTCACAGCGTCTCCTCTTTTGAGTTTTCTTAATGTGTTTTTCACTCAGTATCATTCCGTTCATTTCTTTGGTCTATATTATACGCCATTCTCTTTTTGTGAATTTAAAGTCATTAATATAATCAGTAAACTCATCTGAATTTAATAAGGGAATAGGTAGCCATTTTTTATTAAACTTACACCACTCAGCAGCCTTGTATCTACGAAAAGTCAATCCGTCCTCATAGAAGGTTAACCGTAGTAAATAGTCGTAAGAAGTTTCATGGAAATAAGGTTGCCACACAGAAAAATCATTCCACCAGTGTTTAGGGTTGGTATATAATGATTCTATATTTTGGATTGTTTCTATTCCATCGATAAACCCAATTCTCTTCATTCCGTTCCTTTCTCAAGAAAATCCTGTTCATACAGGTGATCACCGCACTTAGGCACTATTCCTTTTGGAGTGTTGACTGCCATGTGGAAAGCGAGCTTGTATTCTTTCAACTCACGTTCGAGTTTTTCTACATACTCCGCCCTATAAACTTTAGTATCGGTAAATAATTCCCCCGCAAAGTATTCTATTCGTTTTTGTGCGGTCTTTCTGCTCATTCCGTTCCTTTCTCTAGCCTTAGTAGCCTTTTGTGGAGGTTTGAAATAAACCATTCTTGCTGTTTACTTGAGTAACTATTACCCCACTCTGAATCAAACTCCTGAGACAAGTCATTGTCGTCTGGTATATTATAAACCTCATTGCCTTCATCATCGAGACAATCGCCTAGTGTTATTTTCTTCTTTGTCAAGAACCACCCCTTCGGCTTTCGGGTGCGGTAGGTGTAATTTTCAGTACCCTTAAACCCTTCTACCCATTGATCTATTTTCCAGTGTTCTAACCATTCTGAGTATTGATCTATATCTATAAACTCATCTTCTTCAAGCAATCGATACTCCTGACCGTTCTCTCCCATCTGTAAGTGAGCGAGAGTCAACTTGTCAGGGTTGTGTCCATTTGGGATTGGGACTTCGATTTTTTTAAGCCCATAAGCATATTCACCATGTTTATAGTCTGGATACATTTCCATTTTTTTAGTATCAAACCATCTTACAACATCCCTTCCAAACGGTATCGGCTTCTGCGTTATCCTGAACAGCTCATAGGCTGCCCAAAAGTCTAGTGTTTTTGTTTTCATAGTGTTCCGTATAGTCCTTCGTTATCATCTTCTATTGGTTCTACAGATGGCTCATCATAGTCTGGCTTCTCTGGTTGTGACCAGTCAAACCAGTCTGGCTTCTGGCGTATTTGATCTCTTAGGTCTTGGTATAGTTCATCGTTCATTTTGTTCCTTTGGTTATTATCTTAGTCTTAAAAAGTAATGGTTTCCTATCTTCACTTTATGTTGCCCTCTAGCCCAATATGGCTCAGAACCACTAAAGAAATGAGTGAATTGATGATCGGGGAGTATATCATCCCCTCTCAATAACCTCTTAGCTAGTCCTAAACAGAACTGAGCCTGCTCGTCCTCCCAATTAACACGATGGTAGTTTATACCATCAAACTGCATAGGAGCAGATACTACCTGATATGCTGATAGATTGTTCATACGCTCAGATATTACATCTGCCACACATAACATACCTACCTTGCCCTCACCCCTAGCTTCATTATATATCACCCTAGCCACAGTCATATCCTCTTTGGTATAAACTATGTCTCTAGGGAATTCTGGTATGTCACCAAACAGACTAGAAGCCAAAGCTAGTGTTGCTATTTTTTTTTTCATTCTTCGTCCATATCCTCCAATGCTTTTCTTAGTAGTAACTCCACTTGATTAGAGAAGTTTCTAAAGTTCTTTTTTGCAAGTTCCTCTATCTTGCTGTTGATTTCATCCGATATTGATATTGATTTTTGTTTTGCCATAGACTCTAAAAAAGCACTCAATAATGATATTGTCAAATAATTTAATTATTTTATAATTTTTTTATTATTTTGTTTGACTTATATTAAAAACTGCATCAATAATGATAACCATGCTTGAAAAATACACTAACAAGATTGTAGAGGACATCTACGAGAAATGGAAAAAAGAAGGAGATTCTCAGACGAGAAGAACCTACCTTGGAGGATCTGAAATAGGGAAACCATGCGAAAGAGAATTATGGTATAGCTTTAGACATTGCACAGAGAACGATTTTTCTGGCAGACTCTATAGACTATTCCAAAGAGGTCATAAAGAAGAAGAAATATTCGTTAGAGACCTCAGAGATATAGGTTGTGAAGTTTGGGAAGTAGATGAAGATGGAAAACAATTTGAAGTGTCTGCCTGTGGTGGACATTTCAAAGGACATACCGATGGAGTGGCACGTATCCCTGGATACAGTAAACCACACTTATTAGAATTCAAGACTTCCAATACTAAGGAATTCAAGAAACTAGAGAAAGAAGGAGTAGAAGTTTGTAAGCCTGTTCACTATGCACAGATGCAAGTCTATATGGAACTCATGAATCTGGAACGTGCATTATACATGGTTGTATGCAAAGAAACAGACGAACTATACACAGAAAGAGTTCGATATTCTAAGAAAGTTTCTGAAGGGATACTAGAAAAGGCATCCAGAATCATATATGGAGATTTGCCACCTAGAATAAGTGACAGAAGAGACTCATGGGATTGCAAATTCTGTGCAGCTAAGAGCTTATGTCATGGCAGTATATCGCCAGAGCCTAGTGTGCCAATAAAGAAGCTCTCATGCAGACAGTGTGTTCACGCAGAACCTACAGCAGATGGCAAATGGAACTGTAAATTTCATAAAAAACTTGCAGAAGAACCTTGTGGTGATATGTTATTCATCCCATCGCTAGTGAATTTTGCAGAACCAACCAAATACTTCCCAGAAGATAACGTAATTGAGTTTACAGGCTCAGTCGTATGGTATCATGGAGATAAGGGAGATGATGCGAAAGCACTATCCTGTGAAGATTTAATAACTCTACCAAAAGAAATAGTGGAGTTACCACAAGAACAACAATAGAAAAATAATATGTTTGATCTAAGTAGCATAACAACTGGAAAAACAATGAGGCCACCTAGAATGGTCTTGTTAGGAATCGAAAAAGTGGGAAAATCGAGCTTCGCAGCAGGAGCAGATAACCCTATATTTATTCCAACTAAAGGAGAGGAAGGAATTGACGATATGGATGTCGCAAAATTCCCTGTAGTACAAAACTACAATGACCTCATGTCAGCACTAACCACTCTATACAAAGAGAAGCATGACTTCCAGACAGTAGTAATTGACTCAGCATCTACCCTTGAACCAATTATCCATAGAGCAATCTGTGAGGAAGATCCAAAGAAGCCTAGCAGTATAGAATTAGCTATGGGAGGATATGGTAAAGGGTATGTTGAGGCACTAGGGAGATGGAGGACTATCACAAATGCACTAGACGCACTCAGAACAGAAAAGAACATGGCAAGTATTCTTATTGGCCATGTTACTGTCAAACCCTTCAACGACCCACTCGGAGAGTCTTTTGATATGTATGAGTTTGATATTCATAAGAAGGCTGCTGCTGCCTTAAATAGGTGGGCAGATGTAATCGGATTCTGTAATACCAAAAAGGTTGTAAAGACTGAGGATACTGGATTCGGTGGAGGAACCAAACGTGCCATTGATGTAAGCCAAGGTCAGCGATTCTTATACACACAGAAAAGCCCTTCCTATCCATCTGGAGGAAGAGGAGTCTATGGCAGATTGCCATACGAAATAAATTTAACTTGGGATAGCTTTAAGCAAGCAGTCACAGAAGCAAATAATCAATAAAAGGAAATACTATGTCATTAGGACAATACTTAGGAAACGACTTCGATGCACGTAACATCGAAACAAAATCATTCGGGCCACTTCAACCAGGTAAATACTTGGCTATGATTTCAAAATCAGAAGTGAAACCAACTAAAACAGGTGGAGCAGGACTTAACCTTGAGTTCACTACTTTGCAACCAGTAGAAAACCGTAAGGTATTTGATTGGATCAATATAGCTCATCCAACTTCACAAAAAGCAGTAGACATCGGTAAGGAAACGCTTGCTAAACTTGGAAAGTCTGTAGGTATTTTTCAACCGAAAGATGAGAATGAGTTCTTGAATAAGCAAGTTGTGATTACAGTTGCTATTGATAAGGATGATACAACTCGCAATGTCATTAAGGATTATGAGTCTGCCACAGTTCCATCGACACAAGCAGTTGCACCTCCAGTTATGGCACCACAGGCACCAGTAGCGTCAGCACCACAGAAAGGAGCTTCACCATGGTCATAAGTGATGAATTACTAGCTGAGTTAGCCTTTGCGAAAACAAGATTGCAAAAAGCTAAGGATGAAGTCTTAAAGATTGAGGAGCAGATCCTCAGCCTACAAGAGACTAAGGACAAAGGCTCAACAACTATTACTGGTGGCAACGGACTGAAGCTCACAATTACTACTGGATACAGTTATAAATTGGAAAGTGGATTTCCGCGCGAAATGCCAACTAGGATGAAAACGGAATTAGACGCAACTAAGTATGAAAAGATTAGAGAGTCTGATCCTGAGTTGTTCAATAAGTTAAGTGAGTATGTTACGGCTACAAAAAAGAAGCCTAGCTTATCGCTTAAAGTAGCTTAAAAAAGAAAAAGGGGTGGAACCTAGAAGCCACCCCTTTAAATCAACAATGAAAAAACACTAACAGTATTAATATAGATGGAATTACAGCCGCGTCAATACCAAAAAGAAGCAGTAGATGCAGTTAATAACTACTTAAAGACAGAAAAAGGGAATCCTTGCGTAGAATTGCCAACAGGGAGTGGGAAGTCTTTAGTCATTGCTATGTTAATAAACGGATGGAAACAAACGCATCCGCACATAAGAGTCTGTGTATTGGCACATAGAACTTATCTAATTGAGCAAAATGCAGACGAATTAAGAGAGTTTTATGAAGGAGATATAGGACTATATTCTGCTAAACTCAATAGAAGAGATCATTGCTCGGTCATGTTTGCCAGTATTGATTCAATCCAAAAGAGATGGAACGAGTTTACATTCGATGCACTTATCATCGACGAAGTGCAATATCTCTCACCAAAGGAAGGAACACGCTACCAGACCTTCATAGATGGTTGTAAAAGGATAAATAAGCACGTTAGAGTCATTGGTCTTACTGCTACCCCTTATCGCCTAAATGGTGGCTCTATTTGTGGCGAGCATTCCATAATGAATAAGATAGTCTACAGAGCTAATGTAGGAGACTTAATTGAACAAGGATACTTGTGTCCATTGCGTTCTAAGGTGACTGCTAAATTAGACCTATCTGAAGTTAAAAAGACTGCAAATGACTACAATCTAAAAGCATTATCTGAAGCAATTGACCAAGATTACATTGTCCAGTCTGCTGTAGATAACATGATAAACATTTGCATCGCAGAGAAGCGAAAAGCAATCATTGTATTCTGTATTGATGTGGCACACGCAAAGCACGTAACCAAAGAGATAAGATTAAGAGGATATGATGCCAGATGTGTCACTTCTCACCAGGGAGACAAAGAGTGTGATAGGTTAATAGCACAGTTTAAAAATCAAGAATTTCCTTTTTTCGTATCAGTCAATAAGTTCTTGGAAGGCTTCAATGCAAAGCACATAGATTGCATTGCTATGATGCGACCAACCAAGTCTAAAGGCTTATGGATACAAGCAGTAGGGAGAGGATTAAGATTGCACCCTTTAAAATCCTCATGCTTGATTTTGGATTACGGAAATAACATAGCAGAACATGGATGTATAGATGACCCACCAAATGAAAAACAACGAGTTAGAGTATGTGAAGGATGCGAAGAAGTATTCTCTCAAGAAGTTAGAATCTGTCCCTCCTGTGGATGGGAAGTTCCAAAAAGAGAGATACAGAGAGAGCAAGCTGAAGCTAAGGAGCGTGAAAGATTACACGAGATACAAGCCGCACAAGAAGCCATACTCCGTAAGCAACAAGAACCTACTTGGTATTCTGTCAATCTTGTAACTGTTTCTAGGCATAGGAAAGAAGGCAGTCCAGACAGTCTAAAAGTCACTTACATCTCAGGAGTAAATCAATTTTGTGAGTGGGTATGTTTAGACCATGAAGGATACGCAGGAGCGAAGGCTAAGGAGTGGATGATTAAGAGAGGATTGAAATTTCAAACAATTAATGATTGTTTTCAAGAGATGTTTCTACAACAAATGATTAAAGACAGAACTGAACAAATCTGTGTGCAGAAAGAAGGAAAGCACTTCAAGATCACAGATTACAAACTAATTAACAAAACTATAAGTTACGATGAAAGATAAGCTAAGATTTAGAAGAGGGGATCATGGGTTCCTTGTCCTACAGATAAACATAAAAGGAGTCTGGTTAGACGTAGACTTAAACGAATTAGAAAGAGTATGATTGAGAACGCAAAGAAATACCAAGCACTAGGTTGGAAGATATTTCCTATTAAAGTTAAAGATAAAGCACCTGCCACACCTAACGGATTTAAGGACTCTACTAATGACTTAGGCATAATAGAAGGATGGTGGAGTAAAGAAGATTACAACATAGGACTAGACCTTACTGGCATCTGTGTAATAGACATTGATACTCATGGAGGAGTAAATGGCTATGCGTCACTGACGGAGTTCGATATGCCAACCACTATTACAGCGTCTACTCCTACAGGTGGCAGACATTACTACTTTAAAACAAGTGAAGAAGTAAATAGAAAGACGAGTTTTCGACCAGGTATAGATAGACTGACCAATGGTTATGTTCTACTTCCAGAGTCTACACACCCTAATGGTGGCACATATCAATGGCTGCCCAATAGATCACCTTGGGACTTAGATATGGCAGAACTCCCAAAGGAATTTAAGGAAAACAAAACCCTTACACCTTGGGCTACTGCTCCATTACCCACTCCTACACCTCAGATAAAACAAGATATTAAGGATAGAGCAATTCTTTATGTTAAAGAGTGTGAGCCTGCTATACAGGGTAACGGAGGACATAATCAACTCCTTTATGCTGCATCTGCACTCGTCAATGGATTCAACTTATCTGACCAAGAAGCAATTAACATCCTCTGGAATCACTTCAACCCTATGTGTTCACCACCTTGGGATAAAGGTAGCCCATCACAAAGGAAAGACTTTGAGAGGAAGGTAGAAGAAGCTAGAAAGACCTGCATGAAGCCTAGAGGATGGTTAATTGGGGATGAAATGCCTGTTAGGACTATAAACCCTCAAGATCAACAGTTAGGTTCACAGATAGCATCTTCATTGCTTGCCAATTATAATGAGACAAATGTCGATAAGTTAAAAAAGGCACAACAAAACAAGGCATTCAAATACACTCCTTCAGAGATCCCTAAGATCGTTGAACAGAAAATGCCTAAGTGGTTGCGAGAAGTAAGAGACTGCATAGAGGAAAGAGCAACGATTCCTCAGCCTTGGTTCGCACTCGGAGCAGCTACAAGTCTATTCTCTCTTATACTTGGTAAGAAATATAAGTTCAGAGGACAGAGAAGCAATCTATTCAATGTCATTGTAGGGAATACATCAGCAGGGAAGAACATAGGTCGAGATGTCATGAAAGACATTATCTACGGTGCTGAACTCCAAAGAGAACTAGCAGGTGAACAAGTCACTTCAGATAGAGCTTTGCTTAATGTAATCAAGAGAACAGGTAGAGCAATGTTTATGTGGGATGAAGTGGCACACATGATAGATGCTCAGAACTCAAAGAATGCGAGTAGTTCTTTAAAGCTCATTGAACCCACTCTAATGACATTATTTTCCTCTGCTAATAGCACTTACCAAGGTAAGGACTATGCGAAGGAAGAGGACAGCTTAGAGTGTATTAGAGAGCCTCATTGTGTAATTCATGGAACAACTACACCACAAGTATTGTTTGGTGCTTTGAGAGGTAAGGATGCTGACTCTGGATACATGGCACGTATGTTACTCTGGATTAATGAGGATGAGCCTGAACCAGTTGAGTTGCCTTGCTTTGATAAACCTAGTAATGAACTATGTGCCAAGATAGCTGAGTTTGCTTCTCGTTCTCATGTAGCAGAAGGAGCAGAAGGACTTCTTAAACAGGAAGTAGGTGCAAAGGAATTACAAGTAACTCCAGAAGCAGCTAAGTTTTTAAGAAAGACTCAGCTTGAGATTCATGCAGACAAAGTCAATGAGCCAGAAGGTGCTACAAAGTCTTTGCTTGGTAAAACCTACGAAATATGCCTTAGAATGTGCATAATAGCGACTATTGCAGACGAGAAGGAAGTTATTGACATAGACGCTGCTAAGTGGGCTTGTGCGGTTGTTAAGTATAATACCTACGAGTGTGTAGAGATTTCCAGATATAAATTAGATAGTGACGAGTTTATCACTAATGCAAACAAGGTCATGAGCTACATCGAGAAGAAAGACAGAGGAGAAGGCGTTATCAAGAGTGACATTCTCAATGGCTTAAAGATGAGAGCAAAGACCCTAGATCAATACTTAGATCACTTACATGAGTCTGAGCTTATTCTTAAAGCTGAACATGGTGTAAGAGGATGGAAATATTGCATTAAGCCTGATTAGTCAGGCTTAATCATTTCCCTAATTTTCTCTCTATTCATTCTGCTGTAAACTTTATCTCTAGCATCTTCTACTGCTTTATCTATATATCTTTGCATTCTATCAGCAGGGACATTCCTTTCAGCCCATCTAGGAATAATTCTTTTGAGCTTCTTCATAAATAAAGCAGACGCTTCTTTATGATAGTCATAATGCTCATCTTCTGTCATGTCTATGACTTCATTCTTCCCTGCTACACGAACTCTGAACTTTCTTTTATTAGTAGGTCTTAATCTTAGACCATTATCAGAAAGTATTGCTGCAAAATCATCTGGTGCTACTCTATCGTATCCAGAAAACCTTTTAAAAGGAGATGATTTGATCGGCTCACCAAAAGCATTAAGCATAGGCTTAGTATCGCTTAACCATCTTACAAAAGGATATTCTCTAATCACAGCATCAGATAATTTCTTATTTTCCATTGTATCGAGAGTAATAGCCTTATCTATTTGTAAGAAGAAATTCTGAGCAGGAAAAGTAAGCCTAGCAGGTGCCCCTGAAAACAATCTCTTAAATCTTTTCGCTTTAGTTTCAATAGAATCACTAGATGAAAGAATACCTGCCAAGTTCTCTACTCCAGAAAGGAAAGATTGACTACTCCAAAGGGCAAATGTTTTCATTAATACATTCCCTACGGCTTCTTCATTTGTAGTCCCATCCTGTATAGCTTCTTCTATATTGGCAAGTGTTCCAAGAGCTAAAGCAAATGGTGTATCCTTGAATATAATAGGCTCACTACCTGCTATTCTAAAAGAGAAAGGCAAATTACCTGCTTGTTCCCATATATATCTGTCTTGAGGATTCTTAGGGCCACTACCATGAAACTCTAATAGTTTTATTGGATTGCCTTCCTCATCCTCTCCTATTTCAAGAGCAGACATCATATATAGCATAGCCATTCCAGTAGCACCTACCATAGCTTCACCTAACTGCTGATAACGCTCAGGAGAACCTACATAATCAGTCTCTTTTCTAGCTCTAGCAATATCTCTAACAAAGCCTAAAGGAGTAAAATCTATCACTCTATCAGTTACATTTGAAACGATTCTAATAAAAGGGAAGGAAACTAGCTTTGCAGTTCTGCCTGCTATTGGATTCTTTTCTATCCATGTATTGAATAAAGCATCCAAACCTCTAGCCAAACCACCCATTATAGTTTCTCTATATGGCTCATTGTAAGAAGCTCTACCTGCAAATGTTTCAGATGCTTGAACAATGTCCTCATCCATATTTTGCATAAGGATTTGCTCTGCTCTAACATTTATCATATTGCCAGTAGCACCTTCACTAATAGCTTTAGCTCTAGCCTTAGAAATGTCCTCTGGTTTTCTATGTAGAATCTCATTAGCAATAGCAGATGCACTTGAAAAATCTATACCTTTCTTTTGTGCTATGCCTGCTGCCATTACATAGGCTTTGCTTAATCTACCCATATCTCGAATAACTAAGTCTGCCATTTGCATTGACCTTGCTATCCATTTATTAGCATAAAATAAATAACCTAAAGGAGAGTTAAGAATCTTTCTCATTTGAGCAGAAGCTATATTTTCTTCTTTGAATTTTATGCTCTTACCAAATTTAGCAGTCTCGATGGCAGATGGAATAACGAACTTTTGAGAAGTTTGAATATCAGAAGCATATCCTGTATCCCAAAGTAATTTAGCTTTAGAAGTTCCACTTGCAAATCCTTGTCCAAGTCCTGAGAACATTGCCTTAATTAAACCTGCAAAGTCCATAGGATTCTTTGATTGGACTACTTCAGATGCTATAGCTGCCATATTAGAACCTAGTAAATTTGAAAGACCTCCAACTATATTGACCATTTGAGTAGACCAACCAGAAAGCATAGCAGTCACATAAATACCTTGAACAAGCTCAGTAGCATCTATACCTACTGTATCTGCTATATACTGCTGTATTTCATTAACTACTACTTGTTGTTGAACACTACCAGTTTCAGGATATTTTTGCAATTCACGCATATATCCTTGGATCTTACTAGCTACTTCAGGAGTGTAAGAAGGAAGTCCTAAAGACTCGGCTACAGCTTCATAGGATGCCTCGTAATCAAAAACATTAAGATTGTCATTCCTTACTAGCTTTTCGAGTAGAGTCGCTCTTTCTTTTGGCAGACTGATTCTGTTTTGTTTATCCTCATACTTCTTTACAATAGTGTCTCTAGCCTTAGCACGTTCCTCTTTAGCTAGTTTATTAAACACTTTAACATATCTGTCTGCAAATATCTTAGCTTCACTGTCAGAGAGTTTTAATTCATTTTGCACTTTTAGTAAAACTAAGTCTCTTACGAAAATTTCACCAGATGAGTTTTCTTTAACAAACTCAGCTATGTCTCTCATGGTTTTGTTTATCTTTTCCGTAACATCTTTTTTAACTTTTTTCTCTAAGAAAAGATCTTTGTTTCTTATGAAGTTATTGAAGTCCAAAAGCAACATTCTACGCATTAGATTGGACTGGTTCTTTGACTTCATTTCAGAAATAAAGCCCTTCAATACTTGAGCATTATTTGGCTCATAATCAGGTAGTCCTAATTGATCTTTTACAGCATTATAAGATTCTTCATTATCAAATACTCCTGTATTTAAGTATTCTATTAACCTATCAATTCTGTCATTATCTCTTTGCTCTTGATCTTTCTTAGGTCTTTGCTTTCTAGCCTCATTACGCTTAACCAAGCTATCTCTATATTTCTTACGCCCTTCAGTAGTCATCTTGGAAAGTTGTTCAGTAACTCTTTCCTCAATCATTCCACGTTGAGAATCTTCCAATCCTAAGCGTTCCATAGCCATATCAACTACAGTGTCGAATATTGCTTTCTCAGATGCAGAACCCTCTATGCTTCTCTTATAAATCTCAGCAGTATTACTGTCTGCTTCTCCTAAAGTCTCCTTAACAAGCCCTTGGAATAATTTATCACTTAGAAGTTTATCGTCCAATAATGAGAATATATCATCAAATTCAGCAGTCTTAACTGGATCGTCTTTATACTTTTGATAAACCTTATCTTGGACTTTTACCCATAAATCTTCATACTTATTATAATTCTGAAGTGCAGTTGCTAGGATTTCTGTATCTGATATTTTTGCATTTTTCTTTTTAGGATTAAGCTCATTATATCTCGATCTGAAGTTTTTCTTTAATTTCTCAATTACAGGGTCTTTAGGCTTCCCTTTCCCTGTAGAAGATATTTCATTAGCTAACTGTTTAGCAGCTTCATCTAAAGCGTCTTTCTTCTGCTTACTGAAAGGAGTTAAATCATTAGGATCTTCTTCAAATGGATTTACGTCCTCTGGAATCTCGTCAGGCAATTGCTCATCTACACTCCAATCAGGATCGCCATCTTCAATTTCTTTTTCCATGAATGACATTTCCATCTGAGCAGAAATATCACCATCAATAGCAACATCATCATCCATTAGTTGCCAGAACTTATCTGGACTATCTATCCCTAATTGTGGGTAAAGATCATTAAGTTCTTGAATTAAAGTATCTATAGGTTGTGCCCCTTCTCTGGAAATACCAACACCGTAATTCTTCTTTTTGCGAGAACCATCTTTATTCTTATCGCCAGTATAATAACCATCATACTCACCACCAGACTTCTCTGAAGGAGGAGCAAACCCTTTTAAGTCTTTTACAGCTTGCCTAATAGTAAGAGATTTAGCTTCTTTCTCAGCTTTTCTTTGAGCTTGTTCTTTTTTAGCCCTCTGAGCCATTCTTTCATCTCTACGTTTACCTGCTTCCAAAACTTGATTAGTAACACCGTTTAATGCACCACTATCAGCCTTTTGTAGAGCATCTGCCATATCGGTAATAAATTAGTCATCTTGAGAACCTTTCATTACTTTTTCTCTAGCAGAAATAATGGCATCCTTCATCATTTGCTCAGCTTGATTGCCTCCATACTGTTTATAAGTATTGATAAATCTACCTGCTTCTCTACCAAGGAATTGCCTTCTACGAATAAGTCTACGCATTTTAGACTCTAGTAGTTGCTTTTTAATAGGACTATCAGCTTCAGCTATTAACTTACTTAGCTTTATTTCTACACTGGCTGCCAATCCTGCTATTTGA
>Ga0070749_10001578_pt1 | contig 15411 bp, 25 predicted proteins | sample VirMetDEL_Nov_18_FD_75180 | JGI IMG/M metagenome (GOLD analysis project Ga0070749, IMG submission 75180) | Aqueous microbial communities from the Delaware River and Bay under freshwater to marine salinity gradient to study organic matter... | ecosystem: Environmental > Aquatic > Marine >...
CATGATGACAGGTATCGGCTCGACAGCAGGTGCGATTAAGGCGACAATGGGTCAACCTGGGAACAAAAGAGCGCTAGCGCAGGCAATTTACGACGCTCGGCGCATGGACCCCAAGTTAATTGACGAGCCTTTAGCAAAAGCACTGGCGATTTATCTTACGAAAGAAAACCAGGCCGCTATCGAGGCCCGCGAGTAGATTTCCGATAATGGATGAAATCATACAACCGGAACAGAAACACCAAGGCGATTAACCCAGAAAGCCCGTATACTGTATAAATCCAATTCATGCCCATATACTCCTACAAATGCACTGAGTGCGGCGAAACGTCCGACCACTATAACACGGTGGCTGACCGACATAAAACCCCTGTGTGTGAATGTGGGGGCGTTACGGGGCTATCTATCCAACCCACTCAAATAGCGCCTGTATTGGGCGGTGGGGATTTTCCAGGTTATGTATGCCCTGTAACTGAAAAATACATTACATCACGTCGAGACCGGAAATATGTGATGGAGAGCAACAATTTAATAGATGTGGGCGATAGAAAGCCCTCTAAAAAGCGGCTGGAGCAATCTAACCAGCCTTAACCGAATGGACTGTCGTGAGATAGCCCGTTCCCTTAGATGGAGTAAGACATGAACGACACTGTTGTAGAACAGCCAGTCGATGAAAGTCTGGAAGATGAAATTTCCAGCCTGATCGACGGCATGGAGATTGATGATGAGAAAGAACAACCCGAAACGCCTGAAGATGAACCTGAGAGCGAACCTAAAGAGGAATCTAAAGAGGAACCGGGTGATACTGGAGAAGATCGGGATGGAGGCGATGATGAGCCAGATGCCGAAGAACCTTCCGAAACGGAAGAGGCAGATGATTCTGGCGATGATCCCGAGTTGGATCAGGAAGACCCCGACGAGGACAGTGATGAAGGCCCTGATAAGCTAGAAGCCCCAGAGCACTGGTCTGCTTCAGATAAGGAAGAATTTAACGAACAACCCAAGTCCGCGCAGGAGTACATCCTTCGCAGACATAAAGAAATGGAGGGCGACTACACTCGAAAGAGACAGTTGGAGTCCACCAAGGTGCGCCTGGCCGATTCAGTGGCCGACGCACTGGCCCCGTATGAGGGAGAGTTTTCTCGTGCAGGGTTAGACCATGCTGGTGCAGTTCGCCAGTTAGCAGGTTGGCACAGCGCATTAAAAGAGAGTGGCAGAGATGCTATATTCGCGTTAGCCAACACCTACGGAATTGACTTAACGGAACCGGACATCGATGATGCCACCGACCCCGCTATAAGATCGATTCAAAAGCAAATAGGGGAGCTGCAAGGCACCCTTACCCGACAGGAACAAGAGGCACAGCAATCCCAGCAACAGACCTTAATCCAGGAAATCCAGAATTTCGAGGAAGCTAAGGACAATAACGGCAAGCTGTTACACCCTCACTTTTCAAAGCTGAAAGACGACATTACCGCGCTGTTTACGGCTGGTTTGGCGAAATCGCTTGACGAGGGTTACACAAAAGCACTGGCGTTACGTCCTGATCTGAACGTGTCGAAGGAACCGGCACCGAGAGCAACCTCGAAAGCAGATTCAGCGGAAAAAGTGAAGAAAGCGAAGAAAGCGGCCACAGGCATTCGAAGTTCGGGGGCAGTAGGAAAACAAACCAAGGAACTCTCACTACAAGAGGAAATAGCCTCTTTAATGGGATGACCTTTTTTTAATCGATAACCCAATAGGTGATAAATTATGACTATCAACATTGGCGAGATCGTGACTACCACCCTTCGGAATCGCCGCAAAAAACTTGCGGACAACGTACTTAACCATAACGCGCTGTTTGCTCGTTTGAACCGCAAAGGTATGGTTAAACCCGTTGGTGGTGGTCGCGAAATCGTTGAAGAGCTTGAGTACGCAGAAAATGGTACGTCGAGCTGGTATTCTGGATATGAAGTCCTGGATATCAGCCCGTCTGACGTTTTCGATGCCGCAACCTACGACTGGAAACAGCTTGCAGGTAACGTGACCATCAGCGGCCTTGAGCAACTGAAAAACTCCAGTAAGGAGGCAACCATTAACCTGTTGTCTTCTCGCATCAAGAACCTGGAGAAGACCCTGCAAAACGCGGCTGCTACGGCAGTGTACGCGGATGGCACCACGGACACCAAGTCGCTCGGCGGACTTCAGTATTTGATTGCTGACGACCCGACTGCTTCGGCTACCATCGGTGGTATCGCGCAGGCTACCAATAGCTTCTGGCAAAACCAGTATTCTGCATCGGCTGCAACTTCAGCCGGGAATATCGGTGCTCGCATGAATGCCCTGTGGTTACAGTGTATTCGCGGCACGGATAAGCCCGACTTCATTACGGCTGATTCTACGGAATACAACTTCTTCGAAGCCTCTCTGCAACAGTACCAGCGTTTTTCTGACGCCTCTGAAGCGGAAATGGGTTTTGAGAGCCTGAAGTATAAAACTGCTGACTTCTTCTATGATGACCAGTGCCCGAGCAAGCATCTTTATATGGTGAATACGGATTATCTCTGTCTTCGTCCGCATACGGATCGCCAGTTCGTGCCGCTCATGGAGCGTCAGTCCATTAACCAGGACGCAATGGTTCAGCCTGTAGTTTGGGCCGGTAACCTGACTTGTAGCAATCGTTCGCTGCAAGGCGTCATGATCGACGACTAGGAGGATAAAGAGATGGCATTTGCACCTACTGAGTCCTTTATCGTTGAACAGGCGATTGCGACCAATTCGACCACCCAAAACTTTCCGCTGGGTACTATTATCCGCGCGGAAGACTCCACTTACGGAGCGGGTGAATTTATCTACCTGAAAGGCGTAGCGTCAACGGCAGTTGGCTCTATTGTCGAATATGACACGTCATTCCAGACTGGTCTAGCTACTGTAGCAGTCAACACCCCGCGTCCCCTCGCGGTGGCGATGTCAGCATGTGTAGCCAGCGAGTACGGCTGGTATCAAATCTCTGGTGAATCCATCATGAAGAAGACCGCTACGGTTTCCTTCGCGGCGGAAGCCAAGGTTGGTGCTGGTTCTGGTTTGGCCATCGCCGTGGTAACTGGTTTGATTGTTGAGGGCGCTCTTGTCGCTGTTGTTGCTTCGGCAACTGCGGGCGGCACGAGTGTTCGTGTTATGATCAACCGTCCGACCGGACCTGGAGAGCAGTAAAGTAGTACAGGGGGTCGGCAACGGCCCCCTTTTTATTAAACCCAAGGGCAGATTTTATGTTACGCACAAAAATCCCAGTTCGATACCAAAACCCCCACGCAACAGCGGGGCTTACACTAGACCTTGACGTAATTGAAAACACGCCGATTGATGAGATTTCCAACCACGTCAAAAAAAACTCAAGGGAGTATAGCAACTGGTTGCAGTTCAAAGACGAACACAACGGATCTGCTATCATGGTGGCTGGTGGCGATTCCATCAACGACCACATAGACGACATTAAGCGCCTAAAAGACAAGGGCGGCGCAGTATTCGCGATGAACGGTGCTTCTAAATGGTGCCATAAGCACGGCATTGATGTGGATTACCAAGTGATCCTCGACGCCAAACAGGAAACCAGCTACTTGGTTGACCCACAAGCGAAAATGAACTTGATTTCATCACAATGTCACCCCGACACATTTAAACAGGTAGATGACCCTGTTTTGTGGCACTTAATCCGAGAAGACATTGAGTCATGGATTCCTGAAGACCGCGTAAATAAGGGCGGTTATGTTATGGTGGGCGGTGATTCAAGTGCTGGTATTTGTGCGCTTTGCCTTGCCTACACCCAGGGATTTCGACACATCCATGTTTTTGGGTACGACACCTCCCATAGAGATGGAAAGGGTCACGCGTATGAGCAGCGCATGAATGACACTATGCCCACCATGCCGATGGAGTGGGGCGGCAAGGAGTATCAAGTATCCATCGCGCTGAAAGACCAGCCGCAGAACTTTATGACCTATACCCATGAACTGGAACGGGTGGGATGTCAGTTCACGGTTTACGGTGATGGGATTTTGCAAGCCATCTACCACACCGACGCATCCACCCTGACGGAACAGGAAAAGTACAAATTAATGTGGATGTTCCCGGCGTATCGCACGGTTTCACCCGGAGCAAGTGTTGCCTCGTTTTACGTTCACAAGTTCCACCCCGAGGGCGAGATCTACGACTTTGGTTGTGGGACTGGCAAGGCTTCGGTGGTATTTAAAAAATTCGGATTAAATCCAGTGCTTATCGACTTCGCTGATAACTGTCGCGACCCAGAAGCGGGGGATTTGCCGTTTTTTGAATGGGATTTAACAGACCCTATTCCTGGTAAAACAAAACACGGCTTCTGTACTGATGTAATGGAGCACATCCCCGAAAAGGATGTAGATAAGGTTATCCAGAACATTATGAATTGCGCCGAAAAGGTGTTTTTCCAAATATCCACAGAAGATGATTGTTGTGGCAGCTTAATCGGCGCGACACTACACCACACCATTAAACCGCATAAGTGGTGGTATAATAAGTTCCAGGACTACGATGTAATTTTCGACCACAATCTAGGTTCGGCGTCGTTGTTCTATGTTTCTCGACGAGACAACTAGGCTGCAAAATATCCGCTCTGCGATGGAGCGGGATGTCCCGTGGATGGATGCATTACCAACCCACGGGGGAAGGTGGAACGTATGCGCTGGTGGGCCTTCTTTACGGAAGGAAGTAAAGCGCATCAAGAAAGCAAAGGGGGTGATCGTATCTGTCAACGGGACGCACAATTACCTGTTGTCCAAAGGGGTAAAACCCGACTACTTTGTTTTAACTGACCCGCAGGAGCATTGTAAACGATTTGTAAAAAGACCACAGAAAGACGTTACTTACCTGGTGGCGGCCCATTGCGATCCCAAGGTATTCGACAGATTAGAAGGCTACGACTGCCGGTTGTGGTTTCCCTTGGATTACGAATTGCCCGTACCCGTTTCTATTGGCGGGGGGACTACAGTAGGATTGCGGGCGATTAATATAGGCTTTACACTAGGATATAGAGATATCCATTTATGGGGGTTTGACGGGTGTATTAAAGAATCACACCACGCCTACCCCCAACCCGAGAACGATGGCGAGGAAACCCGCATAGTCAAGTACCGAGGGAAAGAGTTTGAAATGACAGATTGGATGATTAATCAAGCTGCCAATTTCGACGAGCTGATGCGAAAGCATCAATTAAACATAACCGTCCATACACCGGGCGTCATTCAGCACATAAGGAGTTATTATGCCAGCAGATGACCAGTTACCAACATACGCACGATTTTACGTTCATTCACAGCTCCAGGGCGACCCTAACCCTAGCGAGCATAACAAACCTGTTTATAAGGATGTTGTCTATGCTGAGGTGATGATTAAGGGGGATAAGAATACTTCCTTTGCCCGTCCCAAAAGGGACTCAGACGAGAAAGACTACCCAATGGCGTGGAAAGCCTTTGTCGAAGGGAATGATGATTATTCCGAAGGTACTCCTTTAAAGAACATTCCAGGAGTTGGACTGTCAGACCAAAGGAACCTCCAGAGCGAGGGGATTATGTCCGTTGAAGACCTCGCCGCATTGGATGACAATGTGGTTTTGGGTAGGGCTGGCATGGTTGATCTTCGTAAGAAGGCCCAAGCGTATCTAAAGGTTTTAGACCCTGAACTGGAAGCACAGAAAGAAGCCGAGCGACAGGCCGAAATGGACGAATTGAAAGCACAAATTGCCGAATTGCAAGCGGCGCAGCAACCGAAACGAGGTAGGCCAAAAGCCACAGCATGACACTTTTAAGCATAGTCCAGGATGCCGCCGATGAAATAGGGTGGGACCGTCCTACGTCCGTTGTTGGTAATGCCGACGCTCGCCAATTCCTCCGACTTTTAAACAGAGAAGGTGAGGTATTGTCTAAATGGCCCTGGCAGGCGTTGGTTAAAGAACACACTTTCACCTTGTCCACAGCAGACCAGGACTATGCTTTACCGAGTGATTATAGGTCTATGCTCCCCTCAACCCAGTGGAACAGGGATAACAAACGTAGAATCATCTGGATAACCTCTGAGGAATGGCAATTCTTTAAAGGTTGGACAACTGTCAATGGATTAAATCTCAGGGCAAGATTGAGAAATAACCAGTTTGAGTTCGAGCAGACTATTACTTCAAGTGACAACGGCAAGACAATCGCGTTTGAGTACATATCTAAAAACTGGACACTCGATTCGGCTAGTAACGCCCAGCAGAAGTTTGCCGCTGATGATGATACGGCTGTCTTAGATGAAGAACTACTCACAATGGGATTAGTGTGGAGATTCCGAAAAGCCAAAGGGTTGGACTTTGCCACTGAACTGGCAGAGTACCAAGCCGAAGTGCAAAGAATGAAGGCACAGGACAAGGTGGCCCGAAAGCTGAATCTATCCAACAGCCTCAAGACCAGTTTAGGCGTGAATACCCAAGAAGGGGACTACCCGAGTGTCTAGGGTCTATGCCGCTCCCCCTCCTGTCGGGGGGTGGAATGTTAAAGATGCTCTTGCTGATATGCGGGAGGATCAAGCCGTTGTTTTGGACAATTGGTTTCCTGGCGAGGGGAAGGTATCTGTAAGGCCGGGATACACCTCTTACTCCACCGGATTAGAAGGAAACGTCGAAACGCTAGCTGAGTTTATCAACGGAACCAATCGTAAACTGTTGGGGTTTGCGAATAACAAAATCTGGAACTGTAGCGCCACTGGTGCGGCCAGTGACATTACCAATTCCATGACCATCACGAATAATCGGTGGCAGTGGGCGTGTATGGATGGAAAGATGGCGCTAGTCAATGGTACTGATGCGCCTCTACAGATAGCCTCAGACGGCGTTACAGTGTCCACACTGACCGTTTCAGGGTCAGGGCTTACCGTCACTAACCTAATCGATGTAAACGTCTTTAAAGGGCGTTCATACTTCATTGAGAACAACTCACAGTCCTTTTGGTATTCCTCTGTGAATACACTAGGCGGGACATTAACTGAGTTTGATCTTTCAAGAGTAGGCCAGTTTGGTGGGAAACTTCTCGCTATGGGGACGTGGACGCTTGACGGTGGTGCTGGATCGGATGATTACGCCGCTTTTTTTATGACATCCGGTGAGACTCTAGTCTATCAAGGTTCAGACCCAAGTACGTTTAGCTTGATGGGTGTTTATAGGATTGGCGCACCTATCTCTGTGAGGGGTGTTGTTAAATTGGGTGGTGATTTAACCGTCATTACTAAAGATGGGTATATCTCATTAATGGGGGCTTTGAAACAAGCCCGCCTATCAGATAGAGGTATTTTGTCCGATCAGATAAACCCCGCTGTTACAGATGTGGCTAAACTATATTCGGATAACTTCGGATGGCAGGCCATTCACTACCCTCGTGGGAATATGGTTATATTCAACGTCCCGATTTCTACTAACACCACTTACCAACAGCATGTCTTTAACTCTAATACGGGTGCGCCTTGTCGGTTTAGGGGTATTAATGCCCGTTGTTGGGGACTTTACAACGATAGGGCGTATTTCGGTGGGTCAGGTGTTGTGTATCAATTCGATGAAGGTTATGACGACAATGGGGCTAATATTGATTGTGACGCTCAGCCCGCCTGGAACTACTTAGGGTCTAGGGCAAGACAGAAGCATGTTACAGGGTTGCAAGTGGTTTTAATCTCGGACGGTTCTGCGGATGCCGCGACAGCTTTAGGGTCGGACTTTAAGACCCCCAATGTGGGTTATGTCGAACCTGAACAAGCCAATAGCGGTAGTGCTTGGGGGAGTCCTTGGGGGAGTCCTTGGGGTGGTTCTTCAGGAAAGATTACTAAAGACTGGAGAACCCGCAACGCCTTTGGTTACAGTATTGGAGCGAGGGTGAAAGTGAGAACAAAAGGGCAACTTGTTCGATGGGCGGCAATTAACTATATGTTTGAAGATGCGGGGCTGACGTGAGTAATGTTATTTTTCCTGTCCCTGAGAGAAACCACAACCAGGCTGAACATAGGATTCAACTCGCGAGGGCTTTGAACTTGAATTATTTTAACTTGCAGGTTTCGCGGGATTTGGTAGAGGATTACTACCAAGACCAGAAATTCGGACGTGCGCCAGATGGCGTGCAAAGCAGCGAAACCACAATCTGGGATAGGGCAGACTCCACGCCCACGCAACAAATATTAGTTCCACCTACCCAAGCCAGAATCCACGCTATTGTTTCAGGAAGTGGCAACGATACGAACAGCTCGGGTTCAGGTGCAAGGCAGGTCACTGTCTGGGGTTTGACGAGCTGGACACAGACCGCCTACGAAACATCAGAGACCGTTAATTTAAACGGGACAACCCCGGTTAATACATCAAATTCTTATGTGTTTATCCACAGAATGAGGGTTACCCTTGCAGGGTCTAGTAACGCCAATGAAGGCGTAATTACCGCGACAGCCGCGACAGACAGCACGATCAGCGCGGCGATTAACATAGGGAATGGCTCGACAGAAATGGCGGTTAGGGCAATCCCCCAGGGGTGGAAATTGTTCATGGAATCGTGGACAGTCCAAATAGCCAAATCATCAGGCACAGCGGCGAGTATATCATTTGGTATTTATGACTTCGATTATGCGCCGGTTGTCGCCGCAACGGGTTCAGCAACAAAAAGTGAACGGGATTTATCATCTGTTCAATCGACGGGAGTTAGTTCGTTCACTAAACAATATTCTTACCCGTTAAGATTCACCGGGCCTTGTTATATCGAGGTTCGGGGCGTTGCATCGACGACTGATGTGGACGGGGCAAGTTCTTTCAATTATGTAGTAGTACCGGCGTAGAGGTTAATTATGGCGTGGGATGGTAGCGGAAATTTCGCCCGTACAAACGGGACAAACTCAGGTTCGGAAACCTGGCAGGATGACGATGCAGCAGGGACGGATATTGTCTCTGACCGGCATGACGTCCATGATCAAGATTTAGCTGATGGTATCGCGGCGTGTTTGACTAAAAACAACGAGTCTAAACCAACGGCTGATTTCCGACCGAATGCAACGGATACTTATGACCTTGGGTCTTCCTCTCTGAAATGGGAAGATTTGCACTTAAATGGAGTGGCTACCATTGGGGGCAATCTTCTAACGGATGCGGATTCAACCAATGATATAGGCGCTACGGGGACTCGTTGGAAGGACGCCTATGTTGATACTGTTACCGTTACAGACACGATCACTTTAGGATCTAACGCGGTTCGGGCGGCGGTTACAGGGACGCCTATTGCTACGACATCGGGGACTTCCCATGCCTTCACCAGTCTGCCCAATACAATCACTCAATTGACCTGTATGTTCGCTGAGGTATCGCCTTCAGGGACGGAAATCCCCAAGATTCAATTGGGGGATGCCACTACGGGAGATTACATTGCTACTGGATATGTGACAGGCACGGCTAAAGTAGCTGACGGGACAAACCCCCAGGTCAGGACTACAGCAACGGGCGTTCATTTAGACCAGGCAGCGGCAGCAGGTGATAGGTATAGTGGTACGGTGACTTTTCACCTTCTGGATGCTACTAATTTCATCTATGCTTATTCTGGGGCTATTTTCGAGACAGGTAATTCAGTGAACAGCATTGCTGGGACCATCACATTAGCGGGGTTAGTAGACCGCGTTAGGATTATATCGGATGGCGTTGAGACCTTTGATAACGGTGCTTTTAACATTAGGTATGAATAATGCCCTACACTAACAAAGAGTTGAGAGCGGCCATACTGGCGGTTACTGATCAAGCGACATTGATCCAAATCATCGATGAATTGAGAAGCCCCAGGGCATTACCTTTTACCGATGGGCAAATCGTTGTTCACACCTCCACCGGGAAACCTACTCATTGGGACTCTAGTATGCGGGCGAATGTAGGGCAATATAGAGAACTAAACCTCACTGAAGTTGGATCTAATTTTGTGGAGGCTTAGCTTACCGCCACCCCCTAACGACGGTTGGAGGCGGAGCCACCACTTATAAGAATATCCTGATAACCCACCACAGCACGGCAAGAGAGACAGCGCCGCTTGTAGTCACTATAACACCCGCCCAAAACCCACCAGATCGGTGGTAGCGGCATATCCTGTTAAACTCGTCGTTTGATAGAGTAATCATTTGATTGCCTGTGTAATCTTCGAAAGCCTGCCGGTAGATTCAAGTTCTGCTAGCGCCTGCATTGCGGCATTAGCCCGTTCTAGTAGGTCAACGTATCGTTCTAACCTATCAAAGTTAGCCGCCTTCTCCACCTTGGCTAAACTATCATTTAGACGATGCGCCGCATCCCGAATTTGGCCTGATGCTTTCTTTACACCAGCCCCTACCTCTGCTGTTGACCCTTGGAACTTGCTCAAACTCTCTGAAAAAGCCTTCTCACTTTGTTTCAATAACTCTGTTGCTGCGTCGTAATCGTCTTTCATGGTTTCTTTAAACCTCCAGGTAAAATAAGTTTGTGCCTTAATCATGCCAAAAACAGCTTTATCTACATCACTCTGTAAATACTTCGGCCCGTGCTTGTCGTGGCCGATGGGGATAATTCCCACCTCCGCAAGAGTGTATTTCATACCATCCACCCAAATAAAAAGTTAAAAAACACTGGATCTGTAAGCGCAAAGATAAACAACGCGATGACCCCCAGAATGATTAAAGTCTTTTGAAAACGCTCGGTCATGCCGACATCTCCTTTAATTTAATTCGTTTGTTTTGCATATCAAGCAAAAACTTATTCATAATTTCGTCAATAGCGATGTGTAGGTTCTCATCTTTCTCGACCGTGATAATCACTGGTTTAATGCCGGGGCAGTAGGAAACAAAGTCCCACTCATCTAATCCAGTGACCCACATTGACCCTTGAACCTGCTGAATATAGGTGGTAGGGATGCCTCCTTGCATTAGATATCCCACATGGGTTCCAGGCGCAGGGCATTTAATCTCTAAACCTTTTGTATCTAGCAGCCCATCAGGAGAACACGACACAAGTTTGTCTTCGTCTTTAAATACAATGCCTGTTGTTTCCACGTCACTGTCAGTAACAAACTCGTAAGCACTCCTGGCCTCGTCTTCTAACTCAATTCCTCTCGTCATACACTCACTCTGTTTTATGCTCTGCTTCTCGCCCGTTAGCCACTCAGCCAGCAATGTATTCATATATGCCTCTGATTGTGTCGAAGGCTTCCCTGTTGTGGTGAAAATCTTATCGAAACTCGATGCTGTAGGTATCCCGCAGCGTAGCGAAAACCACTCATCCGACATTTGCTCGCAGTCTACTTTAATCATTTCCGTTTCGCCTCCAGCATCGCAATCGCGCCTTTAAATTTTGCTTTAGGTAGTTCAGATATTTCTTTTATGTTGAAATGGGTGAGGAATTTATTAATATCGGCGTTTACTTCTTCCATCAGGGCGGTCATGTTTGCCGCCTGCTCTTCAGTAATCGCGCCGTGCTCAAGGTTTGGGGCCGCGTCAATCTTCGGGAGGTCATCGCCTGTGTATAGATGAGTTCCTAACCCAAATAATGCGGCGCACTTAACTAAACAACGCATCCTGGTATCAGATATCGCCCGTGTCGATGGATCAAAGATTGCGTTATTTTTTGCATCCATTACAGGAAGCCACATTTGGCGGGTTACTGATTCACCCCCTTTAACAATGGTCAGAGAACACCACACCTCTGCGCTTTTATTTTCTACAGCCCCACCTTTACTAACATCGAAATGACTTTCGGGATACCTCTGCATAATCAATGTCCATGCGTTAGCCCACGGCAGGTAAACGGCGTTACCCGCATGTTTCAACGTCTTGGTGTATCCTTCTAGGTCGATGGTAGAAAACTCTTCCCACACTTTAGCCACAAACGGTTTTTCTTCGTTCATATCATCCTCTCGTTAATTTCACCGATGACACCCGGTGCCATCATCAATATGCCCAGCGCAGTAATCCACAGATTGTCAGCGCTAATGGCCAGGGTAATGCCTACCAAACAGAGTATGGTGTTTATCCTGTTCATTCATCACCTCCGATATCATGGCAAGCCTCAAACAGTTGATCCAGATAAAACTCAAGGTCTGGATTCTCAACCCGCTCCACCTGTGGTATTGGACGGATCTTGTTAAACCGTTCTGCGTACTCTGTCATTTTCAATACATCAACCACGAATTTCATATCGTCTTCAGTGTTCACGACTCCACCCCCGACACATCAAGGCATACCTTGTCGGTTACGTCTTGCCACGAATACAAATCAAAGGTGCGCCGAGATCCAGTTTCAAGGCCATAAACGGATTTCGTATCACTTTCGTTATTGTATACAGCTAGGTAAAAACTTTTATTAAATTCAGATTTCTCATCCAATAGTTGGTATACATTCCCCTCAATAAATGCAGGGCGTTGCGCTTCTTTCTTGCCACAAATCTTCATGGTGTCACCTCGTTTATTTTGTCTCTGGCTATTTGCCAAAGGTATTGCATGGGGGTTAAGCGCGATCCGTGCTCCTGGTTGTGCTCCTGTGCGGATAGCTGGATATCACCTAACTCCATCCAAATATCCTCGATGATGCCGGTTGCATCCAATTCAGACTTCCATTCTGAAAACAGTTTATCGGCTTCACCATCAATAAAATCATCTCTGGCCTCGGCCTTGTCCAGATTATGATAATAGCGGAGCGTATCGTTATATACAGGGCAGGTCATTTGTCTTTCTCCATTGTTGTTTAATTCACTTGTCTACAGTTGGGTTGATTCAGCCTCAAGGCAACAGCAGTATGAACTATAGTTACTTGCCAGTCAAGCACATTAGTGCAATTAATTTAAATTATTTCGTTATTCCTGCTTGACATGCAGTATACCATAGTTCAATATACGCACATGGACTTATTCACCGATACTCAAAAATTAGTTGCCGATTCGAATCTATCTTATCGGACTATTGCTAACCACACCGGCCTGGGCGAGCGATGGTTGCGCAGATACATGAAGGGCGACTATCAAGACGTTGGCGTCAGGCGATTGCAGAAGTTGCGCGATTACCTGTTAAGCCAGAGGATAAAATACTAATGATCTCCTTAAGTCAGTCAATCTATGCGGGTTCCTCCTCCCCGCGGCTGACATTGCCACGCGATTTAGTCGTGGCCTTTTTATTCTATGGCAGCGCGATAATGGACGGAAAAGCTATCGCGATAGTATTAGCCAAACATGACCTGTGTGATTCAGGCTTGTGGCTTCTACCAGCCCACCCGACGGGAGTATGCCATCACGCTGCAAGTCGGGCCGCTGCCACCCTATACAGGGGTAGATAATGTTTGAAAAAGCAAAGCCTATGGAGCCGGGATGCCTTGCATGGGCGTTTAGCTTGAGTTATGGCGTTTGGAGACAGGTGGTAGTAATCAAGTACGTTGGTAGCGATTTGCCTTTCCGTTCTATTTCTAGCGTAGAGGACTTTTGGCTTATTAGTGAGCCGATGCCTTGGGAGCCTGCATGGGAACCCTATTGGCCGACAGACAGATTAATCCGCATCGATGACCCCGACATCCAAAAGCAAATAGAATCAGAACGGGAGAAAGAACATGCCTGACCCAATAGAAGTCACCACTTGTACTGATTGGAGATTAGCTGAAATACTTGAGATTGTAGAGACAATAAAAAATGGGCTTGACCATGACGACCAAGCCCATTAGTATTGACGCTAACGGTGCAGCAACACCGGTTCCACATATAGAAAAGGCTATATCTGTCCAAGCACGTACATTGTCGTGCATATCTGGACCAAAAGCAACCCTGTATCTGGACCCATCACCGTTAGCCGATTTGAGGTTGTTAACAAAGCCTCATTGTCGAAAGACAGGCGGCGATTCGGGGTTCCCAGCCAGGAACAGCGAGCAAGACGGTAGATCACAAAAGGATGGTTTTCTACCTAACGCACTGCCACCGATCGCCGATACCAGTGCGAGCTGGGAACGGATAAACATCGTAGATAATTCGCCATCGGTTCTCGCCTCAGTCTTGCTTATGCAACCTGTGGATAAATACCGGAAAAGCACCCGGTGGTGTGTTTGTGGATAAAGGAAAAAACATGATTGGAGAAAAGTGGTGAATGGCAAATGGTCGAAAGAGAACTTCGAAAAACACCATACAGAGAACCCCGAAATTTATGAGCTGTTTTGCCACTACGCAAAGCAGGCCGCTGTGGTAAAAGAATACTACTCCGCGAAGTGTATTTTCCACCGGGTTCGATGGGAAACGCAAATCGTGGAGAAAAATTCAAGTTTTAAAATTGATGACGGGTGGATTTCCCACTATGCCAGAAAGTTTATGGAAGACTTCCCGGAGCACGATGGGTTTTTTAGCACTAGACAGCGCCGAAACTCTTACCACCACGGAGAGTTAAATGCCTAGATACATCCCCAAAGACTTCAAACCCTCTCCAAGTGTATACAACGCACTCAGAAAGTACGGATGTTTACCTGAGTTCTGTGAGACCCAGATGGATAACTTTATAGCTTATTGGTCAGACCTACGGGATCGCGGGTTAGCCAAAGGGCGAAAGGAGAGCTGGAATATGACATTTTTAAACTGGATGAAGCGAGCCTGGCAGGGGAAAATAGGCAGGGAATGGGAACAACACCGACACTATCAATTCCGAGCGCCGAGCGATGGCAATCCATTTGAGCAGGTAATCAAGAACCTGGAGCCGAAGAAAGAAGAAAAAAAAGAAGAAATAGCAACACCCAGAGATTATGTTTTACCGGAGCCTCCTAAACGAGAAGGCCCAACCATGACCGCAGAAGAAGCATTTGAACAACTGAGGAAACAAGGGGTGATATGATGAATGATTTGATTGAACGGGGTCGCGGGATTCTCGAAAACTTTTTTAGCTCAGACCCTGGGCCAGAGTACAAGGATGAGTTTAACATCGTCGGCAGATTTATTTCAGACGCCATAGCCGCCCTCGCTCTGGTGGATGATGCGGAGGCTGAAAACGCTATCGAGAGTCTGGAAATGATTGCCAACTACGGCGATTCGTTAGTATGGAATCAAGAGCTGGTGAAATCGATTCTTGGTTACGCAGCCCTCATCGAACGACTCGCCCGAGAGAAAGCCGAGGCCGAGAAGCAATCCATATTAACCGACGCCACCCTGCGAGATTTGTGGTGGGCGGTTGAAGACGAGGGATGGGGGCAAGAGTGGATCGGAGAAGGTGGCCCAAGTCGCGCCGCCACCATCGAACGCATCCAGAATGGTACTAATAGTACCGATGGCGTTGAAGATATAAACCAGGGGGGCAAGAGCAGTGAATAACGACCAGAAGTTAATCGAGTTCCTTGCCACCGAGGTTATGAGGTGGGAGGGGTAATGGCTCGTAAGGATTGGGG
>Ga0070749_10001580_pt1 | contig 15394 bp, 14 predicted proteins | sample VirMetDEL_Nov_18_FD_75180 | JGI IMG/M metagenome (GOLD analysis project Ga0070749, IMG submission 75180) | Aqueous microbial communities from the Delaware River and Bay under freshwater to marine salinity gradient to study organic matter... | ecosystem: Environmental > Aquatic > Marine >...
GACAATCTTTGAGGTACTGTTGTTAGTGTTATTACTATCTTATCAATCTGCACTTGCATGATTTATTTTAATATCTTTATATCCTTCATCAAATATATCAACAATTTCATTCTTATATTTAACTCTGATTTTATTAAGTTCCCTAATTTGTATCGCTCTTATGCCAACCTCCTCAAGACCTAATTCATTTTCTTTTCCTTTTCTAATATCAGATTCTAAATCCCATATTTTACCATTAATTTGAATTAGTTCTCTTATTTTATTTTCAATAAAAAAAGAATTGATGTTTTTGTAAACTTCAATTTCATTTAGCAAATCGTTAATTTCTTTTTCATTTTCTGCATTTGCTCTTTCTTTCTTTAATATTGCAATAGAGTATCTATCCAATATTTCACTTATTGGCATTTTCATATTTTATAAATTTCCTGTTAATCTTTCACACCACCCCTTAGATAAACTGTGTGGCCATACAACCCAATACTTTGGTTTATGTATCGTTTGGAAGTCTCTCCAAATTTTACAATATCCGTCAGGGTCTGTTTTCATTCTTTTTATCTCGTTTAAATCAGCATCTTTTCTAAAGATAGTTTCATCTTTTTCGTCATGAAATGCAACAACCCAAAAATCATAATCATCTTCAGGAACTTGTGAAAATGAAATATCAATACAATGTTTAAATATGGACGCAAAACTCGCCTCCCATTCTTCATCAGTGTTATATATTGTTGGATTTGGAGGGTAGTTTTTATCTAAGGTATATTGTTGTACCGCTCTTCTTGAGAATTTTAACCCCGCATAAATTTCATAATCTTTTAAACTTCTAACAGGACCAAAACCATAAGGTCCGTCATGTCCTTCTTGGGTTTCACCATCCATACCAAATAGTTTTCTATTTGTTAAGTGTGAATGATTATTTTTATCAACCCATTGTCTATCATCATCCCACTGTTTGGTTCTACCCTTACGAGTGTATTCGTGCCAAATCAAAGTTTTGTGTGGGTGAAACAAATCATAACCCCAAGTATAAGCTCTAACCGCAATTGAAATTTCTTCACCGTGGAAATAATATTCAGGATTATGTTGCACTTCGGTACTGAACTGTCCTAAAGTAAAACAAAAGTGTGCTGAATAAAATCTAGCTGGCACAGGTTCGGTTAATTCTTGCCAACCAGGTATTGTTTCGGGTAAAAAGAAAACCGCACCTTCAGGAATGAATCTATCAAAAGACATTCTCCAAGGCTCTTTAACCCTACCTGCTGGGTCATTATCGGGGTCAAAAGATGATACATAACCTGTTAAAAGAGGTTTTTCAAATCCTTTATCTTGGAGTTGTTTAATCATATTAATTAATTCAACGTCCCACTTTTTTTCAAATCTCATGTGAGAATCTATCTGTAAAGTATATTCTTCACCATCGTAAAGTTGTTGTACTTGATTTCTTGCCCAACAAACACCTTTTGATTCTGAATACAAAACATCTAAGATTCTAAATCTTTTATCTTTTCTGTATTTGTCTAAATTATCAAACCCATCTTCAGGATGATACTGACGACAAATACCTATACGTAAGTTTTTTGGGAACTTAGCGTATTTTAACATTGATTCTAAAGTTGGGATAAGTTGTGGGTCTCTATATGACGCAATTTGAACGAATATTTTCATATTTCTTTTTACTGAAATATAAAATAAAAATCTAAAAAGTTAAGATTAATAAATCTTATTTAGAACAAAAATATCTGAGTAAATACTATTAGAGGTGTTAGTACTACCCCACTCTACTGTAACATCTAACGTATTGTCTATTGTTGTGTCAAAAGTAGTATTATTAACAGTATTAAAAGAAAAACCTTCTACATTACCAGTACTTAGTTTTGTGTAGTGAAATCCCCCTAATGATACAATTGACGCAACACCTGTTCCTCCAATTTGTCGTATAGTAAAATTAATTGACATGTTCCAAACATCATTGGTAACCGTAGGTAGAGTTTGAAGTCCACTATCAAGTAAAACAACAGAACCTGTTTTTACTCTAACTCTTATAGTTTCATTATTTGCGGCATTTAAGATACCCGCCATATCGGCTCTAAAACTATCACCAACCGAAAATGTATTTGCTGATACGGACAAAGTACCAATCCCTCCGTCAATAATTGTGGTCTCAACAGTTGTTGCACTAACCACAGTACTATTACCTGTTTGAGCGAATAAACCGAAAACGGTTGGGAATGGTAGTACAGGTGAAGTTCCGCTTGAACCTGAAGTACCACTTGTACCTGAACTACCTGAAGTACCATCAACACCACTTGTACCTGAACTACCTGAGGTTCCTGAAGAACCATCCGTACCCGAAGTACCGCTAGTTCCTGAAGAACCGCTTGTTCCACTACTACCATCGGTTCCTGAAGTACCATCAACACCACTTGTACCTGATGTACCTATTGTAGATGCTGTTATAGCTGAAAAAGGTATGGACTCTGTTCTACCAGTGGCAATTGGATTGTAATTAACGATAACCATTAAGGAATCTGAATACCCTGTGGATGCGGAAGGTAACGATGATATTGGTAAATCTGGCATATTAGTAGTTATTAGTTGTTATTAGTAAATATTAGTTTATGTTATTTTTATCTTAAATCCATCCTCTTGTAAAATATAAAAACCATTTTCCTGTAATAAGAATGGTATCCCAGGTGTATTTGATGGTGTAGGTGTTGGTGTCGGAGTTAATTCAGGTGCGGGACAACTATTAGATACACAAGGTAATCCTATTGAAATAACTACCTCAGGGTCAGCACTTGGTAATTTACCGCAGTAATATGATATAACACCAGCGTTAATTGTTGTATACAGAATAGTACCATCACATTGAGTTAAACTTATATTATAATCTGTAAGACCCGATGAATTATCAAAAGTAATACAATTACATTCTATCACCATGCTAGGTGTTGGTGTCGGTGTTAATGTTGGAGTTGGTGTTGGAGTAATACATTTGTATAATTGAAAATATTCACAATTATTATCGTCTACTAATTTAACAATTAATTGTGGAGCCCCTGTTAACGGCATTGGTACATTTACAGTGACAGGAACAGACGATACACCTGTTGCAACAACATAACAATATGTTAGTGTCATATCGCATATAGTAACACTAAACGGAGTTGTACCAGTAAATGATGTAATCTCAATGGTATACATTCTTATAAATATAACACGATGTGGTTTACCATAAATAGATTATTGATTAAACTTGGTATGTAATTTTACTCTTTTTTGTTTATATTTCTCATATGAAAAAGATATGTTTAAATTTAAGTGAAGCAAATGCTATTGGAGATACTCTTTGTTCGACACCAGTATTACGAAAAATATATCATTCATACAATTCAAAAGTAGTTGTTGTAACCAAACACCCTGACTTATTTAAACATAATCCGTATGTTGAAAAAGTTTATGAGTCCAACTCTATTAATATGGATTATATAAACGAACATTTTATAACCCACAATTCATTTTACGAAAATGGTCAAAAAAATAATCGTGGTATTGAGTTTAAACACAATACCATAGATATTAGACAATACCACGCAATTAAGTTAGGGTTTATGCTAACTAAAGATGAGATGGGGCTAGACTATATTCCTGACGAATTTGAACCCATTGATGGTTTACCTGAAAAATATGTTTTAATTCACCCTGTTCAAAATTGGCCAAGTAGAACTTGGGACGCGGTGAATTGGATGACACTAACTGAAAAATTAAATGACAAAGGTATTAGTGTAGTGTCTATAGGTAAAGATTCTAGTGAGACAGGATTTTTCAATGTTAGTAAACCGATTTTTAATTTTAAAATTAAGAATGGTTTAAATTTAATGAACAAAACAACTATAAGTCAAAGTTGGCATTTAATTAATAAATCAATCTGTTTTATTACAATGGATTCAGGTTTATTACATTTGGCAGGAACTACTGATTGTGAAATCATTCAATTAGGTAGTTCAATTAATCCTGAATTTAGAGCACCATATAGAAATGGTAGTCAGCAATATAAATACCATTATGTTGGTGGGACTTGTCCTTTAATGTGTGCATCAGATATGAAATATGGTGTGAAAGAATGGGGTGATATACAGGGGGTTCCACCATTAATTAAATGTTTAGAAAATAAACCTACTTTTGAGTGTCACCCAACTGTAGATAAAGTAATTGAAAAAGTATTAAATTTTATATGAAAATAGGTGTTTTATTTTCCGCGTATAATTCTGAGGGTTATATTGACGAATGTCTTAGTCCTTGGTTTAAATTAAAAAATGAATTTGACATAACCATTGGATGTAATAGTGGGATGTATTCAGACTATGTTAATTTTGGTATTGAACCTAAAAATAAACCAACGCTAAAAAAATTAGTAGAACATGATTTAGATTTTTTAATATCAACAGGACCAAAGTCTTTGTTAGATGAAAATTCAAGTAAAAATTCTATTTTACATATTCTAAAAAATTCGTGTGATTTAGTTTGGATTTTAGATTCAGATGAATTTTATACTGAAAATGATATAAGAAACATCATTACTTTTATTGAACAAACACCTGAATATGATTGGTACACAATTAATTTTAAAAATTACACATTTACCACTAAATTATTTATGGATGGATTTAATCCGCCTAGAATTTTTAGAACCGATAGAAATGGTGGAATTAATGAATTTTATTTTGATAATCATGTAAACTACAATGATGGTGAAAACTTTGAGTCTAAACCTCACGCGGTCATCCCAAGAAATGTTGCTTGGATTAAACATTATTCATGGTTAAATAATGATATTAGGTCAAAAGAAAAAATTGTTTATCAAAACAACAGGTTTTTAAATGGGTGTTCTTTTGTTTGGGAAGATAATAAATTAAAATTTTCTAATGAATTTTATAATAGAATAAACCAAGAAATACCAATATTACATGAAGAGATTGATGTTTTTAGTGGTGATTTTACTTTAGAATTTAGTAGAATAGAAAACAAATTTTATATTAAGAACATATTAAAAACACAAAATCTAATCTTTAAGGTTTATGATGCGAGAAACGGTAATTTAATATATGAAACAAATATGGATATTATTTCAGACTATAACTATTTTATATATCCATCCTCAACCCAATTTAATGACATTCCAAACTTTAATAAATTTAGGATTGAGGTTTTAAAAGATGACACAATAATACACAACGAATTTATACACATAAAACATGAATAATATTTTTGAAATTACTGAAGTTGAATCCAACGGAAAAATACATTTTAATTTTTTAGGGGGGGAAATTAGTGATTCTTATGAAGTCTCGTTAATTGATGAAAACACAAATTTAGTTATACACAAGACTAATATTGATTTACGTAATAACGTAAACTATTGGATATCCACTGGAGAAACAAATGCTAAAAGATTAAAAAATGTAATTTTTAGAATTATATATGATGGTTTTGAATATGATGTTAAGATAAATCTTTTTGGTGAAAATAGATTTTTAGTTATAAAATCAAAACCTATAAATTTAGTTAATTTAGGTGATAGTTTATTCCCAATTGTCTGTGAAATTTTCTATGATAAAGTGTATGAACGAGATTATGTTAAAGTTTCCCATGGCGATGTTGTCGTTGATATTGGTGCTAATTATGGAGTCTTTTCACTTTATTCACAACAATTTAACCCTTCAAAAGTATTTGCATTAGAACCAATTAAGAAAACATTTAATTGTCTTAATCAAAACGTAAAAGAATTTGGTGTTACATGTATTAATAAAGCAATCGCCAATGAAGACGGATTTGAAGTTTTTGCATTAACAGATGTTAATGGAAATAATTTTTCAACAAAACACTCAGACGGATTTCATCCATCATCAATGATAAATCAAGAAATTGTTCAAACCATTAGTTTTAACAGTTTAATTGAAAACTATAATATTGAAAAAATTAATTTTTTAAAGGTGGATTGCGAGGGGGGTGAATACGATTTATTTATGACAATAGATAAAAATTATTTACAAAACAATATTGAAAAAATCGCATTAGAATACCACTCAAACAACATTAAGGACATAATTTTAGAAATGTTAACTAATAATAATTTCACTATTGAGGACATAGTTGGTAGTTCTGAAATAGGTCTTATTTACGCATATAATAAAAACTTTATTAAAGTATGAAAAAAAAGTTATTAATTATTACCCCACACTTAAGTACGGGAGGAGCCCCTCAAGTCACACTAAATAAAATAAAACTATTAATTGATTCTTATGAAATAATATGTATTGAACACGATTTTGTTGCATGGTCTTATGTCGTACAAAGAAATCAAATTCAAGATTTATTAAAAAATAATTTTATATCGTTAGGTGAAAATAAAAAAGAATTATTAAAGGTAGTTGAGGATTTTCAACCCGATGTAATTTCTATGGAGGAGTTTCCTGAATTTTTTATGTCAGATGAAGTGACAAAAGAAATTTATTCAAAAAATAGAAACTACACACTATTGGAAACAACTCACGATTCAAGTTTTCCTGTAAGCTCAAAAAGATGGTTCCCTGACAAGTTTATATTTGTTAGTGCGTTTAATGCTTTTAGATATTCAATTTATGACATCCCTTATGAAATTGTTGAATATCCTGTAGACTATAAAATTAAAAATAAAAAAGAAAATCAACACATTTTAAATTTTGACCCGTCATATAAACATGTTTTAAATGTTGGTTTATTTACACGAAGAAAAAATCAAGGTTATATATTTGAAATTGCAAAATTACTTAAAGATTATAAAATTAAATTTCATTTTTTAGGTAATCAAGCTGATAATTTTAGAGAATATTGGGAACCTTTAATAAATAATAAACCCGATAATTGTGTTATTTGGGGTGAAAGAAAAGACGTTCAAAGTTTCATAGAAGCGTCTGATTTGTTCTTCTTTGCATCACAAGGTGATAGATACAACAAAGAATTAAATCCAATCGCTTTAAAGGAAGCTTTAGAATATAAAATACCTATGATGATGCACAATTTAGATGTGTACTGTGGTAAATACGATGATTATGATAACATAACTTTTTTAACAGGTGATGCAAAAAAAGATGCTGAAAAATTATTAGAAATTCTTAAACCAAATAAAGAATTTTATACTAATGAATTAGTAATGATTGGTACATACCCTAATACTAAATCAAGAGAAAAATTAACTTTAGAGTGTATTGAATCGGTTAAAAAATTGGGTAGAAAAATAATGTTGGTTTCACACTATCCTGTTTCTTTTGAGATACAGGAAAAAGTGGATTACTACATTTATGATAAGTATAACCCGAATACCGAACACTCATATTATACAAAATTTTACAACTATAAACACAACTTTGATGTTGAGATAAACATAAATGGGTTAAAGAATACTAATCAGTCTTTACCTGTTTTAACTAACTTAATTAATGGTTTTAAATCCGCAAAAGATTTAAATTTTGATAAGGTTTTTTACATAACATATGATGTAATTTTAAATCCCGACGACATTGAATATATAAATCATTCATTTAACGAGGTTGAAGTGTACGATGCTTATTTATGTACTTTACCTACTGATTTAGGTCGTGGTATTGAGACGACCGCCATGACATTTAAAACTAATTATTTTTTAGAAAAATTACAAAATATTAGAACACCTGAAGAATATAAACAGGAGTGTATTAAAATGAATTGTCATAATTTCTTAGAAGACTTTTTTTGGAATGTCTTCTCAAAAGAAAATAATATTAAAATAATAACTAACCAACATAATACTTTCCTAATAAATTCAGGTAAAGGAGTTTCATCAAATTCTGAATACTATTCAATATTACCAGTAAAACACACTGAAAATAAATGGATGTTTTATTTTTATACATATAATTTGGATAATAGAAGTGTTAGTTTTGAGGTGATTAAAAATGGTGATATAACCTTTTCTAAAAAATTTAACATATTAGAACAAAGAGAGTTTTTAAAAGAATTAGAATACAAGGGTTCTGAGATAGAATTAAGATTAACTTTTTATGAAGATAATATTATCTATAAAAATGAAAAATATATCTTAAATAATGAAACCATTAATTCGTATAAAAACAATGGGTGGTTTAAACATAAAAAATTACCAAAAATTAAATTGGTTCATTTACAGACAACAAATAACGATGAAAGGGAACAATTATCAAGAAACTCACTACAACAGATAATTCCTCATGGTATTGAATATGTTTTACACACAAACGAAATATATAAATCTTTACCACCATCACATAATTGTATGAGACCTCAATGTGTCTCAATGGAATTATTTAATGAGGACACAACAAAACTTTTAGGTACCGCTTTAACACCAGCACATTACGGTTGTTTTGAATCATTTAAAAATGGAATACTATCCGAATTTGATGATGATTTAGATTTTTTAATTGTTTGTGAAGGAGACTGTTTAATTGAAGTTCCAATTGAGGAGTTTGTTAATAAAGTTAAACAATCTTGTGACTTAATTAATGAAAATGATATTCATTATTATTCATTTGGGGACACAAAAACATTAGACTTTGGTTGGCACCAATCAAACGTAATCCGAGAAATACCCAATCAAGACTTGTTGTTTATAACAGACAAAATCATAGGATTACAATGTGTTATGTTTCCCAAAAAAATGAAAAAGTTTTTACACGACCAATTAAGAAATCATAAATGGGATGCCGCGGACATATATTTCAATACCATATTTGCGGAGTATGGTTTAAATATGGGTATAATTAAAAATAGAATAACAACACAGGTTGATGGTGTATCTTTGATTGATAAAGAATTTAAAACATTTAGAAAATAATGAAAAAGTTAATAATAATTGGTGCGTATCCTAATACACCTAAAAAACACGAAGTTTTATTGAATCAACTTATATCGTTAAGTCCGTTAAAATATTTGGGTTTTGATTTTATGTTGGTTACACATTATCCTGTTTTGACAGACATACAAGAAATGGTAGATTATTACATTTACGATAAAAATCAAACACTAACACCTTTAGATAAAACGACTTATTTTTGGTTTAGAACTGAGAATTTTTTAGTTAGATTTAATAACTCAAGACACGCTCTACCTATTAGTCAAAGTATGAATAACGCTTTTAAATTTTCAGAAATAAAAAACTATGATTTTGTTTATTTTATTGAAAATGATAATTGGTTTTCAGAAACCGATGTTATGAAACTTAATGAGTTAGTTGAATTAATGAATGAGGAAAATAAAAAATGTGTTTTCTTTAAACCTGAAACTTATAAAGATAATGGTTCTTACGTATATGAAACACAACTTTTTGGTGTCTCACCAAAATATTTTAATGAGGTTTTTAAACTACCAATAACCGAAGATGAGTATTTTTCAAACCCATCATATCCAGTTAGTTTGGAATTGGGGTTTTATAATAGCTTATCTAAATATGAGAATGATTTTTTAATAATTAATCAACATTCATATGAATATTTTAATAATAGTTTAATTAATATTTTTAGGGTTGAGAATCTATTAATAGATTTAGTATATAACAGTAAGAATCCCGACAAACCAACTTTATTTTGTTACGGTAACAGGGTAACCGATAACTCAAACAGAATTATTGTAAAATTAAATAACGAAGTAATAAATGATGTTGTAATAAACCAACATAGTTGGTTTTACAACGTATTTGATTTAATTGGTGATACATTATCAATAGAAGTCTATGATAATGGTATACTTCAAGAAAATAAAACGTATATTTTAAACAAAGACTTATTAGAAGTTTTAAAAGATAAAGGAATAATAAATTTTAATTAATATGGCACACGGACAACAACAAAATTTTTTTTCAAGGGTTAAAGAAGCTTTCCCAAAATACTTTAGAGATGTTAAAGTTTTAGATATAGGTTCATTAGATATTAATGGTAATACTAAACATTTTTTTAAACACCCGTTTTACTACGTTGGTGTTGACCTTTCTGAAGGTAATAATGTAAATGTGGTTTGTCCTGGTCATTTGTATGATTCAGGGTTTTTGTTCGATGTTGTAATGTCGTCAGAATGTTTTGAACATGACATGTATTACGCTAGAACAATACAAAACATGATTAGATTGTTAAAATCTAACGGTTTGATGATTTTTACTTGTGCATCAACAGGTAGACCCGAACATGGTACATTAAGGTCAACACCAAGTGATGCTCCGTTTTTATCTAATATTGATGAAAAATGGGCAAACTATTACAAAAATTTAACCGAAGATGATATTAGAGCTGTAATAAATATAGATGATATTTTTAGTTCATATAATTTTGAATACGAACCAACATCATGTGATTTATATTTTTGGGGTATAAAAAAATAAAAAAACATTAATGATAAAATATAATTTAGATAACTTATTAAAAAATAAAAATGTGTTCACATATCGTGAACCATTTACTCACTATTTAATAGACGGATTGTTTGATGGTGAGCTATTGAAAACATTTAACAATTCGGAGATATTAAAATCCGCAAAAGGTAAAATATCCAGTTTTAATAATGATAAGGAATTAAAAATTGGTATTTCACACATTAATGAAGAATCTGGTAATGTTTATAATGTTTTAAAATATTTAAACTCTAACGAATTTGTTGATTTTTTATCTAAACTAACGGGTGTTAATAATTTAATTGTTGACAACAATTTTAACGGTGGTGGTATTCATTTAATACCTAAAGGAGGTAAATTGGGTGTTCACATTGATTTTAGTAGAGCAATTTTTGATGAAAATAAATATAGAAGATTAAATGTTTTATTATATCTTAATGAAAATTGGCAGGAGTCTTGGAACGGGGCTTTAGAATTGTGGAATGATAAACCATCTAACGGGGGTGTTTGTGTTAAAAAAATATACCCAATATTTAACAGACTCATTATTTTTGGCACATCAAAAAATTCATGGCACGGACATCCTGAATTACTAAATTGTCCTGAAAATGAATATCGTAAATCTTTAGCAACTTATTACTATTCTAATGAACCTGGTGACGATTTAGAAATACACTCGACAGTATATTAACATGTATAAAATTGATGTTATTTGTTTAACCGATACATACGATAATAGTATGTATGAAGTAACCAATAGGGTTATTAAATCAGTACGTATCTCTGAAAAAAATGTAAAATTTAATATAATACTTTTAGAAAGTAATAAAGAAACTAATTTTACATATGAAAATGTTGATGTTTATATAAGACCCGAAGAAGAGTTTAATTATAACAAATATTTAAATATTGCAAATGAATATTTAACTTCAGATTGGGTTTTAATAACAAATAATGATGTAATATATCAAAGAGAGTGGTTTTCAAAAATACTGGAAATCTATAATAAAAGACCTGACATTGAATCTTTTTCACCAAAAGAAGTTTTATTCTACTCAACAATATATGGTGACCATTTTGACAGTGAAGATGATTATTTTGAAAGTTATAGAGTTACTGAATCGGTAATGGGCTGGTCGTTAGTTATGAGAAAAAGAGTTTGGGATGAGATTTATCCTTGGGATGAAAATTTTGATTTTTATTACCAAGACAATGATTATGCTAAAACAATAGAATCAAAAGGAATTAAACATGCTGTGGTGAGAGATTCATTGACTTTACACATAGGTAATATTAACTTTTTTAAATCAAATGTTGATGAAGATAGGGACAAAAAAATGGAAGAAGATTATTATAAATTTATAAAAAAATGGAATAATTAATGAGAGTAATACATGTAACACCAGGAATGATACCAATCCCACCTAATGGTTGGGGCGCGGTTGAGAAGATAATTTGGGAATATCACCAAAATTTACAATCAATGGGAATTGAATCCCATATAAAATATTTAAATGAAGTTAATTATCAAGAAGGTGATATCGTTCACATTCATATCGCCAATTTAGCCATTGAAGCTCATAAAATGGGAATACCTTATATATTCTCATTACACGACCACCATGTTGTATATAACGGCAAAGATTCATTTAATTACAAACAAAATTTAGAAGCAATTAAAAAATCAATTGTATCTTTTTGTCATGCGGAATATTTGGTGGATTATTTTGAAGAAACAGATAAGTTATTTTATTTATCTCATGGAGTAAATACAAACTTCTTTAAAGTTGATAATCAATATAGAACAGAACATAAATTATTATGTTTGGCCAATAACGGAATTGGTGGTGATTCGTCTTATGATAGGAAAGGGTTTAGATATGCAATTGAATCGGCCAAAAAATTAAATTTACCTATAACAGTTGCGGGACCAGAAAATAACAAAAACTTTTTTCAACACCATTTAGATTTATTGGATTATGATAAACTAACATTATTATTTGATAATCCAAATGAAGAAAGTATTTTAGAATTATATAAAACCCATTCAATATTCCTACACCCATCTTCATTAGAAGCTGGTCATCCAAACTTAACATTACTTGAAGCGATTTCATGTAATTTACCAATTGTTGGGACTTATGACGGAACACAAAAAATACACGGAATGATTGTTACCGAAAGAAATAGTGATTCGGTTGCGAACTCAATTCAAGAAATAATAAACAATTATAATTTTTATGTCGACCAAACAAATAAAAGTAGGGAAAAATTTGATTGGGGTGTTATAACCAACAGGTTATTAAAAATGTATAAATTAGTCGGTATTATAAAAAAAGAATATAATTCTGAAGAAACCAAAAATTTATTAATTGATAATATAGAAAATACCACAAAAGTTGATATTAAAAAAGAAAGTAATTTATCATATAATATCCATTTTGTTAATAATCCGTTTTTTGAAATTTTGGGTGATTCAGACAAAGAGTATGGTGTTGAGTTTTATGATGAAGATGTGTTGGTATATACCACAAAGCTTAAAACTAACATGTGGTCAAAACTAAACCGAGAATATTTTACAGATTGGACAATTAAAGTTTATGACGAAGATGAATTGATTTATAACTATAAATTAAATTTTACAGGTAAAAGAGTTTTCATATCATTCGATTCCAAATCATTAGGTGATAACATTTCTTGGATACCATATGTTTTAGAATTTAAAAACAAGCATAATTGTCATGTTATTGTTTCCACGTTTTGGAATAAATTATTTGAAAAGGTGTACCCTGAACTTGAATTTATTGAGCCAGGTAATGTTGTAAATGATTTAATTGCTATGTATAGAGTAGGGTGGTTTTATGATAATAACAAAGAACCTGTTTTACCTAGTACTATACCATTACAAAAAGCAATAACCAATATATTAGGTTTAGAATTTAAAGAGATACGACCAAGAATTTATTTTGAGTCTAAACAAAGATTGTTTGAGGAAAAATATATAACAATCGCTAATGAGTCTACCGCAGGATTAAAACTATGGAACAATCCAAACGGCTGGTCAGAATTAGTCAACTATTTAAAATCAAAAGGTTATAGAGTTGTTAATGTATCCAAAAATGGTGAACGTATTGATGGGGTTACCCAATTAAAAGACACGTCAATTGAAAATACTATGAACGCGATTTATCATAGTGAATTCTTCATTGGTTTATCAAGTGGATTATCTTGGTTAACTTGGGGTTTAGGTAAACATGTGGTAATGATTTCTAATTTCACGGAAGAAGACCATGAATTTGTTTCAAATTGTACAAGAATAACAAACACGTTTGTTTGTCATGGATGTTGGAATAACCCAATGTTTAAATTTGATAAAGGGGATTGGAATTGGTGTCCCGAACATAAAGGAACTGAAAGACATTTTGAGTGTCATAAATCAATAACCTCACAAATGGTTATAGAAAAAATACAACATTTATTATCATGAAAATAGAAGTATCAATTGGTGAGATTGTAGATAAATTAACAATCTTGGAAATTAAAAAAGAAAACATTAAAGACGAAAATAAATTAGTTGATATTGTAAAAGAATACAGCTATTTAAAAGACATTGTGGTTAATGAAATTGGTTTTTCTTTAGAGTCTGATGAATATATAGATTTATTAAAAACGAATAAAAAACTTTGGGATATTGAAGACCGTATTAGAAATAAAGAAAAACGTAAATCTTTTGATAATGAATTTATCGATTTGGCTAGAAGTGTTTATTTTACTAATGATGTACGAGCATCTCAAAAAAAACAGATTAATTTAAAACTCAATTCCGAGTTTATAGAACACAAATCTTATTCAGATTATAAATAAAAAAAAGGGAGTTATAACTCCCTTTTTTTTATTATTTATTTTTTTATATATTATAATGGGTCATTACATTCATTATATACTAAAGTGTACGTGAAACGTCTGATACCAGGTGATACGTTATTACTGTTAAACCCTACGACAATATTGGTATCACATTCTAATAACTCTTCACCAACAGTAAGGGTAAAACACGCAACTCCATTACTATTAAATGAAGTTGAGCCATTTGCCATTTCAGTTATAGTAAACGTTGTTGATGTTAAATCACTACATTCATACTTATATAGTTTAAAATTTAATACATTAGAAGAACCCTCATTATCACCTGATACCGTACCACAAAGTTTTAAAGTACCCGACGATAACATATCAATTGGGACTGGAACTCCCATATTAGAATCAGTTCTAGTGGTTAATGCACCGCCATTATAACCATATGTCCATGGACAACCATTCCAACCACAATTAAAAGCCCCAATGTATATATCTGTATCACCAGTTCCTTGTTCCCAATAACCTGAATTTGAAGCCAATAAGAATTGTCTTTTAATGTTTACGGTAGCATCACCAGTTGTACCTTCGACCATTCCACAAGAACCCGCAATTGTTAATCCTGTAACACTAGTGACTGTTGTTGTACCATCAGTCACTGTCAATGAACCTCCCGCACTTGATGTTCCACTAGTTCCTGAACTTCCACTAACACCTGATGTTCCACTAGAACCACTACTACCACTAGAACCGCTAGAACCTGATGTTCCGCTTGTTCCTGATGTCGCCGCGGTATACACCGTTCCATTTATTGATAGGGAACCAGTTATATTGAACGAACCATTTGTGGTGATATTACCATCATCTAATACTTTAAATAACTCGGTTCCGCCACTATTCTGTAATAATAAGTTTGTTGTAGAAGATGTTGCGCCTGCTCCTTTTACGTGTAAACGTGAAGTTGGCGAAGTTGTTCCGATACCAACGTTACCGCTACTTAAAACAGAAACGTGACTTGTATAAACCGTACTTGCAAAGCTACCAAGATGAAACTCTGAAGTATTATTTGTAAAAGTTTTTGACTGAAAAATAAAGCCTCTAACTGCA
>Ga0070749_10001581_pt1 | contig 15392 bp, 19 predicted proteins | sample VirMetDEL_Nov_18_FD_75180 | JGI IMG/M metagenome (GOLD analysis project Ga0070749, IMG submission 75180) | Aqueous microbial communities from the Delaware River and Bay under freshwater to marine salinity gradient to study organic matter... | ecosystem: Environmental > Aquatic > Marine >...
TGTACAATCGACATCAACCCCAGAGTGGTTCACAAATGGCTTATATGCGTCTTCGACATCTCAGTTAGTAAATGCTTCAACTTCTCAAGTCTCTTTTGCTTCTCTTTTCGGAAACGCTCTTGCTACATCATCCGCAGGAACAACACTCGGAACACTTCTGTTTAACGGAACAAATTTTTACGCAAAACTAGGAACAGCCACGACATCAGTGGGTAACGGCGGCTGGTTTGACATAGCAAGTTCGCACGATATCGATGTATTTCTCATAGCAGGACAAAGCAACGCAGTGGGTGCCGCAACAGATAACACTGGCGCGTTAATACCAGTTGGTGACAGTGTATATAAATTTAGAAATGGCGTGCTTTCGGCAGTAGCTTCTGACCCTGTATGTAATACAAACAATGGTAGTGCATGGCCTCAATTTGGTATTACCTACTACAATCTCACGCATCATCGTGTTCTTTTGGTTTGTACCGCAGTGGGTGGAACAGGACAAAATCAGCTTTCGGATACAGGCAATGGCAACTGGTATCCGAATCAGACACCTCCATACGGAGGGTCTGGCAGTACGCTATATGCTGATTCTTTGGCGAAACTTTCAGCAGCTACATCAAGCGCGATTGCGGCAGGCTTTAATCCAGTTTTTAAAGGTATCTTATGGGTTCAAGGCGAGAATGACGGGGTGACAATCAATTCTGCGACTGAGACACAAGCAGAATACATAGCAACGATGGAGACGATGATTTCCCAGTACCGTACTAACCTAGGTGCAAATACGCCGTTTTATATATTTAGAACGGGGCGACGCGGGGACGGACTACAGGAAGAAGCGTTCAGACAGATACGAGAAGCGCAAGAACAAGTCGCCGCATCAAATATATTCAACTATCTTGTTTTCAGAAACGCGGTTGATTTCGTGCATCGTGGACTACAACAAGACCCAGCAACATCGGTTTACCATTATCTACAAGCTGGATATAACGAAATGGGTAACGTCGGAGCACAAAATGTCGTAACTGCACTAAAGACGACACCAGGGACAGGCTGGTATGTACTCAGTAAAAATGCTTACTTTAATCTAGCTTCGACTTCACAGTACATTCTCGCAGGCGTCGCCACGACCACTCCGACTCAAACAAATATCGCTATGGAATTACTTGGCGATACTACTCTTTATGCCCGTAATTCATGGCTTGCATTGACGCAATTTGCGTCTAATTCTGCGCTTCTTTTTAAACGTGCCGGAGGTACAGTACTCAACCCAACAGCTGTTTCTTCTGGAGATAAGATAGGGAGCATCGAGGCGGTTCCGTTTGACGGTGGAACACCGTGGGCTACTACATCTGCTTCAATAGGCTTCTATGCGGCTGAGACGCAAACAACTGAACGACATGGCTCCTATATCAATTTCAGCACGACACCGAACGTAGGCGCAGCGCAGACGATTGGCGTTGACGCAGGTACTTCTACAAAAGTAGGTACAGGTGTTACTGCGCTTTCAGCATCACAAACAGTGGGAAGCGGCAGTAATCGTATACTTGTGTGTGGACTTGCTCACTCAAGTGCAAACGATATTGTCCAAACTGCCACAAATACGACATCTGGCGTGCAGCTAACTCGTGCTGCTCGTGTAGGCGGGACAACTGTTTCATCAGAAATTTGGTACGAACTAAACCCGCCCACTGGTGTGAATAATGTAAACATCAGCTTCTCGTCTGCCCCGAACGCAGCGTGGGGGTGTCAATCATTTTCTAATGTTTCTCAGATTTCACCTTTCGGAACGAACACTTCAACCAGCAGTAACATGATAGGACAGCCAGTGCAGTCCATTACTACGACGGTAGGTGACCTTATGATTGACGTTCTTGCGAAACGAAGTGGAGTGCAACAAGTAACATTAGGGCTCACGTCCCAAACCGCATTACAGGCAACGAGTTCGAGTGCTCTCGCTTCCGCTTCTTCTCTTTATATGAGTTATACCCTTGCTACTACCACAACGACGTATTCAGGGTGGGATTGGACAACAACTGCTACTCAGCATGCCTATCTCCAAATACCGTTACAAGGAGCAAGTGCTAACGCTTCAATTCTTACTGAGGCGTTAAGAATCAATCAAGATGGAAAAGTAGGAATCGGTACAACATCTCCATATCTTAAACTTTCGGTTGCTGGCCCAATTGTGGGAGACTACTACATCGCCACTACGTCAACCGCTTCAAGTTTTCCGTATGCTTCGACCACCGCTCTCTCAGCTACAACATTATGTTTTACAGGTGATACATGCCGTACGACGTGGCCGTCTGCGGGAGCTGGTGTTTGGCCATTCACTCCAACTACTAACTATGGTGTTGCGGTGCAATCAACGTCAACGCCAGAATGGTTCACGAACGGATTGCACGCTTCCTCAACATCACAGATTCAATACGCTTCAACTACCGCACTTTCGGCTACTACACTCTGCCTTATAGGAGATACCTGTATCAGTACATGGCCTGTAGGTGGAGGTTCAGGTTTTTCGACGACATCGGCCGATTACTGGCAGACCCAGCGTAACTTTTTCAGCACAACATCAGCAGATTATTGGAAGACACAAAATAATTTCTTCTCTACCACATCTGCTGATTACTGGGTGTCGCTTTACGATAAAGGATACTTTTTCTCGACTACAAGCGTTGCCTATTGGAAATCGATTACTGACTTGTTTTCTACGACATCGGTTAATTACTGGTTGACTCAAAAAACAACAAGCAATCTTACGGAGGGTTCTAACCTGTACTACACAGACGCTCGTGTTCTTACATACTTGGATACCCTAAATAAAGGGTACTTCTATTCGACTACAAGCGCGTCTTACTTCCTCTCGCAGAATCAAGGTAATGCGTTCTCAACAACTAGTGCAACGTATCATCTGACAACTTCAATTGATACTTCGGCAGAAATTGCTGCCATATTAACAGACGAAACAGGAACAGCGGGTAATCTAGTATTTTCGACTTCTCCTACTTTCACTGGCACCATAAATGCTGAGGCTGCTTCTCTTTCTTCGACATTATCCGTTTCGGGGTTATCTGCCCTTGCTTCAACGACTATCACCGGCCCAGCGACAAGTTCTCGGAACTCTGCGGCTGCCGTTGCCACTACAACAAATATAGTTATCTATGACCCTACAAATTCGAACGCATGGAGTACCACTAACCCGTGGGGACTTGTCGCATGGGCGACAGGCGACCTTGGCTTTCCAGGTAAATCGTACAGCGCGGTTGGCCCCGTCATGGACGCGGTAAACGGTAATAATGCAAACCTTGGATTTTTCTCAGATGTGAATGGTGCTGGACTTCTTGAGCGTATGCGAATGACGTTAGACGGAAATTTCCTTATCGGCACTACTTCGTCCGCAGCAAAGCTCACAGTACAAAGTGCTTCTGGTAACCTACTGCGATTGGTGAACAGCGTTGGTACGATAATTCTTGGCATTACGAACACCGGCATAGCGACGATTCTTGGCGAATGGGATTTCGGTGGAGCGACCAGTCTTGAAATTCCGAACGGCACAGCACCTACCGTAGACGCAACTGGAGAATGTGCGTGGGATACAACCGACGACCAGCTCATATGCGGTGATAGCGGGAACACTGCACGAGTCGTTGCGCACGATGAATTTCGTATTATATCCACGACGATTCATGCATCTTCAACATATTTTGCATCAGGGCAGTCTCTCTTAGCCCTGCAATACAAAGATGCGCTTGAAATCACGCAATTTCTTTGCTCTGTGGAAAACGGCACATCAAAGGTACTTAACTTTACTGATGGAACGAATGACACCGAAACTATTACCTGTACCACAGGTGGCGCAAGTGACACAGATGTTGCAACAAACGACACATTTACCGCTGGTGAACTTGGTTACATCGAATTTGGGGCAACAACTGGCAACGTAACTGCAGTGCATATAGAGGTTTGGGCGAGAATAACAAGAGAATAATATGCGTAAAACTTCTGCCATTGTGGGAGCTTTATTGATACTCACAGTGTTGGTTCTTTCTGTGCAACCACAAACTACTCAAGCAGCTCCGACCGTTGAGATTTTTAGCACACCTGGTTCATTCGGTTGGACAGCGGCAACCAGCACAGTATTTGTTCAGTGTTGGGGCGCAGGAGGAGGCGGTGGCGACGGAGCAAACGATGGTGGAGCTGGTGGTGGTGGCGGCGCATATGCTGCTGCTACTGCTACGGTTGCTATTGGTGTTACATACACCGTAAAAATAGGACAAGGAGGCAACGGGGCAACTGTTAACGGGAGTGCTGGCTCGGATGGAGACGAAAGCTCTTTTGCCACGACTACAGTAGTCGCTGCGGCGGGTAAAGGAGGCGGTGGCACAGGAGCTACTGTTGGTGGTGCTGGAGGGCTTGCGGCCTCATCTACTGGGACTACAACAGCAAGTGGCGGTACAGGGGGTATTCCTAACACATCAGCCGACAGCGGTGGCGGTGGTGGTGGTGCTGGTGGCCCTGTTGGTGCTGGTAATATCGGACAAGATGGTACTGGCACTATAGGTGGTGCGGGTGGTTCAGGCAATGCTGGTTCAGGTGGCGCGGGGGGAGTAGGAAATAACACTGCTTATTCACCAGTCACAAAAGGTGGGACAGCCACAAGTTCAGGTGGAGGTGGCGGTGGCGGTGGAGATAACGGAACTCGTGGTGCAGATGGTGGTTTCCCCGGAGGAGGCGGTGCTGGCGGCGAATCAAACGCAACCGCTGGTAACGCTGATGGCGGTAACGGCGAGTGTGACCTCACCTACGACTTAGGAAGCGGAGGAGGCGGTGAACCACCTGTTAATAGCCAATCAGAATTTTTCTTTGGTTTTATTATTCCGTTTGCGACCCCTTATAATAGAAGAAGGAAGCCCCGGATATGAAGATTGGAAACTTCGACACTAAATTCAAATACATACCGTATTTTCGGAATGTCCCTGATGTCCCATCAGCATGGCATCCAAATGAGCGAGTCCTAACAAAAATTCTTCGTACATTCGATATCCCTAGAAATACCGCCGTCGATTTCGGAGTCGATTGGGGTTTCAGCACGGCGGTACTGGCGAATCACTTTGATAGTGTTACCGGTGTAGACGATTACCAAGAATACTCGGCGACACGTCCTAAAGGAATGTATGAAAAGGTGAAGGAGAAGCTTGCAAAATGGGACAACATCACGCTCGTTAAAAGTGATTATCAGACATTCATTGCAAAAGTAGGGGATACTCAATTTGATTTAGCACATATAGATATAATTCACGATTACGAACACACTTTCGAGTGCGGTTTATGGGCTGCCAACCACTCAAAAATAACCCTATTCCACGACACGCTACACTATTCAGAAGTATTCAATGCTGTAGTAGACATCGCCGCCGCCACCGGTAAGACCTATTACAACTTTCAGGAGGGTTTCGGGCTAGGGATTCTTGTAGCCACCAATAGACCACATCTATGACAGGACAAGACCAAATTCTTGCGACCATAAAACAAGCTGTCGATGACGCTGTTAATCGAACCGTTCCCACTGCCGTACAAGTATCGATTCCGATTTACGTTAATGGGAAAATAGATAAATTGACCGTCAAACTTGAAGAATATATGAACGAACAAGGGAAACTTAACCAAGCGCGTTTTGAGCTATTGACCAAGATGGACAACGAGCAACAAGTTCTGCGGACGAATCAAGCGTGGCTTATGAAGTTTATGATTGCTATAATGTTTGGCATAGGCGGTATGTTCGTTACATTTACGACAACACTTGCTACACGCGGTCTATGAAGTTCAGGCAGCAACCGTGGAGCCACGACCATCGCAGTAAGCGATTTACCACTAAGGCTCTCCAGTTTGCAGCAATCTCGCAACTTCCCATAAGTCTATTTAGAACTCGATATGAGTGCTTAGACCAGGGCGGCAGCACGAGATGTGCAGCTTATGCTGCGGTGATAAATGGGCAATACATTCATGGCCAGACATTTTCCATTGATTGGCAGGTGAATAAAATTAGCCGTATACAAGGGTATTCAGTAGACGGCACTGGTTCTGACCCGAACGCAGCAATGAACTCGCAAACTTACTCAAAAGAGGGTGGGTATCTTCCATCAAATATGTGGACTCTTACGGCTCCTGCTCTTTTAGACCGCTACGCGCAAGATTATTCTACTCGTGCGTTTGTGAAGCCAGCAAGCGGCAAAGATGTATTCGATAGTATTTGTGTCGAATTATTCCGAGCATACCACGAACAGCGCGGGGCTTGCGTTCAAATGTTTACAGGATGGTACGACAACTTTAGTCAGCCTGAGATACGAACAATCGGAAATTTACTTGGCTACCACTCATATCTAGCCATTGATTTTAACAGACAAGACCAAAATGAAGACAATCATTACCTCGTTCTACAAAACTCATACGGACGTAATATGGGAGAGAATGGTTATCATAAAATGTACCGCCCTGTGGTGAACAAATTGCTATCAGGTTGGGGAAGTAGTTGCAAAATCCCAGTAGAGCTTACCAAAGCACAGCTTGAACTCGCAAAACAAGAGACACCGCTAGGTAAAATACAGCGGCAGCTTATCAACGCTTTCTATACAGTCGGCGTGTATCTTGTACGTTTGTACGGTAAAATTGCAGTATGAACGTGCCTCAATCGCTATTAGTCGCACTACAAAACCTAGCAAAGTCGCTACAGGCATACGTCGATAGCAAAAAAACACCCTCTATTTCGCCAAATTTGCCACCACAACCAACGAAACCAACAGAAACGACATCTGAGCCGATTCGTGCGGTTTTGAACCCTACAGCCCCGTATGACTTCTCTACTCCAAAAGCAGCTTGCCACTCCGTTCGCGTCATCTGCGACGAAGAAGGGCTGACTGTAGCTCAAAAAAACATAATCGCACAAGTTATATCATGCGAAAGTGGATTTAAGAACACAGCCAAACTCGAAAACAAAAAGGACGGCAAGACATGGTCAACGGATTGGGGTATATGCCAGATAAATGACTTTTATCATATAGGCTCCGGCAAGTCGTTTCCATCTGTTGAATACGTCCTCGAGCGACCAGACAAGGTGGTACGTTGGATGATTCGTCAATACAAAGCAGGACGTCTTTCTATGTGGGTATGTTACTCAAAGGGAATGTACAAAAGTTTTCCACCTAAAATATGAACGTGTCGCATTGGTCGAACGGCACTTGGTAAACAAAATTTTATGTCTGAACTATACAGATTAGATAAAAACGACTTCGTTAAGGGTGGCCTTGTGGTAGTGTTGGTCGCTGTGTTCGCTTCCTTACAGGAGATGTTCACCGCACACGGCCTCGACTTCGCCGCTTTTGATTGGGGTTGGATATTAAATTGCGCTGCACTGGCCTTTATAGGCTATCTAGGCAAAAACCTTTCGACTGACTCAACAGGAACAACACATACCCCGTTTGGTAAAGTTAAAGCGCAGTAATACTTGTTTTTGCATATTGGTGTGCAAAAATACTAACGTGCGCAGGACATATCAACGTCGAAGAAGCCGCTCAACTTGATTTAGGCGGCTTTTTTCGTTATCTATATTAACTCCATGAATTGACGCTTAATCAAGCTTTTCACTCCTCCTCCAGCAAGCCTCACAAGCATATCGTGAACAGGTAATCCAGTAATTCTTGTTTTCGGAGCAAGAGCATACCGAAGGGACATAGGAGATTCTTCTTACTTGCCTTGACGGGACGTGTGATAAACTTTGACCCCACTTACGGCTGTTGTTTTTCTTTATTGTGCTTCTTTTACGTTCCATAATTATCTGTCCCAGACCTTGTCATAATTCCCATTTTTGAACAACAAATCCACGGCGCGGTCAAACTCTTGGAAAGCGTGTCTATACATCATTTCCTTGTCGTGGAGGCGGCGTCTTTTTTCGGCGGCGGAGTCCTCTAAAGGGTGAAACTTTTCGATTAAAGTGTGAACATTTTTCATGGTTGAGTTATGGGGAATTTTATGGGGAACCTTAGGGAAAGGGGATTCCTTCCCCATATCCCTGTTTTACCCAGGTTAAATAAAACTAAACCTACCCGTTCCCCATAATATATGGCTTATTTCCTTGCTCTCCTGACTTATGGGGAACGACTGGGGAACGTTATGGGGAACGAAAGTTATGGGGAACGGTTTTGGGGAACGGATTTTAGCGTTCCCCATAACTTGTTTTTGGGGTATCAGTAACGAACCAAACTGCACCTCTTTTTTCTCCCTTGACATCGACCAGCCCTCGTTTCTTAAGACGCTGTGTAGACTTCTTGACGACCTCGTCATTAAGTCCTGTAATCTCAATAATTTGACCCCTAGTGAGCCTCCCGTTTCCGCGGAGTGCTTCTTCAATAATTGAGTCAGTTGAGTTGATTTCGACCACGTCTTCTTTCTTCAAAGTGACTGGCCCGTAATGGTCTCCTATTTCGCCAATTTCCCACTTCTGGCGGTAGCAGAACGGCTCTACCTTACCCATGTTCGACTTTTTAGCTATTGTGGCCTTAATCAGCTTCCCATCCTCTTCAGACTCAAGGGTAAGCCTCCATGCTACACGTGTGAGTGCCCTCCAAAAAACTGTCCCGTAATAGGCTTTATCGGCTGTTTTAGCCAACGTATCCTTAGGTTCATGGTGAATAATGAGCTTTGTGGCAGGTATATTCTCCAGTGCGTTGAAGAAATCGACAACTTTTTGCTCATCATTAGGAGAGCCACCAGCAGCGTTTGACCCTGCGTCAATCACAATTAGGTCAAAACCACCCTTAACGACCATCTTGGCTATAACCTCAGATAAATCGCGTATAGAACCGTCTGGCTTGTACCAGCCCACGTTAGAAGCCAATGTCTCTTTCGAGATACCCATACCTGCGGCTATTTCAAAAAGACGTTTATTAAAGACACTCGGGCTATCTTCATAGTCAAGGAATAATGTCTTTAATGCTGTCTCAGATGAATACCCCATAAATGGGTATCCAGTCGCCAAAGAAGCGGCCATTCTCAAGCAAAAATACGATTTACCAACCTCAGAGTCACCAAACACCATATTATTTGCTCCTTTTTGGAGAAAGGGAAACAAGAGGAACTGGTCTTCTTCACATGGCACCTCATTGAAGTTGCGTACCACTTGAGAGTCATTGAACTTCTCAATAACGGCATTAAACGCCTTGTTTATGATAATCGCCCATTTAATCTTATCTTCTTAAGCGTTCTGTAGAGAGCGCCGGAAACCCTCAACCGCCGAATGAGAGTTAATATCAAGCCTTTGGCAGTAGGATTCAGATACCCCATCCTTTGTGGACTGAAGAAACACCTGCACTAACGCTGTAAAAGACTGGTGCGCCCTACTTATCTCTGAGAAAGAGAAATACACCCTCCCTTCTGGGTAAGGCACCTTAACAACAAAATCTCGACCCTCAACAACAACCTGTAGTTCATCACTCATATTCACTTCCTAAAACCCCCACACCTCGCAGGAAATGCGGGGGTTTTAATAAATGAATAAGTCCTGCGAGACATACAGGAACAATACATCAATATCGAAAAAAATTTTTCGATAGTTGGGGATAACCATCAATAGAACAAAATATAATTTGTTGAGATGCCGCCTAAATCAAGTCGAGGCGGTTTCTCGGCGTAGGCCCAAAAAAAGATTTATTAAAATCCGTACGCATGTATAGCGTACCATGAATTTAATCCTGCCCTGTCTTCTTCTTTTTCTTTTCTGGGAGTTTTACATATTCCCCAACGAAGCCTAACTTTGGAATAAATTCCAAATCAACCTTCGCCCCAACAAAAGCCCCCATATATTTCGCCTTTTGCTTTATCTCAACCTTCCTATACTCAATTTCACGAGAACCGTCGGAGCTTCTTTTTGGTGGTTTATCAGATTTGGAAACCCAAACAGATAATCCTTTAAGGTATTGGAACACTTGCCCTCCTTTGGATTTGTATATTGGGTATCGACTCATTATTGATTGGTCGTGGTACAGGTGGTTGATGAAAATAAGAACAGCATTTTGCCTATCAATAACAGGTTCTATCTTCCTGCAAAACTTCCCGATGATTCGGGATTGCAAAGCTCTTGTTTCTGCTTCAGTGGGTTTTTCTTGTTCGTCACGCCCTGAGATGCCGCCGATGGAATCAAGCACCACCACAGCATTTTTATGGGGCTTGAACTTTTCATCGCCGAACTCGCCGCCATCAATCCATCTCGCCATCCTTTCAAGTAACGCCTCCCCATAGTCCTGTTTATCATATTCGAGTATATCGCAGTCGATGCCAACAGCAGAAGCGAACTCAACAAAATCTATAGACCTCTCAGCATCAGCATAGTATGTAGGACGTCCGAGACGCTGTGCCTGTGCAAGAAATTGAAGGGCTAGAGTGCTTTTCCCTGTTCCCTCCATTCCAGCAATTTCAATAATTATCTTAGAGGGGAACCCGCCACCAAGAATCTCATTTAACGATGGTATTGATGTTGGTATTATTTCGTGCTTCTCAATCTCGGAGGCTTTCATGCTATTTATCCGACACCGCGTTGATAAGAGTTTCTTCTACAAATACGGAAATAGTCCACCTCTTAGAATCAGCCTTGTCTTTTACCTTTTTAATAATTTTCGGGTCTAAATACGCCGTTAGACGTTGCTTTTTACTCATAGAGTGTATTATGTATTTTATATAAATAATGTCAACATTTGCAGTTATCCCCACACCATTTGTTGACATTTGTTACTGACCACATATAATAGCCACATTACAAACGTTTGATTATTAACTATGAACTTAAATATGAGTCTTGATAATAGTGAATTAAGGGTGGTCGAGGACAGTTACTCAGACTTTGAGTATTTCCTCGAAAATAAACTGTGGGATGCGGCAGCATCAACGGCTAAAGCGATGCGAGAATTTTCTGAGGCTCACGCCGAAGAACTCTACGCAAAATTAGCTGAAGCGATGCGGAAGGACTTAGCAGATAAAAAGCAAATATAATATGCCACCAGAACAAGAATTTCCATCGGTTCAAATCGAAAAAAATGTGCGTTATATCCTCAGAATTAAAGGATTATACATCGGTCAATTTACCTCTGATGAATTGAGGACAATAAAGGATTTTATGACTTCTTACGAAGTCCCACAAGAATAAGTAGATTTGTTCTTTAGCAATAGAAATAGGTGGTGGAGGGACTGCTGGGTGCAAGGCGCAATAGTACCAAGGCCGGAGAGAAAGGTACTACCTCCCTATATTCGTCACGGAATATGGCATGGGAATAAGGTGTCGTGACTGCTTCTCTGCCCAGCCGCCCCTTCATCACCCCATTACAAGCAATAAAAACAACCATGAGTACAACAAGAGAAGACTTTATTGAAAAAGAAAAATTTAGCAACTGCTGCGGAGCAGCCATGTATGAACTTGGCGACTGCTACCTTTGCTGTGATTGCAAGGAATACTGCGAACCAGTAGACGAAGAATAAATTAACAGCACATACCTCTCCACCTCTCAAGCTCGTTATGTGCGGCTTGGGAGGTGCTGGGGATAACACGAAACAAGTATGAAAAACAAACTACATGAAATTTTTGATGATATCGAGGTGGTGCTGGAACACTTAAGAAATGACCTTACTGGTTGTTCCTTACCTGAGGAAGTGCTTGGAGCGATGGACAGAGTGGAGACATGGCTCGCTACAATGTCAGAAGATGATGAAAAGCGACTATGAAAGTAATCTATCGTCTTAGCCCAGGCCCGCAATTCGAGTATGTTGAAGTTCATTCAGAGGAACCGAATGAGATAGAGCCGAAAGAAATTGCGCGATACTATGAGGAATACTCTTCAGCATTTCGTCCCAAACCAATTAACAGCTTAAATGACAAGGAATACGATACATTCATACAAAATATGTTGGAGGGCGGCTCCAACCACGTAGAAGACATAGAAAGAATGTCGCCAGAGCAGCAAAAGTACATGCAGATAGTTAAGCGGGCATTAAATAGAATCGAATATAAACTAAGCAAAAACTAATATGAATCGAAACGAAATTAAATCAAAAATGGGTATTGGTACTGCAACGGGAAATTTTTATTATCTTGATAAGATAACGATGAGCGGCGATGATGGCTCGTTTAAGTTTGCAGACCTGACGACTGAACGTCAGAAGGGTGAAAGGGTTGTCATAAAAGATATTGGAAAGACCGTAGAGGGCGTTATTCTCAAGATGCGGTGGCAGCTTTCGAGGTGGGATGAGCCGAGTAGCATATTTTATAATTCTACGGAATATGACGATAAAAACACAGACCAGGTAATGATATTCCCACCCAAGAAGAAAGGCTCAGTATTAGAAATGAAGGAGGCGTTCAAACTATCAACGCAGCGTGTTATTTACTTCTACGTCCCATCCATGGAGAAAATCGTGCGTCTTATAGTGAAGAGCTCTGCTTTGAGTGGGGACAAAAACCCAAAGGGGGAATTTGGTTTGTTTGAGCACATGGATAATTTCTCTAATGACGACATTCTCCCTCTCGAAGCGATAACGAAATGTGTTGGTGTTCATAGAAAGGGGACAAACAAGGACGGCTCCCTCAACCCCCGCAAAGACCATTACGCAATGACCTTTTCAAGAGGAGCTACATTAACAGAAAGTGAGGTTGAAAAGATGGTCGCCATGCTCAATGAAGTGGACGAAAAAACAAGCAGACAGGCTCCTGCACAAAACATCACCAACGAAACTGAAGATGAAATAAACCCAGACGACATCCCTTTCTAAATGACCTATGAAACCAACAAAAGAAGAAATTCTTGCGGTAATTGAAGAAGAAAACCAAGCCCTCATAGCTTTCACCGAAGCAATAAACGAGGAGACAATAATTAGAAACAAAGTGCAGATGTGCCGCCAACGATTCAACGACGCAAGAGATGCAAAGCGCGCCCTTACGAATGACTTACTAGCACTGTAAATAACAAAGTATGAAAACAAAAATAAGAGTTACAACAGGACTACGTAAATACGCAACTTTAAATAGTGGCAAGAACGACTACCGCGCAGCGAGATTGGAAATTATGGAGAAATTTAACAGAACAACCGTATGAACAAATACAAAACATATGTACAGGAATTCGGTTCGGCTGAAAGGGTTTCACTGTGGATTGATACAGTTCTCACGAAACATCTTAAAACCAACCAAGAAAAACAAGATGAGATAGAGCACATAATCGACTATCTATCCGCAACCGACAAAGACATTAAAGGAATGTCTTATGAGGACGCAAAGAAAAACGCAGAGCTGTGGAGCAAGGCTCAGCAGAAAAAAGGAAGAGGTATCAAAGAATCTGTAACAGACACGGAAGTTGTGCTTGACTTTGGCGATGGTTTCAAGATTGTCAAGTTAATCGGAGAGAACGCATACAAGAGAGAGGGTGCGATTATGGGACATTGCGTCGCAAGCTACTATGGTAAAGGAAAAGAAATATTCTCTTTGCGAGACGCGAAAAACATACCGCATTGCACGATAGAAAAAGGACAGCAAATTAAAGGCCGTGGAAATGGTGATGTTGTTGGGGAATATGTTGGGTATATAGTCAGATTCTTAGAATCAATTGGAATGACCGTTGGAGACAATGAAATGAAGCACTTAGGCTACTTCAACGCAGAAAAATTGAAAGCAGAACTGCACAAGGATACAAAGTACTTTAATCAAAAGTACTTGCCATTAGGGGCTACTCTTATCGGAAAAGATGGAAAAGAGTTTTTCTCCTTTGATTTGTTGGACTATAAACCGTTAGTAAGTGAGAAAGACGGAATCCTCAAGCTCAACTTTGAGCTACCATCATTCATCAAGCTCTCATTTGAGCACCTATGGTCACAAATTAAAACAAGCGCAACGAACGCAAGCGTTGGGGACTACGCAACGAACGCAAGCAGTGGGAACTGCGCAACGAACGCAAGCAGTGGGTACGGCGCAACGAACGCAAGCAGTGGGAACGGCGCAACGAACGAAATGGCTACAAATTCTATATCAGTGGATGCAGGAGACGGAGGAAAGGTAAAGGGCAAGGTAGGGTCATGGTTCTGCCTTTCAGAATGGAGTGAGGATGGGAGAACACCTCTTTGTGTGAAGGCAGCAAAAATAGACGGAATTCTTGTCAAAGAAGACACATGGTACACATTAAAGAATGGAGAGTTTGTCATTGTAAATGATTAAAATAATCGTATGAAAGACTCTAAACCAGAGAAAGCAGAGGAATGGCGCGAGGATTTCCAAAAGAAACTATTTGAGAGCACATTGGAGAATGACGCGTGGCTTCATATAAACGAAGATTGTAAATGCCAATGTTATATCGAAGATAAAGAAATTGAATTATTTATCGAGAACCAAATAGCCAAAGCCAAGCAGGAAGGGTACGAGCAAGGGCTGAAACAAGCAGCGGATAGTCCTACCTTTTAATCACCTAACCAATAGATAACAATATGATTACAATACTAGGCTTATCACTAGCAGTGTCACTAATACTGGCAAGTGCAAGTTTAATTCTCTTATCGGTCAGTTTTTTCATGTCTGCGTTAAAAGATAGAAGAAAAGATAGATTATAACTAACCAATAGATAACAATATGTAGTCGAAACTCAGGAAAGGAATAACACAAAATCACTATGCCAATAGGAAACCCAACATCAAATACGACTGGACCCAACAGAACTCTTACGTTCGGAGAAAAAGCAGTAGGACTGACTTTCAATCCCAGTGGCGACCCTACAGTAGCTAAAATCAAGCGACTTTACGCCGAAATTATCGACACACTCACCGATGGCAACCTTGATAATGGAGCGACAGGCTTAAAAGGCCGTTTCCTCGGCCGCGCTATCAACGATGCAGTCGCGGCACAAATGTGGGCGGTAAAAGCAGTCACGTTCAACCAATAATTATTCCCTCCTTTCCTGAGTTTTAATCGCATAACCTTTAACACCCCTATGAACAACCCTAAAGAATAGAACAATATGAAAATGAAACAAGGATTACAGCAGGAATACGATAAGTACGTTACTATCAATAGCGACGATGAATACTCGAAAGCGTGCGTCGATGCGGGAGAAGCAGTCGGAAAGGCGCTCGATGAAGGCAAAACGGGTGAACAAGCGCTAGAAGCCCTCAAAGGCCACGGTCTTACAGGATTTATGGCTACAATGGCCGTGAAAGCTGTCGCTCATTTTCATCCACGTGGCGAAGAAATAAGGATTGCCTGGAATAAGGACTGGGGTGCCGAAAAGTTATCTCAGGGCATTGTGAATCCCGCTATAGTGACTATATCCGACGATGGGAAGATGATACCAGAAGTAGAAAACACCTAACCCTATGAA
>Ga0070749_10001582_pt1 | contig 15382 bp, 15 predicted proteins | sample VirMetDEL_Nov_18_FD_75180 | JGI IMG/M metagenome (GOLD analysis project Ga0070749, IMG submission 75180) | Aqueous microbial communities from the Delaware River and Bay under freshwater to marine salinity gradient to study organic matter... | ecosystem: Environmental > Aquatic > Marine >...
CCAAATGTAAGAATGAGAGACACCTTGAGTGGAAACGAAACAGTTCTTATCGCTCCTCCTTCTGTTGCAGCTATTGGAGCCATTGCAAGATCTGAAGCTAGTTCTCAACCTTGGTTTGCACCTGCTGGATTCAACCGTGGAGGCCTTTCTAGATTGGGTGGTTCTCGTGGACCAGTTGTTGTTGGAACAGTTGAGCACTTGACAAAAGATGATCGTGATGTTCTTTACTCAGCAAATATCAACCCAATCGCAAGATTCCCAGCTACTGGAGACACCGTGATCTTTGGACAAAAGACACTTCAACAAACTCCTTCAGCTTTGGATCGCATTAATGTTCGTCGATTGATGATCTACTTGAAGCGTAGAATCGGAGACATTGCAGACACAATCTTATTTGATCAAAATCTTCAAGCAACTTGGAATCGTTTCAAGACTCGTGCAGATGCTGTGTTGTCTGAAGTTAAATCTGAACTTGGGATCACTGAATACAAACTTGTTCTTGATGAAACTACAACAACCCCAGACTTGATCGATCGCAACATAATGTACGCTCAGATTTATGTGAAGCCTGCCCGTGCTATTGAATTCATCGCTATTGACTTCATTATCACACAAACCGGCGTAGAATTTTAATCAGCCACTAATTATGAATAATAGGAGATTTAAGTAATGGCATTTTGGACAGAACAAGCAAACGAACCTAAAAGAAATTTTAGATTTCTTGTGGAAATCACAAGACTCGGAGACAATGGAGCGGATTCCGTTCAATGGTGGGCAAGAAGTTTCAAGGTTCCATCTTACAGTATATCTGAAGCTACACATGATTTTATGGATAATAAGTTCTACTATCCCGGCCGTTTAACTTGGGATGATGTAAATCTTCAGTTAGTTGACCCCGTTTCTCCAAACGCTGTTGCTTTAACAAACCAAGCGATCATTAACTCAGGATATAAAGTTAAGGGGCTTGGAGATCTTACTGCTCCTAGCACAATGTCAAAACTAAGAGCAACAGGTCAAGCTTTGGGAGATGTAGTTGTTACAATCCTAAACTCTGAAGGAAAAGAAATTGAGAAATGGACTCTTAAAAACCCATTCATCAAGACTGTTACATTCTCCGACCTTTCTTATGAAGATGATAATCTTCGAACTATTGACATTACCTTCCGTTATGACTGGGCTGTTTGTGACAACAGCGGCGCTCCTCAAAATGGAACTGACAATATCCAATTTGACGTTTAAGGTGAACTATGGCTTTCTGGACGGACTCCAGTCTTCAGCCTTTAAGAAATTTCAGGTTTAGAATCCAAACACCATATGGCCCTTTTCAGGGTCTTTGGTGGTGGACTAAATCTGTTGACCTACCAAATTACGATGTAAACGTTAACGAATATCAACTTGGAAACCATAAGTTCAAATATCCGGGAGTTCTTACTTGGCAGGACGTGACCATAACTGTTGTCGACACATCCACCGTTGCAAACAAGCTTTTACAAAGCCTAAAAGCAATGGGCTATACAAAACCAGAAAACACAATAAACGGAGGTCTATCAAAAGACCCTAGGACTCAAACTCCAATAACAGTAGATGGCCAAGCTAAAACAGGAACTTTTCTTAATGAATCAGTTATAACTGATGTAATAATTGAGCAATTAAAAGAAGATGGAAAAACTCATCAATTCTGGCAACTGAAAAATGCATTTGTAAAAAGTGTAAATTTTGGAAGACTTGCTTATGAAGATGACGGACTTCAAGAAATAACAATCACATTTTCTTATGATTACATAGATTATGGATTTTTTGCTGCTGGAGATATTACCACCGTCACGGTTGGTCGAGAATCAAGCGAAGACAATGGTGTTGAAGATCCACTTAGCATTGATACATTTGATGGTGCACTTTCACTAGCTGATGAAGGAGAGGAAATTTATGATGACTCCTCCACCGACATTGGCAGCGAGGTGAGACTCTTAAAAATCAGGACCTTCTACGGTGGTGGAGCAGAGAGTGAAGAGTTTGTTAAGGAAGAAGCCACATTGGTTCCTTCAGAAGAAAAATAACAAAAACAATAATATTCGAGGTGAAAATTGAGTAGAAATAAAGATAGGCTTGGAGGACACAAGCCGGAACCAGCGGAAGCAACACCGCAATTTAATCCATTAAATTTTGTTGCACCAACAGAGTTTGTCGATCTTCCATCAGGAGGATTAGGATATCCAGAAGAACATGCTTTATTTGGTAAAGACACAATCGAAATCAAATACATGACAGCAAAAGACGAAGACATCTTAACCTCACAAACTCTTTTAAAGAAAGGCATTGCGATTGATCGTTTCTTGGAGAACATTATCCTTGATAAATCAATCACAGCAAACAGTCTTTTGATCGGAGACAAAAACGCAATCCTTGTTGCAGCTAGATCAAGCGGTTATGGATCGCAATATGAAGGGTCCGTTAGTTGCCCTCAGTGCTCAACAAAGAATCGTTTAGTTTTTGATCTTGCAAATCCGACAATGATTAAACCAGACTTAGAACAAGACTTTGGAGTAACATTGAATAATGATGGCACTTATTCAATAAAGCTTCCATTTTCAGGATTCAACGCTCAGCTTCGTTTAATGACAGGAGCAGACGAAAACTATTTGGCAAAGTACATTGAGAAATCACAAAAATCAAACGAACCAGAAAGTTTAATGACAACTCAGTTTAAGAGAATGATTGTCTCTATTGAAGGACATACAGACCAAAACATCATTAATCAATTTGTGGAAAACATGCCAACAGCAGATTCAAGACACATAAGGTTGATTAATCGTTTGATTACTCCGAACATTGAAATTAAGCAAACTCTAAAGTGTATAAATTGTAGTCACACAGAGGAGGTCGATGTTCCATTTGGAACAGACTTTCTTTGGCCTAACACCTAAATACATAGAAGCTGTTTATGAACAGTTTTTTCTTTTAAAGCATTTCGGTGGGTGGAGCTTCATTGAAGCTTATAACTTGCCAATTGGACTTCGCAATTGGTTTGTTGAAAGACTCCAGAAACAATATGAAGACGAAGCAAAAGAAATGAAAAAGTCTCAAAGATAAAGTAAGTAACGCTTTGCTCGGGCCAATTATTTCTTATTACTATTTATGAAAGTAACAGGAGTGATTTAGATGATCTACATTGACTTGACACGTAAAGACCGCTTAGATGAATCATTAATGAAAGCTTGGGGAGCTTGGAACAAGACTCTTTTGAAATACATTTATGGTAAAGATACAAAAGTTGTTGCAAACTTAAATGAAGAAGAAAAAGAACAAATTGAGTTTAAGATCAAAGGTGAATATGAAGACGTTAAATCTTATGCTCTTGCGTTGACGTTAGAGGCCGTTTATTTACGTTCTTACATTGAAGAGGGTAAGAATAGCCCAAAGACTTTGGAAGCCAAAGAGAAGGCAAATGCGGCCGCAAAAGATTTCACTGAAAGAACTGGTCTTCCATGGCCATTTAAGGACTAAAGTAAATGGCTAATGAAAACGAAAAGAAAAAAGAAGGCGTTAAGCTTGAACAACAGTCTTTAGAAATCTTAAAAGAAAGATTGCAAACTCTTGAAAAACTTGAAGAACAATATTCAAAAATTAATAAAATCCAAGGAACTTTTGAACAAAGCGCCGCAAAAGAAAAAGCAGCTCTAGAAGCTAAAGTTAATTTATTAAACATTGAAGATAAAATAAAAGAAAAATTACAAGCTTTAGCAGAAGAAGCAAAAAATGCTGGAGAAGAAAATCTCTTTAATGTTAAAGAGCAGTTAAAAAATCTAAAAAAAACTGGTGAAATTGCCGCAGTAAACTCTGATGAACTTACAAATTTAATATTAAAATATAAAGAAGCCAGAGAGGAAAGCGAAAAGCTTACAAAAGAATCCAAAGAATATGAAAAAGCTCTATCAAGTGCTCGTAATATGGCCGATAAACTTGGTAAAAAATCAATGTTCTTTTCAACAAATATTATCGCAATGGCCAAAAAGATGAAGAAAGAGCTCATTGAAGGTGGTGTTGGTGGAATGCAAGCTAGAATTGGAGCTCTAAGAGACCAATTTATGTCTTTTACAAACTTCTTTGCTTCTTCTGCTCTTATAATTGTAGATGTAACAACAAAACTTGTCAAGGCAGCAGATACAGCAACAACAACTCTTGCAGCTGCAACAGGAATGGGGCGAGAATTAAATGGAGTTCTTATTTCTGCTCAAAAAAGTGGAAACATTTTTGGTTTATCAATGGAAGAATCCGGAAAGGCCATTACTGCTTTGGTTGGAGGAACAACAAATTTTGTTAATGTTTCCAAGGCTTCTCAAGCAGCAATAGCCACAAACGTTGGTCTTTTGTCTAAACTTGGAGTTTCTGCTGAAACAAGTGCAGAGATGATTCAAAATCTAAACTTGAATCTCGGAATGACAATGGATCAGGCTTCTGAAGCCGCCGTAAGCCTTGCGATGATGGGAACTGAACTTGGGATTAGCGCATCCCAAATCACAAAAGATTTTAATCAATCTCTTGGAACTCTTGCTGTTTACGGACCTCGAGCAACAACTGTCTTTAAGAATCTTGCGGCATCTGCAAAATCTGCTGGTGTGGAAACATCAAAACTTTTAGGAATCGCAAAGAAGTTTGATACTTTCGGAGAAGCTGCTAACACAGTTGGTAGACTAAATGCTCTTTTGGGAACCCAACTTTCCACAACAGAAATGTTGATGAAAACAGAAGATGAAAGAATCGAGACTCTTATTGAGTCGGTCCAAGCACAAGGAGTTGCGTTCAATGAACTAGATCGTTTCCAGCAAAAAGCGATTGCTGCTGCGGCAGGTATTGACGATCTTGCCGAAGCTCAAAGAATCTTCGGGATGGACGTCGGGATGTATCGCAAATATCAAGAAGAAATGAAAGAAAATGAAAATGCCCAAGCAAAGTTCCAAGAAGCTCTTAGCGCTTCCATTCCTATTGCAACGAAAATAATGTCAATATTTAATGAATTTGGAATTATGGTCATGCCTATTCTTGAAGGTGTAAGCGCTGGACTGGACACCTTGAGGAGTATTTTAGCAGATATTTCTCCCGAGACAAAGGAGTTGTTTGGTCAGTTTGTTGTTCTTACGGGCGCTTTACTTACAATGAAAGCGGTGCTAGGTCCCATTTTTGGCCTTCTTGGAGGAATAGGTGGTCTTCTTGGCATTGGAGGAGGAGCTGCAGCTGGAGGTGGTCTTATTGCTGGTGTTGGGGGACTTGGTGCTGCTCTAGCTGGTATGTGGCCTGTGCTTTTGGCACTAGCTGTAGCAGCTGGTGGTATCTACTTGTTAAATAAAGCCCTAAGTTCAAATAAACCAACACCCGTCAGAGCCAGTGGAAGAATAGAAAACAGTGCTATTACCTCAACTGGTATGGCAGGAAGGACTATGTCTAACCGTTCAGTCCAACCTCAAATAGTAAGATCCGGAGGAAGTCAACAGGTTAATGTTAAGATGCCGGAGAAAGTAATCTTAAAAGTCGGAGAAAAAGAGTTCGAAGGATACTTCAAAGACTTAGCTGGCAATGTGGCATTGGGGAGATCTTAATAAATGGCTATTCCACAAAAGTTTTATAATAGTAGCGTTAATGATTATGCTAAAGACAAGCATGTTCTATCATTCACTGGTGTGCATGTTGGGATTGGGGTTAACTTTTATGCTTATTTAACTGCTTTTTCTCAAAACTTCGCATCAACTTGGAGTTCAGAACAAGTTTATGGTAGAAATGATCCAATCGGAACTTTCCAAGGAACCCAGAGAACCATAACTTTAGGATGGGATGTCCCTGCTGGTAATCTTTTGGAAGCACAAGCAAACCTAAGAAAGTTTGGAACCCTTTCTAAACTTCTTTATCCTTCTTATGATTCTCCGGAAAAAATTTTTTCTAATAAAGATGGAGACATTGTGGTTTCCTCAAATGCTTTAAGTTTATCAAAATCACCTTTAATGAGAATAAAATATGCAAATCTAATTTCAACAGAAGACGGTGATGGTCTTTTAGGGTGGATAGGTAATTTATCTTGGATTCCTGTTATCGAAATGGGAGTTTTTGAAACAAAAGATAAAATATACCCAAAAGTTGCTTCTTTGTCAATTGATTTTACAGCTCAACATGAAAGAGATTTGGGCTGGGATGGTAGAAGATTTATGGGAAAAAGTTCATTCCCATTTAAAGGATAAAAAATGTCAAGATACAATTCAAGAAGAAAAGGAATTAATAAAAGTGAAATGTACGAGAACATCCTAGAAGATAGAGGAGTTCAGCAGATTCAACAATATATAACTCCAAGTTTAAAATTTCCAACGGAACAACAGCTTCTTCAAATAAGATATGTTAACTATACTTGGAAACAAGGAGATAAGTTTTGGAGACTAGCATCAGCGCAATATGGAGATCCAAAACTTTGGTGGGTGATTGCTCAATTTAATAGAAAACCAACGGAGGCACACTTGAATTCAGGAGATGTAATAAGGATCCCGCTTGATCTTGGAATTGTTTTGGGAGTGATTGGATAATCATGGCAACAAGACTTGGCGATGTAAAAGTACAGTTAGAAGCAATGTTTGTTAAAAACATTGCAGATGGGACGATTCCCGATCTTCAGAAAAGTTTTGATGTTGATTGGGAATTTTTATTTTTTTATGACGGAAGTAAGACTGTTCCGAAGAATTTTCCTAATAATAATTTACTTACAGAATTCAAATCGAATTTTAAACAGAAAAATGTAGTCGGAGATACTATAGTAGAAGGATCAGAAGTTTCTTATAGAGATCCAGCAACTATTGGTGTACTTTTACAATTAACACATGCTTATTTTGATGATAATGCTGTTCCTTTGGGACGAAACCTAGCTAGATATATTTTGTTTTATTTTGATGCTGTTCTGAAAAACAGGCCGAATTGGGGATGGACGCAGCAATTTCAAATTGATTATCAAGCAGGTAATCAGCAACAAAGAGAATTTTTACCTCAAAATACTTATGGAGGGTTTAATGGCATCCGTGACAAGGATGGAGGAACTGCGGGCCTAACTGGTAAAAAAATAAAAGACAAAATAATGCAACTTAGAAAAGATGGCGTAATAAATGATTCTATTATTGAGTTCATTGTTTGGACAATGCGTGATAAACCAGACATGTGGAAAAACTTGCCGCTTTGGGATAGTTTTATATCCCGAAAAGGAACTTATAGCTATGATAGTATGGACACACACATTTTAAAAGAAATAAATAAGAATATTAAGAGTGTTCAGAATGGCGCATTTCCACTTAAAGGTTTCAAATTCAAAACTTGGGAAACATTGAATTCTTGGGAAAGTAACCCAGTTTCAAGGGCTAAGCCAAATGTAACAGACAAATGTACCGATTGGGCGCATCTTTTAAATGGGGCTACATTCAGCCAACAGCCGCCTACTGCTAAACTAGAGTGTTTCGGATGGAGAGGAACTGGTGATCAAGCCAGCGGTTTAGGAGGAAAAGATATTAAGTTAGAAGATTTTTCAGATAAAACACAACAAAGATTACAAAGTAAAGAATGGAATTTACCACCATTAAAAAATGAGGATGAACTAAACCCACTTGGCCAAACCAATTTTTTACAAAGAACAAAAGAACAAATTATAGACTCTGCTGATCGAATTACTAGAGTTGGTTATTCTAAAGAAGATGCCATGTTGCGAGAACCATTCGTTGGTGTTAAAAAACCAGATCAAGGATTCCGAGCGCTTTTAAATTCAAAATTTATTGATTATCTTAAAGAAGTTGTGAATAAATATGGTAATGTTTTAAAAGGCGCACAGCCAGCTCAGAGACTTGGTCAAATCTATAACAGTCACCTAGACGGAACTTGGTACGATGGAGGAACAAATATTCCTTGGGGCAAAGGCACTCCAATTTGGGTAGATTTCTGGCATTTGATGGTTGTGATGCAAGAAAACATTGAACGAAGAACTTATGTCCAAAATTATATCAAACCAGAAAGTGATGCTGATGGGGCTAACAATGCAGAAAGAATAGAAGATGCTACTATTGACAATCTTCGAGGTGAAGAGAGGAGGATACCACCTCCTCCAGATCCTGAAGCGGATTTAGAAAAAATAAAAGGAAGGCAAAAGTTTTTTAAACAATGCGCATTGCTTTTAAATGCATTAAGTTTAAGAGAAAATTATAATCAAGAATTAAAAGATCGATGTACAAGAACAGACCCTAATGAGGGACCAATCTCAAGAAACAAAGCTGTTTTTGAAGAAAGGTTATATATGTTACATCATAAAGGCTATGAAGATTCAACTATAAACAATCTCCTAGGAAGTTTAAAAAGTACAGTGGTTGAACCTGATTTGGAAGAGTTTCCGCCAAGGATTTTTTCTTATTTAAAACCAAAAATAAATCTTTTTAGAATAAATAATGCACAAAATGGAGATGTTATAGAAACAGAATTTATTTTTGAAAATAGAAGCAATTATAATAGAGAAGCAAATTTTATAAAGAAAACTAATTTTTTAAATAGTGCTTTTGATAAAGGAACAGGCGCAGGAGTAAAAAATTTCTCTTTTGAATTTAATGGAACAAATCCAGCAGAATCTAGGAATGATATTGAAGCTAGTTTAACTCTTTATTTTCAATCTTTTAATGATTTTGTTAGAGAAAGGATTAGCTATAATGGTCAAAAATATAGATTTGTTGATTTGATTATTCAGCCTAAAAACGAAGAAGCAAAAAATAAAATAACTCATCCGAATGAATATGATCCTTCGTTTTATAAAATAAGAGCCGAAGTTGGTTATCAAGTTCCAGATAACCTTGCAGAAATTATTAAACAAGATGATCAATTTAGCGCCCACGACTATATTACACAAGAGGATTTTCGAGATTCCATAGAAGATTCAAACAAGTCTTACGTTCTGTGTATGGTGGATCATGACATTAATGTCAATAATGATGGAACGGTTGAAATAAAAATAAATTATAGAGCATATGTTGAGACATTATTGAAATCAAATAATTTTGATGCTTTAGCAACGAAAAAAATAATAGAAATAAGAAAAAATAATAAAAGACAATTAGAAAATGTTTTGTCTAGTGGCAAATGTACTATTGAAGAAATAAATGAATTAAAAATTGCAATAAACGCAACAGAGCAAAAAATAAGAGAAAGATCTCTTCGTTCAATAATAGAAAGAATGCTTAATAGAAAAAAGATTTTCATAGTGAGAGTAAATGAGAAAAGCGCAAATTATTTTAGGCGTAATGGGTTTTTTCAATCGCAAAATGTTGAATTAGAAGATGTTACTGATCCCAGTCTTAGAACTCCATCAAACCAACTTAATACAAATTCTGGTGGCACTGTAAACTATATCTTAACAAATAGGATAGATAATTTACGAGATTTTAATTATGCTGATGAAAGCGATAGGAATGTTCAATTTTTTTATTTTGGAGACTTGATTCACACAATCTGCGACATTCTTTACAAAGAAGATGGAATAACATTTACACAAGAGTCCGAAAGAATAAGGTTTATTTTTGGAAGTTTTCAATTTAATCCCTATGCTGTTACAAGTTCTTCAATTATTGAAACGTTAAACATAGCAGAAATCCCCGTTTCTGTTGATTATTTTATGAATTGGTTCGTTGATAACATTATTTCTCAAGGAGAAGCTAGAAAAACCTATCCAATGATAAATTTTATAAGAAATTTATTAAATAGTTTGTTGCAACAAGCACTATTAGAAGTTTGCGTTAATAAAAATGTTGAAAAAACATTTAGATTCCAAACATTAAGCGTGTCTCCGTTTTCAGACGTTGGTCACCCATTTAAAGACTTAACAAAAGTAGATAATGAAGGAAATGTGAACACAAAACTAAAAATTAATCGTTTATTCAATGATGATATTATTCCGTTTACATTATCTAATTCAATTTTTAATGCTGATAATGCTATTAATAGCATGCATAATTACGTTTTCATAACTGCTGTGAATTCCGATCTAAAAAAACAAACCTTCGGGAATCAAATAGATGATGAAGATGAATTAATACGTCATTTTAACATCGGAAGCAATAGAGGGTTAGTTAAAAGTATTTCATTTAAAAAAACCGATATGCAATATGTTAGAGAAGCAAGGTTTTTTTCCCATGGAATAGATGGGCTGCTACAGCTTTCTTCTGTTTATGCTGCCACTATTGAAATGTTTGGGAACACTCTTTATTATCCGGGAATGACAATTTACATTAATCCATATGGGATTGGTGGAACCGACATTGGTTCCCCAGCTGATACTACATCTATAGCTAATAAGTTAGGGTTTGGGGGTTATCACACCATTACAAATATAAAAACATCAATAACTCCTGATTCATTTAACACAACTATTTCAGCTCAGTGGTTTTATTCTGGTGATGGGAGAGAATCATTTAGAACAAATGGTTTAAATGTTAAAAATGATGAAATTGATATAGAACAACCTAATCGAGCAGATAAAGAAAAGAATTTTTGTAACAATATTATTGTGGACTCAGAAGTGAATTTAGCTAAGTTAGAACAAGGCGGCACTGTTAATGATTTGACACTTTTAAGTTATCCAGAGCCACCACCAAATGATGTCGAAAACATTACAACAACCGAAGAGATTTTAGAGACAACAGTGAGAAAAAGAACTGTATTTTCTTTTACTCTTAATAATGGATTCACAGAGACAATATCTATTCCTCATGACGAAGAGGTAACCGAAGAATTTGCAGATGGAAGAAAAACGGTTACCTACTTTTTGAATGGTGTCACAAAAGGTATTTACAGAACAAGAGAAGAAAGTTTAACTGACGGCAGTTTTATAACCATTAGAACCCTTACGCTTCCAGATCAAAATGATAGAGAAATTTTTCTAAATGCTGATCCGACAACAACAATCACACAAACCGATGGGGAATGAGATAAATGACTTATTTTAAAGGGAAAAATGAAATTAAATCAATAAGAAGATTAATCTCTGAAAGGATAAAGTATCAAACTCAATCTTACATAAGAGAAGATGAGGACGAAGCTCCGCCGCAAGTTGTTGATTTCAACTTTGCCGAGAGAACACTTTATGGTAGAGTAGATCGTCAGCTTAACCCAGTGATTCCAAACGAAATTTTCCTTTTTCCTTTAATGTCAACAAATAATAGAGTCAACACTGTAAGAATCATGAACTTTGTTGGCCAGCAGTTTAAAGACTTAGAATCGCATTATATTAGAGCATGTCGTTTGGGTGTTATTCCAAAAGATGATCCGATTATGTCTACTCTTCAAGCAAAAAGAGGCTATGAATCACCAACGGACTTATTCAACACTTACATCCCAACAGTCATGGATGTTTATGTAAATGATTTCTTAGCTTCTCGAGAACAACAAGTAGATAATTTTAAAGACTTTCTATATCACTTTCCAGAGTTTATGGAAAGAATGAGTCAGGCATTTCCTGTTACGTTTTCAGGGTTTCAAAGATCTAATCATAGTAGCATTTTTACCTCCGGTTTAGCTATTGACATAGGGGAAATCCCCTTTGGTGACGACGAAATGAAAGAAGAATTAATGTTTACTAAACCTGCTTTTCAATATTATGTTAATCTAGCGAGACAATATGGGTTTTCTGTAAATAAACGGAATCCATCTGTCTTGGTATCAGATCTTGCAGGACCAGCAACTATAGTATATCGCAATAACTTAAACTTGTCAAGTATTAATTCAATTTTTTCTAAACAATATATTAAAACTATCGATAGTGACTTAACTAAATTTATAAAAATGTTAACAGACTATTATAATTCATTTGTTACTAAATTCAGATTTAAACAAGTACTAGATATATGTCTAGACAGAACAGTAATAGAAAATTATACTAGAGAATATATTAATATTAATAATATTAATTTATATTATAATTATATTATATACCTTTATTTTTTTACTCGTAACATTGAAGAGAGAAAACCCTATTCTGATTCTCAAATAAAGACTTTTTTCGAAACTGCTATCAGAATTGGAAAGAAATCTGAGTCAGCCATGATGAACTACATCGACGATCAGTTCAAGGCTGTTTATAATCAGAAAGATGGATCATTAACTTATTACAACGAAAAGTTACAAAAACAATTTGACAACGATTAGACTTTCAGTTATATTACAAAAGACGACGAAATATTGGAGGACACATGATATTTCAAATCTTAGACGACAAAAGAGACTGTGCTGGTGTTTTTGTTGATGGTCGGTTTATCTATGGAGAAACCCCAGACAAATGCACCATGACATGGAGTTATTCAGACCACTTGTGTAATAAAGATGTAGATTATGCTTTTTTATGGTGTGGTGGAAAGAAAATGAAAGAAGCATGTCCAGAACATTTAAAAATTAGGTTCGACATGTACGAAAACAAAATAAAAAGTCACTTTAAAGCATTTCAAAAATCAAAAATAAATTTTAACGATGTTTGTTTTTACGACCTTGTTCCACAAAAACAACTGTTGCATTATTTTCAGATTAAGAATGACATCTGTGAGTGGATTTTTGAAAATTATGAAAAACCATTGAATTATTCGTTTCTTCGAGAAACTTACCAAACGATTCAGGACATTTCAAAAAACAAAGTAAATATAAACTTACATAAACTATATAATCTTGCAAAAGTTGATGTTAAAGCAAAACATCTATTGGGTTGGTTACAAAGTAATCCAGAACCAACGGTAAAATACAATCTTTTTGGAAGTGTAACTGGTAGGCTTACGACCAAAGAAGGGTCGTTTCCGATTATGAACTTAAAAAATGAACTAAAATGCATTGTTGAACCGAAATGGGACTGTTTTTTGGAGCTTGACTTTAATGCTGCCGAGATTAGAACACTTTTATCATTAATGGGCCAAGAACAGCCCGAAGGAGACATTCATGAATGGAATAAAAAGACGATTTTTGATGAACAAATTACTAGAGACGAAGCAAAACAACGATTCTTCGCATGGCTCTACAACCCAAACTCCCAAGCCATCGAATCCTCTCCCTATGACAAGCAAGCCATTTTGGGACGATTCTATAAAGAAGGTAAAATACACACCAAGTTCGGACGACAAACCGCCTGCAGCGCCTTCCACGCCCTCAACTACTTGCTCCAGTCTAACTCATCCGATGCTTGTCTCGAACGGGTTAATAAGATCAATATATTCTTAAAGGATGTGAAAAGTTATGTCGCCTTTACTATACACGATTGTGTTATTATTGACCTTCATCGGGATGATCGCCATCTTATTCCGCAGCTAAAGCAAATCTTTGAGGACACAAAACTAGGTAGATTTCCATCTGGATGCAAAATAGGAACAAACCTAGGTTCCTTAAGGGAGTTTTCATGGTAATAGAAATAGGAGACGTCATTGCATGTCGTAAAAAAGTAGAATCTATTTCGTCATTATATCCTCATTTAAAGGAAGGAGATATTGGTATCGTGATAGACACAGCACCAGAATTTAACAATTTGAAAGTTTACGGAGTTGTCATTTCTGGTCAAACCTATTACTTGTTTCAAGACGAAATTGAAAAAATAGAAACGGAGAAAAATTAAATGTTAATCGTTGGACTTGGACAAGCAGGATGCAAAATAGCAGAGCTTTTTAAAAATCATGAGCAATATCAAGTAGAATTGCTTGATGAAGGAAAAGGGATCCAAAAGAAGGAAACAGTTGAAGATTATGATTTGATCAACTATAAACCGCGCAAGAAAACCATCAAACAAGCTCATGAAGGCATTTTGTTTGTTTGTGGTAGTGGTAAGATAGCTGGAGCAACGTTGCGTGTTCTAGAGGGCCTTAAGCACGTTAGAATGCAAGTAGTTTACATAGTTCCAGATCTAGAGTTCCTGTCAAAAGTGGAACAAAAAAGAAACAGAGTTCATTTTAATGTTTTGCAACAATATGCAAGATCAGGAATGATTTCTGAACTTATTCTGCTTGATAATAAAATTTTAGTAGATTTAGTTGGGCATGGGACAGTCTATAATTATTTTGATAAAGTTAACCACTACATTTATTCGACAATTCATACTATAAATTATTGTAATAATGTAAAGCCAGAATTTGGTTCTTTACATAAACAAAAAAAAATAAGTAGAATTTCAACCATAGGTTATGGACTTTTAGAAAATAATGAAGAAAAGTTACTCTTTTTACTTGACAACATAACTGAGACAAGTTATATTGTTAACATAAATGAAGAAGAGCTAGTCAATGATGTAACTATTCTTCCTAATGTTAGAGCGATGACAAAAGAAAATAAAAATCTTGGAAGAGAAACATCTTTTGCAATCTGGTCAACTGAAGAGGAAGATAGTTACTATTATTGCAAACATTACACTCATTTTATTCAAGACAAAAAAAATATTTGACAAGATAAACAAAGTGAGTTATATTAGATAAACAAAAAAGGAGAAATAAAATGCTAATGCTTATTTTTACATTATTTGTTGGATGTTGGGACAAACAAACCGACTCCTCAGAAGACACAGCATCTGAACAAAGAGACTAAGATGCACCACCCTTCTATGATTTTCACAGAAAAACAATTGATAATGACTCTGGAATACATGAATGATGATCTTTTAGATTTAAAAGAAACCACACCTGTTTTATTCTCATTAATCATAAAACATTACATTTATGAAGCCAGAGTTTATTTATCAAACTTTGATGATGAAGACACAAAAGATATGATTGAAAGTTACATTGATAGGTGGCTTGAGATTTCTGAAGAAAAATAATAAAAAAACTTGACACGGTTTAAAAATAGTGTTATATTACAAGTATGAGTTGATTTACACAACTTAAAATAAACTGGGGGCTAGGTTGAAACCCTGCTCACCTTAAAATAGCAAACAAACAGGAGAACTATTATGGCTATTGATATCGAAACAATGCGAGCTAAACTAAATGCATCTAAAAATGGTAATAAACCAAAAACAAATGAAACGAAATGGAGACCCTCTGAAGGAGATCAAACCATTCGTGTCCTTCCTACAGCAGATGGCGACCCGTTCAAAGAGTTCCATTTCCATTACAATGTAGGTAAGAATCCCGGAATCATGTGTCCGAAACGAAATCATGGAGAAGATTGTCCAATCTGTGACTTTGCATCTAGACTATGGAAAGATGGTGTTGAAAATGACAACGCTACACTTAAATCTGAAGCAAAGAAACTTTTTGTTCGAAAACGTTATTATTCCCCCATTATCGTTCGTGGCAAAGAGACCGAGGGAGTAAAGATTTGGTCTTATGGGAAGACCGCCTATGAAACCTTGCTGGGTTATGTCCTCGAC
>Ga0070749_10001583_pt1 | contig 15376 bp, 28 predicted proteins | sample VirMetDEL_Nov_18_FD_75180 | JGI IMG/M metagenome (GOLD analysis project Ga0070749, IMG submission 75180) | Aqueous microbial communities from the Delaware River and Bay under freshwater to marine salinity gradient to study organic matter... | ecosystem: Environmental > Aquatic > Marine >...
AAATAAATGTATAACCTATTTTCACTGATTGATTATTTTCATCAAATGAATAGAATCTTGTATTTCCAATAATTTTATTTATTTTTTTATCAATAATAGTAAAACAACCTTCACTATTATTTATTCCACCATCAAAATATTTTCTAAAATTATTTTTTTTCCATCTATCTTGATTTGGGTGTTGTTCCCATATTACTGGGTTACTACCAATTTGGTATAATTCTTGAAAATGGTCTTCTGAAGTTTGTACTAAACTAACGTAATTATTTTCTAAAGTTATTTTGAATTCAATCAAAATAACACCCCCTTCGGTACTTATTCCACAGTAATACATTGATTACTGATGGGTCAAAATCATATTTTTGTTTCGATCATCAAATTACAACTAGTCATTTTCATAGTAAATTAAAAAAGAATGAATTAGAGAGTATGATACTTAAGGGTTTTAGAAATTTTAGAATCCATAATAATTAGATTGGTCATTCTATAATTTCACCAGGATACATTTCTCTATCTATTTGAGAACTCCATGGACAATAATTTCCGTTAATGGTATTTATATAGTAATCAAGATTTTCTTCAATGTAAAATGGATTTCCATCACATAATTCTATAGAAATCTCTACAATAGTCCATGTGTTATCTTCGAATCTCCAACTCCAATCATAATTGTAATCACCATTTCCTCTAACAATCGTTCCATTTATGTGTTTAAATCTTTGACCCCATGGTTTTGATAGTTCATTTTCAATTATTTCAAGTAATAAAGAATCAGAGGTTCTAACAATAAAATATGGTGTTTTATTATCAATTGTAGGATAAGTAACTCTAAAATATCGATACGAATCATCTGGAATAATCATTCTATCATCAGAATCCGTGATATTATCTTCACAACCACAGATTATAAAAAAAAATAAAAGAATTAATCTTTTTATATAAAAAGTTTTATATAAGAAATTTTTACCCATCAGAAATCACTCAACCGTGGTTTCCAAGAACGAGGTATTTAATCGTGATCCATTGTAGATCAAAAAACATTATACCCCACCTACCCTCTTTTTATACCGAGATCACCTGAAATTTCAGAAAAATTGTAAAATCGTGTAAATAAAGACCGAAAAAATATATAAGTATATATTCATACTAAAATTCAATAAAAGTGTCTTAAAGTGTGGTTTTTGTCCATTTTAGATGTGTTTTTACCATACCTTTTACCCTTCAGATCATTAAAATGGTGTAAGATGATAAAAAAAATAAAAAAATAATGTAAAAAACTTTTCCAACTCACTATTTATTACTGATGAGGGACAATAGTAAAACTATTGTTTAGAATTAATAACAACACAGATCGATTTGTATTTCAAAGAGGAGTTTATGAAATGATTAGTAATCATAATGGGGAAACTACACCCCTAACAAAGAAAAGAAAGAAAAGGTTTTCCCTTGATAATCCCTTTCCAAAAGAAAGAAAAGAAAACCATTCTGATGAGGGACAATAGAGAAAAACTATTCAAACTATAAACTCAAAGTGTATTGTATGAAACAGATAAGGTATTGTAATGATTAAATCAAAGAAGAAACCCAACAAAACTGACATTATGAATTCTATTTTAAATCAGATGAAAAAGAATGATCAGATGAAGAAAAGACATTATCACGAACAAGAAGTTCAAAAACAGATCAATGGATATAAACAAGAAACCAAAAGATTAGAAGACAAAAAATTAAAACAAAAAGAACAACAGAAGAAAAAACGAATGTTCTATTATTAGAATTTGAGGTGATTAGAATAGTTGGTTTGAGTTCCAACAACTACACCTTTGGGATTGATTAACTTCTTGAACACCAAGTCCAAAGTATTGACAATCCCAAAAAATTGAGAGATAAAATGACAAAACTGAAAAACAAACACAAGATCCAAGTATTTGATTTTTTAATGACTATATCAACTTGGAAGTTCATCTACGAGGTGATCCGAATGGAATTGTTCGGATCCTTTAGTAGATCCTTTCAAGATCAAGTTAGAAACTTCCCAAATTCCGACAATGAAAAAAAATAAATTAAACATTATCAAACCCAAGAAATATCACATAGTGATCAATGATATTCAGAAGTTTATGGACAAACACATCAATGATCCACGAAGTAATGATCAGTTCTTTTTCAGAACTGAACTCAAGGACTTTTTAGATCAAATGAACAATAGTTATGATCTTCTTCGTAATAGTAATAAGGTGTCAAGGACTATGGTGTATATGTTAGGTGTTCAGTTTGTCACAATGTTAATATGTCAATTAACATTATTTAATCGGATCATAGTATCCCATAAAGACAAACAATTTGGATCTCAAACTTACGGAGAAGATCTACCAACACTACCGAGAAACTTTGTTCCATTGTTTATGAAAATGTATGACAATGGTGAAGTGGTGGATCATACAGATCATCACACATTATCAATAATGAAAAAGTGGTATGATAAAGGTGGTGGAAAAGAAGATCGTTTATTAAAACAAATGGAACAATGGATCCAGGAGAACACAATTGAATAACACACATACATCTACAAGAATTGGACGAGTGAATGACTTCCACCCTTTACGAAATTCGATCGATAAATGGAGAGGTCGTCAGATGTCAGAAACTACTTGGAAAAAGATCAACAACTTCTGGACAAGAAATGTTGAGAACCAATTTGAATTAAGTGGGTATTCCCTTTTGGAAGATTTTTTAGATCTAACACCACAAGGACAAAACACGATCAAGAAGATTGTCAATGATATGACAATGAGACAAGAATTTTATTTTGAATAAACAACAGAGGTTATAATGAAAGAACTAAAAATAAACATAGATCCAATTCAGTTTAGATCCTATGATTTTAACATAGGTGGGATCAAAGAAGATGATTGGAATTATATCATCAAAAACATCAACAATGACTTTTCAGAAGAAGTGAAAAGTGGTGTCTATGAAATGACTATGGAACGAATTATGGATCTACTACAAGAAAGAGACAAGAATGAAAAATAAAAACCTAAATCAGATCAGAAAAGTGAAGAAGAAGTATCGAGAGAATAATTCACCTACGGATCGTTTAAATAAAACATTCAATAAACACGATAGTCAGTATGTGAAGGTAATGAAACAATCGTGGGGATCTAAAGATGAATGAGATGTTAGACATCAAACAAGAAATTATTAAAAAAGAAAGAGAGAGAAAGAAAATGGTTCAAGATCAGATCAGAGTATTAAAAGAAGATATAGAAAAGATGATCGGAATGGAGATCAATGAAGAATTATGGGATAAGATCAACACCTTAATTATTAAAGTCGGACAATATAGAGATATATCAATGAATGAGTTAGAGGGTATTATGAAGGATAAAGTCAAACCAATAGTAAAAAAATATAAGGAAGATATGAGATTATGAATACAGACAACCTAATACGATTTCCAAAATTTAGAGATGAAAAACCTTTAAGATTAATGACCATACAACAAGTTATGGATCTATTATCCATTACAAGACCTACACTTCACAAATGGACTACCAAAGACAATCTGATCAAGTCAATCAAGATTGGTGGTAGAGTGTATTACAAAGGACAAGATATAGATAATTTATTACGATACAGATAAACTTCGTCCGTCAGATATTAATACTTCATTGAATTGTGATTTCTTGAGTATTAATAGGAAAAAACCACTCATTAATTTGGGTGGTTTTTTGTTTATGGAGGGTGTAAGTTAAAAAATGTATGGTTAATCTAATGATCTACATTGTCCATACTAATTTAGTTTATACATTTATTTATGAAAGACAAACTCTACATATATTGTCGTGTTTCTACATCAAGTCAATCTGATGAAGGTGTATCTTTAGATGTTCAAGAACAAAGAGGAATTGAAGTATCCATAAAGAATAATCTGAAACCAATCTCAATTAAAGAACAAGGAAGTGGTTTAAAACCTTATATTGAAGAAAGACCATTGTTTAGTAATCTGATGGATAAAGTTTCTGATGGTGAAGTTAAACATATATGGATTGATGAATTAACACGATTAACAAGGAATGATGTTGATTTACCTTTTATCTCATTAGAGATGAAAAAGAACAATGTAAATCTATATGTTGGTAAAAGTGGTCAATTAAAAGAATGGGGATTTGAGACCAAGTTATTAGACACCATTATCACAATGGTAAATCAAAACCAAATTAAAACTCAAATAAGAAAAAGTATTCGTTCTAAAAGAAAATTATTCCAAGAGGGATACTATATGAAAGGAGATTGTCCTTTTGGATACGACTTGGAAGATAAAAGATTAGTCATACACCCCATTAATTCAAAATGGGTTGAGAAAATCTATAATTGGTATGATATGGGTAAATCATCAACTTGGATTAGACAACAATTATTTGAAAACGAAATTAAACCACCAAGACATAAAGGAACTAAAAATGATTGGTTTCCAAGTGAGACCATTATGAACATACTTCAGAATAAAAACTATATTGGTATTGACACTTATGGAGATCTAACTAATGAATGTCCCCAACTTGTTGATAAGAAACTATTTCGTTCAGTTCAAAAGAAGATTGTAAATAATAAAGGACAAGAGACAAAGATTAAAAATGACTTTCTATTAAGAGGTGTAATTAAATGTTCAGATGGTGTTCCAATGAGAACACTTGGTAAAAAGAAATCAAGAAGAAATCCATTGTATTCTTGTGGTCAAAGAGATAGGAAATACAAAAACAGAAGTAAAGAAAAAATCACTTGTAAGGTTTCTCGTTCAGTTAGATGTGATGTTATTGATACATATACTTGGGAATTGTTATGTAAAACTCTTGAACAATCAAGTCTGATTAAAGAACAAGTTAAAAAAGAAATCATTGGAACAAAGAACAAAGGTTATACCAAAAGAAGTATAAACAACAAACTCAAAACACTTAATAATAAAATGGTTGAGTTAGATAAGAACACATTAGAATTAGAAAAAAGATATTATACTAATAATATACAGAAAAGTAAGTATGAAGTTCTTATGGAAAGTATTTCTGAAACTGAAGAACAAATACTTGGACAAATAAATGATTTAAAACTTCAACTGAACTCAATTAAACAAAATTCTCAATGGATTGATTGGTTAGAAGTCCATTTTAATAGGATAGAAAAAATTAAAAAAACATCAGATTTTAAAGAGAAAAAAAGATTAATTAACCATTACATAAGAGAAATTTTAGTGATGGGATATGATGAAGAAGTCCATCAACACGAGATGATTTTTAGATTTAGGTTTCCATTATTTAATGACAAAATTGAATGGATCAGAAACAAAGACGGATCATTTAGATTGGATAAACAAGGTAGAAGAAAGTATAAAATTATCGAGGGTAAAGATGAGATTGATCTATACTCACCCTCCACAGATTACTCCACCGTCACACCCTACTTTGTGGAGGGTGAGAAACGACTTCCCTATCTTGTGTTTGATTTTTATGTATCATTAAACAAATTTAGTCCAAGTCCATATTATTCAAAAGATATATCAGATAGAAAAGAACTACACGATAAGGTATGGGAATTACACTCTAATGGTATGGGATACACCAAGATACATCAGTATCTGATCAAGAATGATTATGAAATTGGAAAGAGTAGAACTTGTGTAGATAGTATGATCAAGAAAATGATCAAAAGAAAACAGATCTTATCCCACCCTACTACTGAAAAATATCAAGATTTTAAATTGAGATACTTATGAAAATTTTGGGTTGTTCTCCCACATTACAATATACTAAAGAATAATATAAAAGTATAGTATTTTCTTTATTATTATATTGATTTTACCATACTTTTATTTTATATTTTTATTGACGAAAGGAGATATAAATGAGAGGTTATGAAAAGATAAGATTTTTAGAAAAAATGGAAGTTAATTTTGATGAGAAACCTTTTATTAAATATATAAAAGATCTCAATGAAAAAGACCTTCTAAAACTCTTAAGAAAAAAAAGAACTCTACTACACCGAAATACTATGTTTGTAAAAAAAATCAAACATATCCTAAATAGACAAATCGAATTGATCAGTAATCAGATCCTTTTTCAAGATGTTGAGGTGATCCATTATGGTGGAGAAATAACGATCGGAAGGTTGTAATGAAGAAAATAACTGAATTAAAAAGTGTTGGTTGTGGTATTGATGAAAATGGTATGGTCTATACCCAATATCATAATGGAGAATATGATATGGATAGTGGAACTCATCTTTTAGATATAGACAACCCAGATTGGTTTAGGGGTTTAGATACTAAAGATGAAGAAACAATCAATCAGTATGTAAGAAATAAAACTGACTTTTGGGGAAATAAATGAAAAGGAAATTAGATATGGAATACATAGACGGAAACATCATCTATGATGTATCTGAAGATCTGATCCAACAATGGATCCACAAATTAGAAGGTGATCTATCAATTCTTCGTAGTGAATTATTACGAAGGGAAAATGGGATCAATCCTTTGGATTGGGAAAATGGACGAGATCTATTTAATCGTTTTGGACTACCACAGATCAATACAAAGGATCGTCAATGAAAAAGAAAAAGATACAAAGACATAATCTTCCAGTTATAACCAATCAACTAATGACTAAATGGGTCAATCTATTTAATCATATCCACAAGGATCTACAAAATGATTTAGAGGGTTATAACCTATTATATGAATGTGTATGGGAAATTGATAAACAGATCAACGAAAGTGATGTTGATTTGTTTTGGAACTTAAAAGAGGTGAAAGAATGAATGTAGGATACTTGAGAACCTCAACTACACTTCAATCAAACCGATTGAAAACAGATGAGGATACTATTAAGAAATATTGTGAATTGTATGATATTCAATTAGATCAACTCTATACTGACTTTGGTGTTAGTGGTGGAACTTTTGATAGAGAACAATTCAATGAAATGATGAACCAAGTTCGTCAAGGTAATGTAAAAACGATCATTATAACTGAATTAAGTCGTTGGGGAAGATCTCTTTATGAAATGTTAGGATCTATTGAGATCTTAAAGAAATACAACACTAATTTGGTGATCATAAAAGAAGGAATTGATCTAACTACTTCAACAGGTAAAATGTTTATGAACTTATTAGGTGTAATGAGTGAGTATGAAAGAGATCTTGTAAGTGAAAGAGTTAAGAATGTTCTGATCAACAAGAAAAACAATAATAAACCATATTGTAGAGAAGTTTATGGTTTTGATAGAGTTGGTGATCAGTTGGTTCCTAATGAAGTTGAACAAAGAATGATCAAAAAGATCTTAATGTTAAGACACAAAAAAGGATATTCTTACGGAGAGATTGTAAAATATCTCGATCGTAATAATTACAGATCAAAAAAAGACACAATTATTACTCGTAATTCAGTCGTTGGAATTATCAAAAATCTTGACAAAAATCACGATTTCACGACGATAAACTAATCAAAAAGGTGTGTATTAGTATTCTCTGATACACACCACCTCTCACTTTTCTGATCTATTTTAGATCAGTTTTTTTTATCCATTTTCTATCTTGTAGTGTTTTCTTATATCGTTATAAGAAAGTATGGTAAATCTAATAGATCTTATTGTCCATACTATAACCTATGATATATTGTGGTGTAAGATAAATAATAGGAGAACCAAATGAGTTGGAATTGTAGTGAATTAAAAGATTGTAAAGAGTGTCAATTAGAAGGGACTTTAAAAGTAGAGGATTGGGGAGATCGTCTTTTTGAAGGACATATTGAAACTTGTCTTGATTGTGGAAAGTATTTCGAAAGTTGTCGATTTATTGGAAATAGTAATGATTGGAAAGAAGAATATAAGAATGGTATTGGAGTTATTAATGAATACTTGTCTCTTGAGAAGATCAATGAGATCAGAGAAGATGAAGAAATGGATCCAATAGAAAGTTTGAAAGGAAAGGATCTAAATGGATCCAAATAGATCCAAAACTATGGTAGATCTGAATGATCATCTTGTCCATACTAAAAGGATCAGTAGATTGAATTGTAATGAGAATTAAGGAGAACGAATAATGAAATTGAGAAAAAACTCTAAACTTGGAAAGATGATATATTCGGAAGACATTCCGTTGTATGAAATAGAACCATTTTTTGAATACCTAATATTAAAAGGATACATTGAAAGTTTTGACTTCTATTGGGAAAGTGGGTGTTCAACACCAAATGAACATTTTGAATGGGATCAATCAAAGGATATTAATAAAGAAGTATTTAAAAATTTGAATACTTGTGTTAGAAAGATCAAACGATACGGAAATATTATCGTCGGAAGGGATCACTTGTGGATCGGTGATCAAGGTTGTGATTTTGGTTATTACACAAGTCGAGACGGATTTGTTGATCATTCTAATATCTATACAACTGAAAATATTCTATCATTATATGATCAGTATTTAAACACTTTATCTACTCATCAAGATATTAATGTCGGTTCGTTTATGATAAGTTCTTATGGGGAATGGATTAAACAATTAACCATTGAGGAAATTAACGAAGTATATGAACAGAACTATGTTCCGATCATTACTAAAACTGAAACAGATCCTAACTATTATTTGGATACTTTGGGTCGTGAAAGAATGAGAGATCTACTATTTTCTAAAATAGGAAGGAATTGGAAAGAATTAGAACACGGATTATGGGTTAAGAAATACTATTTGGAAGAAGATATTTCAAAACAAGATATTGTAGATTTTTGGTGGGAACACGAGAAATATAAACTATCAAGAAAACCTTATAACCTCACTCAAAAAAAATTAGATCAAGAAAAAAAGAAATATGATCAAGAGAGTTGGTCTTTACCGAGATTGGAAGAAGTATATCAAAATTTTAAACATTAAGGAGAACGAATAATGAAATTAGATAAAACACAATTAAAGATCTTATTAAAGAAATACACAGATGAATTGTTTAACCGATATTATATCACTAACCCACCAACGATCATTAAACACGATCGTGTGGAATTAGGATATAGTGGATCACATAATCCAAAGAACTCAATTCATTTTCAATTTAAAACAACTAAACCCTCTGAAAAGGATCTCGAGATTTTTATCAGAGTATTTACTGAAACATTAATAGAGGAGATAAACTAATGTCAAAAAAGAAAATAAGTGATTACCAAGAATACAGAACAAGATATGGACAAGACGGAATTGAATTCCCTTTTCAAAATCTTTTCAATAGAGATCTTAATCTGAAACTTCATATACCTATTCCGAGAAAAAGATTGGAAGAAGTATTAGGTATAAGTTTAGATCTTAAAACAGAAGACGGAGAACTTCATAAAGATCAACTAAATCTTGATCATTATATTGAAGATCTAATGTTTGAAGGATTGTATAAGTATAGTGTTCAAGGTGATGATCACTATGATGAAAAAGTCCGTAAGATATGTGAGGACTTGGTGGATATATTTGAACACTTTCTTCAAGGAGAAAGATTTCAACACTTCCTTCGAGATCATATTCAAGAACCACCTTATCACAAAATAGATGTTGAACCACCAAAGGATCATAAATGTATTGGGTGTGATGAGGAATTATTAGAAGAACATCAAAAAAGGTTGGATCAGATGAACGACAAAAATCTTCCACCTTATAAATAGATCTAAAAAAGTATGGTTTATTCTCTGAAAAAACTTGACTAAACCATACTTTATTAGTAATTTGTAATGTAGAAGAACAACCTAAAATTTTTAAGACCCCTACCCATTAGGTTTGTCGAGATCCGTAGGTTTGGATCCAAAAAAACACTCAAACGGACTTATCCAACCCTCACGAAAATTTGGTGATCCTATGAATTGTTAAATGATAAAAAAAACGGAACCGAAGTTCCGTTTTCTTTTATGGAAGGAGTTGTATCTAATGAATATCGTTCCCCTTCTATAAATCAATAACAACAAGGGGTTTATGAAGTTTCGTTATTCAATAATAAGTATCAGAAAAGAAAGTAAAAATTCGAATTATTTTTATAAGAAGTTTTAAAATTAAATAAAATGATCAGAAATATTTCTTCGAAGTTTTTTAATCAAGAGGATAAATCACATCTCTACTCAAAGGTGTTTCTTTGTATTGTTTTGGATCATTAAGGATCCAATTTAGAATTCGTTCATACAGATCATTATCATAATACAGAATAAACTTCTTCCACCCTTTATCTTTAATCAATTGTAATGATTTCTTCTTGGACTTGTAATGGGTTTTTAAATGGTCGAGGATTTGTTTTTCAGTCCCAAGTAATACTTTCCTCTTATTTCGTGTAGATCCCTTTGATATACCACCATTTTTAATCTCTAAAGTGTATCGTTTGACCACTTTTTTGTATCGTGTGTCATTTTGGTGATATATATAGAATTCAATATCAAAGTTTTCACATAAATACTGAACCTCATTAAACACCAATCCTTCTTCTACGGAAAGTAATCTGATTTTATCTCGTTTGTCTTTGAGTTTCTTCTCAAGGGTTTGTTTTCCTTGTTCAAGTTTCTTTAATCGAGATTGAATGGATCGGAATTCTAATAGTCGTTTATGAGTTTTAGGATCATACTTTTTTAAGATCTCATCTCTTACCCAACTGATCTCTCGTTTTCCCATAGATCTAATATAACATAAGTATGGTCAAAATTACAACTCTTATTGTCCATACCAAACTTATCCTTATGTTGTGTTGTAAGATAAATAATGGAGAAATAACAATGGGTAAATATGTAAATAACTCAAAGTTCAGTCATATCACCTGGATCAACAAACAACGATTACAAGTGATCACAGAATACAACAAGAAATTAGAACAACAAGGTCTAAATAAAGTGAAAGTGAAATCACCGAATTACACCAAAATATAATCAAAAGTATGGTCGATAAAACTGACTTTATTGTCCATACTAATTGATAGTGTAGATTGGATTGTAATGTTAATTAATGGAGTATTAAATGAGTAAAAAGAAAAAGAAAAAGTTAAATGGGTTTCAGATGAAACAAAAGAAAAGACATTTAGAATTAATTGGAAAGTTTTTAGAAAAAGAACCTTTACCCTTTGATCAATTAACAAACCCAATGATCAATAAAACATATTCTCATACTGAATTAAAAGAACAACAAAAGGGATTTTTTAATCAGTATAAAGAAAGTCAATTAAACAATACCGAATACAAACCAACAGAACCAAATGGAAATTCATTTTTTGATGATCTTGGAGTGTTGTTAAAGAAAAACAACAAAACCACTCATACAATCCGATTTACCAATGACCCTTTTAGTAGTATGACAATTGTAGGTGGAAATCCAAACATTTCTTATTTCCCAAAACCAATTTTTATGAAAGATCCCAATGGGTTGATGAATGATAGAAATCTTCCAGAGTTCATATGTGAGATTGATGTTTATGGTAATATGGGTATGAATTGGAATACCAAAGTTCCATACGAAAATCTTACTGAACGACTAATGGGAACCTTCATTCTATCTAATCCAACGATCCGTAATGAGTTTTACGATCATTTAGAAAGTAATGAACCCTTTTATGTTGATATAAAAGTAGGAAACAAATTAGAACAAAGTTCAATCACTTTTGAAACTTGGTATGATCTAAAGGTTGAGAGAGTTTATACCAAAACTTCAGAACAAGAATACATAGATGATCTATACAATAGTGGGAAAATAGATCTAAACAAATATAACGAGATCAAAGAAGATCTAAACAATAACGGAGTGAGGATTTAATGAAAAAGAAAAAGTTAAATGGGTTTCAACAAAAGAAGTTAAAAGAACACGAATTTAATCAAACAAGAACACCACTAAAAGATGATTGGAAATACTTGTTGAATTCTGAAAAGGAAGTTCAAGATTTTTCCAAACGATCTACATTGATCGAAGAATTATGTAAAGATCTGATCTATACAGAGTTTATTGGAAATAAAATGATCTTTATTTCAAATGAGATCTTTGGACATTACTCATTGTTCAATGGAGATACTGAAAAATGTATAGATTTTTTACAATCTTTAGGTCTGAACAATTCTTCTAAATCAACAGGAGAACTTTTAAATCATCAATACAATATAGAAAAAACTAAAAGAGAAGAACAACTTCTCAACAAAGATTGGAAATCTATTTCAAAAAATATATCCATTCATAACAAAAATGGATTATTGAGTTGGTTGGGAGATCATTACCACGAATTCATTGATGATGATCCAAACCTATTCAAAGAAGTGTTTAAAGAGGGATATACATTAAATGAGATCATTAGATCTAATGTAGATCCTAATGTTCTTGAGGATCTGGTTTATAAGTTTAGTGAATTGGATCCAAAAACCACAATGAACAAAGAGGAAACATCATATTTCAATAATCTTCCTAATCAAGTCAAAGTATATCGAGGTGTTCAAGGAGATGACTATTCATCTGATCATAATAATGATTGGGGTCGAAAAATAACCATTGATGAATTAGATACTGAACAAATAGGATACTCTTGGACTACTGATAAAGAAAAGGGAGAATGGTTTGGGAATAGATATTATCAAAAAGGGTTTCTATTCGAGGGGATTGTGGATAAACGATACATATTGTGTTATTGGAATGGTCGTAAAGAACACGAAGTAATAATCGATCCAATCTTTATTGAAAATATCAAGATCACCGATTTAAGTGGAAATGAACCACCAAGATATTTGGATCAAGAACCAATCAGTATGGTCAGTCAAAACCATTCTGATGTCCATACCAAAATGATTAATACTTTATAGTATAAGTAAAAATTGAAGAATGAAATATAGGAGAAATAATGAATAAAAAAGTTAGAGAAAACTTAAAAATAAGAAACGAAGACAATTTACAATTGATGAAGAAATATCTTCCCAATTGGGATTGGAAATTACAACGAATAGAAAACAAAGAAATGAGTTGGGATTTAGACAATAAAGAAAAAACACAATACATCACTATGGTTTATCAAACCAAACCACAAAATATAGATACAAGGGGTGAAATACTTATTGAGATCTGTGATGAAACATACACTATTAGAGATATAGAGGTTGATTTTAAACATAGACAAGAGTATGGAGATCATAATAAAAAAATCATTAGAAACCATAAAGATGTAAAGAGTAATGGTGAAGAACCTACCCAAGATGACTACCCTTGTGTTGTAAGAAATGTAGTAAGAACAGAAGAAGAAAAATGGGAAGAAATCAACAAGTTTTTTACCACCTATCTTGTTTCTTTGGACGAAAGAATAGAAAAAGAATTACCTACTGAACGATCAAATCAAGTTCATTATCTATTGAGAACATATCATTATGAATATGACGACATCTTACTTACTCAATTGTTCGGTAGTAAGAACTCAAAATATCCAAGTGAAGAAAGAAAATACTTGGAAGAAATGAGAAAAGATTTTGAGAAAGTCTATAAAGAAGAACGACTTAAAAGAGGGTTAGAAATTTACCCACAAGGATATTTTGGAACTACGATAGGTATGATACAAAGTTTCCTTGACGACCAAGTATTTGGAGAGTTTGAGTATTGGTATGAAAAACAATTAGAAGAAATGAAACAATATTTAGATGAAAGAGAGGGTGTATAATGGTCGATAAATACAAACAACTATACGATCGTATGATCAAACTATGGGGATTTATGACAGAAGAAGAATTTGTGGAACGATTAGAAGAAGAAGGATTTCACGATCTACATACTCGTGTGGGGATCACAGAAGAATTCTACAATTACTTGGACAACAAGTATTCAAGTTTTGATCAATCGTGGAAACAAAAATTAAAGAATATGAAAGACGGATTTGATCGTGGATTAGAGTATCGGATCTATCAACAAAAACAATTAAAAAACAAATGGAAGAAAGAGGTTAAGAAATGATAAGAAAATTAGAAGATCTAAAAGGTTTTTTATCGTATTGGGAAACAGAATTGAGAACATCATTTAGAGATGAGGTTGATCATATAGATTATGATAATCAATTAGAAAACTTAAAAGAGATTATAGAAGATTTAAGAAACAAGAAAGAGGTTAAATAATGATTAAAGAAAAAGTAATCAACTTAAATCTAATCTTTGGTGATGAATACAAAAATGGAATAACCAGAGATTTGGTTGAGAGTTTAATGATAAAAAACTACCCACAAGGGTATTTGTATCCAACTGAAATACCAACAGAAATATGGAACGAATACAACTTGGATTTCCAAGATAGATTATTCACAGAATTAGAAAGTTGGATTGAGTGGAATTCCTATCAGTATTGGGGTGTTCTTTTAGATGATACACCAATAGTAAAGAAAGAGGTTAAGAAATGAGTAAAAAAATTAACTGGGAATTAGAAACAAATTTATCTTATTGTGATCTATCCCCTACTGATATTCGTCATCTGATAAAGATTTATAATTATGGAATAAAAGATGAGTGGAAATGGTATAACGAAAATGATAAACCACAAGATTGTATGTATCATTCCTACAAAAAATTAGGGTGGATTTTATCAAATCTGACCTATGTCAAAAATTCAAAAATAGAAATAGTAAAATATGAGGATTGGGATAATGAGTAAAGAAATAGACAAGAAAATGGTAAAAGTAGAAAGAAAACTAATTGGTGATTTAAGAAATCATCTTTCAGAACTACACTACGATATAAGTATGAACAGAATGAAGTGGGAACAAGAAGGACACTTACAAAGGATTGGAGATTTAGTTATAGAACTTACTGATGTAATCCATAGTGATCTGACAAGTTTCACACCCAAAGAACAAGTAAATCTTTATGGGTCTTACAACCCTTACATAGAAAGATTAATAACAGAATATTATAGAAAGAAAGAGGTGAAATAATGAATGAGAATGATACAATAACAATTTACCACTCTATTGGGGGTGTTCATAAAGAACCTATTGGATTAGAAATAGATGAAGATTATATCGGAACTATCTTTCAATCTCGAGGAGTGGATTATCACGACAAAGAAAAGAGTTTAGTTCAAAAAATATGGAAAGAACTTGACGGATTAAAGTTTGAAACCAATCCACAATGGGAAGATGTCAGTATAATGTTAGATGACGACTATATAAAATATAGTCGAGGTTATCACAAGAGATTAGATGATATTGAAGAATTCCTTAGTGAAGAAGTTCAAGAATTAATTAATAAACATAATATAGAAGAATGGAAATACCATACCTACGAAGAATATGAAAATGATAGTAGAAATATTTGGTATGTGAATTGTTATTAATTGTAAAAAAATAAATAAGGAGTGATTAAAAATGAGT
>Ga0070749_10001585_pt1 | contig 15362 bp, 7 predicted proteins | sample VirMetDEL_Nov_18_FD_75180 | JGI IMG/M metagenome (GOLD analysis project Ga0070749, IMG submission 75180) | Aqueous microbial communities from the Delaware River and Bay under freshwater to marine salinity gradient to study organic matter... | ecosystem: Environmental > Aquatic > Marine > Coastal...
AATTATTACACACAAGAGTATGTGATGGATGTAAAAGACTGCATTGTGGATCATGACCGCAAGAATAATGCTTTTGTTGTCTATCGTTTATTTGATGCCATGATCGATCATGTTAAAAAACATGGTGGTAGATATTGGCGAGCCGACTCTAGCCGTAGTGAGCAAGAAGCTATGGACTATGGTCGTTTCTTGCAACATCGCTATAATGCGAGATTACACGTTTCGTTAAGAGGCGAAGTATAGGAGAAATAAATGTTTGAAGATTCAAACCCCAATCTGGGAATGTTTGATATGCGAGTGGAATTACCGGAGGACGCTCCTAAAACTCTACATCGTACACTAAATAAAAGTATTTGTAATGGTGGTGGTGGAGGCAGCTCAACTACCGTATCTGGTATTGATGCTGAATTTAAACCTGACATTCAACAAGGACTTGGCATTGCTAGGAACCTTTTAACAACCCAAACATCAACCCCAGGCTCTGTTGTTGAGGGTATGGATCCATATCAAACGCAAGCTATTTCTGAACAAGCTCGTTTAGCGCAGGATCAAATCGCAGGAACTGGTATTTATGATACCCGTGCTGCAGAACAAGGTTCACTGTTAGGGCTTGCAGGTTCTAATGTAATGCAATCTGCTATGGGCAATACTCTTGGTTCTGCTCGTGATCAAAAAGCTTTAGCTTCTGCTCTTGCGGGTCGTGCCGGTGAATATCAAAAGGCTCGTCAAGAAATGGCAGGTCAAGGTGTTCAAGAGCTTGGTCTTGCGGGTACTGCCTTACAGAAACAAAAGCAAGCAGAGCTAGAAGAAAAAGATATTGCGCTTGATCGTTTCTTTGGCAGGCTTACTGGCGTTGCGCCTAGAACAACTACCACTACCGGAGGAGGTAAGTAATTATGCCTATGATCGGTATTGCTCTTTCAGATGAAGAGCGACTAAAGAGATTAAGAGGCGCACCACTTAGCCCTATGCCAACCCCAACACCTCAGCCTATTCAAAAAGAAAAAAGTGCGGGTGAGCAAATGATGGATATTGCTAGTGAAAAGGCAATGACTAAGGCATCAGATACTTTTATTGAACCTATGATAGACAAAGGTATTAGCAAGGGAGTAGAGCTTGCTGGAGTAGGTGCAGATAAAATTGCTGGTGCATTTAAGCTTGCGCCTACAAAAGCCGCTGCACAAAAAGCAGCATTGAGCATGGGTCCAGGCGGTGTCGGTGGCGGTGTTGCTGCAGGAACTAGTGCATTAGCACCCACAGCAGCTGCGGTTGCGCCAGGAACAGCCGGAACAGGTTTGTCTTCACTCGGTAGCTTATTTGGAATGGGTGGTTCAGGCGCTGCAACTGCAGGTGCGGGCGCAGCCGGTACAGGCACAATGGCAGCAATGATGGCTAGCCCACTTGCGCCTATTGCTTTAGGTTTACTTGCTGGTAAAGCATTTAAATTGTTTAGTGAAGGCGGTAAAGTAGGTCCATTGTATTCTGCTGAAGGAGAGAAAGTAGACGCTGCTCAAACTGTATTAGATAGTATTCTTAAACAACAAAAGAAAAAAGAAGCTAATAAAGATAAATCTTTTCTTGATATAATAGCAGGGTCAGAAGTAGTAGACTATAAAGCTAATGGTGGCATGACAGGGTTTCGCTCAGCTAATCCTAATGCACAACCAGCCTATTCAACTGGTTTTAGGCGTATGCCTACTACTTTAGCACCATTAGCTTCTGGTCGTCAGCAAACTAAAAACTTCGTTATTGCTATTCCTACCTATAATCCGTATGTAGCCCCTGTAGAAGAAGCTCCGGTAAATAATGATGACGGTGGCCGTGATGGTGATGATTTTAGTGGTCGCGGTACGATAATTAGTGATACTACTCGGGTTCCTGGAACTACTAATACTTGGAGTAATGATTCTCCAGGTGGACGGGCACTGGATAACAAAACAAGTTCAGGGGCAACAGCATTAAGTGGTACTACAGGTGAGGTTGACGAGGGTGATTTTGAAATACATAGCACTAATGATGCTGGCGATGATAGTGGAGGTAAGTAATGGCTTCCACCTTAAATAGATTTTTTAGTAACCTAGGTTATAATATTAAAAAAGAAGAAGGCGAACAAATCGGTGGAATCATTGATAGTGCAATTGAAAAAACATTCAGTATTTTTAAACCACAAAATCCATTAGAGGCTTATAGTTTAGTAAATGCAGCAGTAAAACTAGCAGGACAAGGCGCATTACCTGCTGCAAACTTGGTTGGTATTTTAAACCTAGCTGACCCCTATATTAAAAGTGCAATTGAAGATAAATTTAATGTATTTGAAGGACCAACTGGTGAGCCAACTATGCCATCTTTAACCACAGGTGGAAATAGACCTACTAATAAAGGTGTATTATCACCTACTGAAGTAAAAGCAGTTTATGGTTATGGTGATACAAATACAGCACAGGGGAAAGCTCCTGATCCAGCATACTCTAATGTTACTGCAATGACAAATATCGGAATGCCTGATAAAGCCATTGCAGCAGAAGTTAAAGCAGCAGGTGGCAACCCCTATGGAGTTGATTTTGCATTAGCACAAGCACTAGCTAATGAAATTGGTGATTATTATTTCGATGATACTATGCCAACATCAAGTGCGCCTACTCCCTATGCTTCAATCACCGCTACACCTTCTGCTCCGCTTGCAGTTAGTGGAAATCCGCTTTTAGATGCTTCAGCTATTCCGTCAAGACCATTAACTGTTGATGAGATGATTAGTAAAGTTGATAACCTTACTTCAATTCAAGATGATATTAACGCAGCAGAAGCTGGCAGTGTACCTGTTGGTGTACTAGATACTGCTTATTTTGATGATGAGTTAACAGTTAATCCAGTAACAAATATAACTACTGAAGACTTGGGAATACCAATTATGTCAATAGACCTTAGCTCTGTATTTGGTGGTGATAATAATGATGATCCGGGGCATAACGCACCGTCAGGCGGTTACAAGAGTTATTCAGGCGAAGATGTAGAAGCATCTTATTCAGTCCCTGATTCAAAACCATCTGGACAAAGTTCAGGTAATTGGAATACAACAGCAAGACAAGTTAGTACAGCACCAACTTACGGAAGTGATCCTGGCAGCGATAGTGGAAGTGGAGGCAAATAATGAAACTAAAAAGTTTTAGTAATAAAGACCGTTATGGTAATATGTTCTCCATTGAGTTCTTCGAGCCAGATACAACCATCCCAATGATGATGATGATTCCTGATATGCCTGATGGCTATAACGGAGCAGACACTAGCAGTCATCCTGGTAAACCTAAAGGAACTGATACAGTCCCTGCATGGTTAACTCCTGGGGAGAATGTTGTTAACGCTGAAGCATCTCGTCTTCCTGGAAATCAAGAGAAGATTGATGAGATGAATGAACAAGGTCGTGCTATTCAACAAGCACAAGGTGGACCTATCCCTACTTATGAGGCAGACGGTGGCACAATATATGCTGCTGATGGCGCTCAGGTTTACACTAAGCGTATGCCTAATGGTAGGATGGGTGTATGGAAAGGCAATACCTTCCTTAACTATGTTCAAGAAGAAAATGACGGTATGTTAAAAAGTCTTCGTGATAAGATTGGGTGGGGTAAGGATAGCAGTTGGAGCTTGTTTAACTCTGATGGTGGTCAAGTGCCAGCAGTGTATGCTGCAGATGGTTCTTGGATTACTGAAGATGTTATTAAAAGGCTTATTCAGACTGAATCATCTGGACGTCCTACTGTAGTTAATCCAAAGTCAGGTGCTACAGGTGCTGCACAGATTATGGAAAAAACTGCAATTGATCCGGGATACGGAGTTACACCTATCCTGCCTGATGAAAGGAATGATCCGGTTAAATCAGCAACTTTTGCTAGGCAGTATCTTGAAGGCATTCAGCGTGAACATCCTGATTGGTCTCCTGCGGAAGTTCTTCAGGCTTATAATGCTGGTCCTACTCGGCTTGCTGAATATAAAGCGGCTAGCCCTGAAGATCGAGTACCTTTAAAGCCAGAAACAATTGAGTATCCAGGAAAAATATTAGGTGCACCTAAACAAGAAATGTCTTTTTGGGATCGCATTAATCCTATTTCGTCTGCGCAAGCAGCAACAAATGATCCAGAAGCACCACCACCAATAACAAAACCTCCATTAGATGAATTTGGAGATGTTGAAGGCTTTGGTTTAAATACTAAAGAAGAAGTTGAAAGATTTGATCTTGGTAATACACTTTCTAGGCATACTGGAAAGATTAATAGCCTTGAAAAAGAAATTCAAGATGATCTTAAAAGGATTCAAAAGAATCCAAATGCTGAAACTTTCTTTGGTAAACCTTTAACAGAGGCTATTGTTGAAAAGAAAAAAGAATTAGACGCTTTAAAAAGTCAAACTCCAAAGCTTAAAGAAGAAGTAGACAAAGCCGATAAAGAAGTTTATAGAGTTAATAAACCTCTAATTGATCAAAAGATAGCTGCAGATGCAGAAGAAGCTAAACGAAAAGAAACGGCTAAAAAGAAAGCAGAAGAACTTCTTACAAGTGCAGGTATGTCTACAACACCGCCACCACCTGCGCTTCCTGGAGATGGTGCGCCTAAGTTAGACTTAACCCCTTTACAAAATGCGGCTAAGAATAATAAAGTTACTCAATCAGATAATAGCGTTAATAAATCCGGTAAAGATTTTATTAAAGCAAATCCTGGTCTAGTAGGTGAATTTAGTCAAGGATTAAAAGAAGCTTTTGGCGATATTTTTAATCCAAAAGAGCTTGCACGTATGGTAATCAATTATGCGGGATCACGGGCGCTTGGCTACAATCATAATGATTCTATTAATTATTCAGCAAATAAATACGTTAAAACAATGGAAGCAGATCTTGCAGGTCGTAAAAAGTTTATTACAGATAAAAAGAATCTTGCTAAATATACTGCAGATTCTCTTAAACTTTATCGTCGTACAGGGGATATTGGCGTATTAGAAGAAAAGAATGCTGGAGCTAGTGGCCCATATACCGGAACGTCTGGTCAAATGTATGATACAGAAACTGGAGAGCTTGCACAAATTTATAGTGTTGGTACTGAAGGTGATAAGCGATTAATTGCTGTTGATAGTAAAGGTAGAGAGTATGATTTGTCTTCTCCTGAAGCTAGAAAAAGGTTTGTTCCAAAGGTTGAAAATATCCATAACGTAGGTAAGATGCGTGAAACATTTGCAAGTGAAGGTGTAACTTATGTTAAGGATCTAAATTCAAATAGAACAGATAAACAAAAGAAAATACCAGAAGGAGAAGCAAATAATGTTGCTAGGCGCATGACTGACTTACTTCAAAAAGACAGGACTAAGTATGCAGGATTAGGCACTCAGCAGCAACAAGCATTAGTAAGTCAATTAGCTTTAGCTCAATAAGATTACTTTAGAGATTATGAAAAATATCTTGATGGTAATGGAGACAAGCCTTCAAATATTGATGGTTATTATGAGCGTAGAAAACTTGTTATTGATACTAATGGGTTTTTAACTTCCGCAGATACTGACGGTACCGAAGTAAAACAAGTAGCGCGAGTATTAAACGGAATTAATACAGCATATAAAAATGATGCTAAGTTAAGTGGTCTAGCCTTAATACAGGCAAAACAAAAATGGCAAAAATATACTTCGCTTGCTGATGAAAATAAACTTAATACTGTAGGACTACGTGCTAACTTTATTGGAGCCGGTCAAGAAGGACAGTATAACGATTTCTTTAATTGGTTAAATGAAGTTTTTGTTAGAAAAAATCCAGATGCTAGAGAGATTTGGAATAAAATTAAATAGGAGATCTGTATGGAAGAAATACATGGACGGAAATACTTTAAAGATCCCAAAGGTAGAAGCTACGGGGTTGAAGACGCCGATACTTTTATTCGGGATGATGGAACCCATATCCGTCTACGTGGTTTTGATGCATTGGAAACTCCTCAAATAAGAGTAGACAATAATAAACCTGAATTTAAACCAGGAGATATTGGCGGGATAGCTACTAATGAAGCAGTATCTCAGGTTATGGAAGAAGGTAATTTTACTAATGTAAAACTTGCAGGAGAACAGGGTTACTATGGGAGAGAGCTTGGTGATGTTAAAAATCACGAAGGAAAAGATCTTGTAGAGACCCTGTATTCTGCAGGTATAGCCAAACCAAATACTTTTACTTCAGAAAAAGATTATACTATATTTAGAGAAGGTGAAGTTTATCGCTCCTTTTTTGGTGAAGAAGCAGTTGACCCTTACAAAGATATTAGAGAAGCATTAGATAAAGAAAGAGATCGTCAAGGACTTGTATTTAAAGGCAATGCTCTTGACGAGTCTTATTTTGATGCTGATTTTCATAATGATGTTCTTTGGCGTAATCCTGATAGAACCTTAGATAATAAACCTACAGGTGTTCTTAATAGTATGGGCGTTGCAGCCGGGCAAGGTTGGGACGGTATTAAGGAAGGATTCTGGGGTTATGTAGATGCAATTGGTCATACTACTGACATTGAAATGATTGAGAATCTAGGTGAACAAGGTGTTATGCGAGCAAGATCGCGTATTTTAGATGCGCCTGAACTTATCCTTGATTACGATCAGGTTGAAAGTGTTAGCGATGGCTTTCAATACGTATTAAATAATGCAGCAATGTCAGCTCCTTATATGGTAACTACTTTTGCTTCAATGGCAGCAGCTGTGCCTGCCGCTAGTTTATTAGGTTTAACTAGCGCAACAGGTCTTGCATTACTCCCTAACTCAATTGTATATGCAGGTCAAACTTGGAATGATATGGAAGGTGATAAAGGTATTTCTCAATTCCTTTCTGCTTCTATGTCTGGAGTAGGGCAAGCAACGCTAGAGAGATTAGCAATCCCTGCTTTAATAGCACCAATAAAAGTGTTTAGCAAAGCAGGTCAAGAAAAGATAATTAATACACTTATGGCAAACCGTAAGATGACTCGCGCAGAAGCTAGTAAAGCATTTCGAAATGCATTGTCTGCAAATCAAGCTGATTTCTTTAAAGGGATGGTTAGATTTCGGCCTGAAGATTTTTCTAAGTTTTCAGCTAGCTCGTTAGCCAAATCAGGAGCTAAAGGAGCATCAACAGAAGCAATTACTGAGATTGCTCAAGAAGCTTTGCAAATGTCTACTGTTGCATTAATGTCAGATACTACCTTTACGCCAGAACAAGTTCGCAATCGTTTAATTAATGCTGCACTTGCAGGGGGTAGTGTTGGTGGAGCGCTTTCTTCAGCGTCTAATCTTCATCAACAAGGTAAAAATAAATTGCGTAGAGCATTATGGACGCGGCATGATCAAGAACGTCTTAATGCATATCAGAAGTATCATTTAGGGAAGGTTCAAGAAAACGGTGAAATTCTTTCTGTTGATCAAAATATTGAAGCCGAAGAAAAGTTAGCACAAGAAGAAGCTAGAGCTAAAGTTAAAGGCGAAACTTTAATTCCTTCAACAACCAATAATCAATCAGTAAAGACTGATGAAGAAATAATTAACTCGTTTGATCCGGCTTATCAAGAAGTAGCAAGAAAAGTAGTTGAGAGAATGGCTGTTAATGGGCTAATAACTAGCGCAATAGCAGATCTTGTTAAAATTATTACAGAAAATTTTGGTACTGAAGCAGGACAAGTTGCTCAACAGACTGCTGAAATGGTTAGAGATCGTACAGTTTCAAACCGAATGCAACAAACTGAGGCTGAACAAAAAGTTAAACCTGAAAATAAACAAGCAGAAAAAGTTGGTGGTATAACTAATCCTAATCAAAGCGCTAAAGAAAACTTCTTAAACGTATTACATAATAATTATAATAAAACTAAAAAAGGATTGCGTAATTTTATTAGTAATAATAATCACCCTATGGAATATTTAACAGCCATGGGTGTTGGAATTAGTAAGTTGTTTAGAGGGCTTGAAAGAGTAGCAATTAAACCACAAGTAGCAATTCAAAATGATGTGATCATGGATATTATTGGTCGTGTGTTTGGTGCGCTAGGAGATGCTGTTCAATCAGGAATGAACTTTAAAGAGTATCAAGAAGAATTAATTCGTAAGGCTAAATCCTTTATAAATGAATCAGCAATTGTTTCTAGCTTTGTAGGTAAAGCAAGAGCAATGAGACATACCGATGCTATTGCTATTTCAAAAGAATTAATTGAGTTTGCTACTGAAAATCCTAAATCTGATAAGGCTAGTTTTGTTGCTTTCTTTAGCTATATTATTTTAGAAAATTATAATAAGTTAAAATTTCAAATGGAACTACCTGATGTAGATCTAATTGATTTATTAAATCAAGCTGAGAAAGGGGCAATTACACAACAATTAGAAGAAGTATTTAAGCTAATTGGTTTATCTACGTATTCACCAAAAGTATTAGCAGCTGAAATAGGTACTATTCTTTCTGTTTTAAATTCTAAAAAGTATGCTGATCCTGATGCAAGAGGTCAATTAAAACCTATATATACCTCTCAAGAGGAGCTTAAAGAATTAGAAAAGAAATTCAGCGCAAGTATACAAATTAAAAAAGCATATGATTATGCTTGGACACAAGTTAATAACCGTAGAGTAGCTGAAAACCCCGGCTATACAGGAATGAAATATAATCCTGATGCTTGGTGGAAAGTTCAAGGTTTTAATTGGAAAGCAGCTAAACGAAACCCTGCTGGGTTTAAAGCTTTCCTAGTTAAGAACGGTTATTCTGAAAAAGAAGCAGAAGAAATATACGATAACATTGCTAAGCGGGGTGATGTTACAATTTCATCTGTTGAGGAAAGTAAAGATCCAACTGTAACAACTACAATGTCAAAGTATTCTTTGCTTAATCCAGGGAATAAAGGTTATCCTTGGATATTCTCAGAAAAAGCTTTGCAGTTATCTGAAGTTGAAGGTATTAGTAATTGGACTAATGGAAACTTATTTGAAACAATAAATAAAACAATTATTGATTCAGCTAAGTATACTGCTAATGCTAAATATTTTGGTGAGGGTGGTAAGAAATTACACCGTATGTTCTTACGTATTGCTGAAGATCCGCAATCTGGCATTTCAGATGAAGAGCTTCAACAGTTTGCATTTTACATTAAGTCAAGTATTGATTCTGCAAACGGTAACTTTAATAGAATTGAGAACCCTAAGATAGCAGCAATCAATAGTTTCTTAACTAGCTGGGCTATCTTTGCGGGATTACCATTATCTGCTCCTTCTTCGCTTCCTGAATTTGGAATGTTATTTTTTGATATTAAAGATGATGCAATGTTTAAATCCGCATCAGAAACTTTAGTTAAACAATTAGCAGGTACAGTTGACAAAGCACTAGAAGCAGAAGTTAATCGCGCAAAACAACTATTGAACCTAGCTAAGTTAGATACAAATCAAAGTTCAGTAGTTGATCGATTAGCGACGGGTGAACGGGATGTTGCCTTTGCAAGACTTCATGAAGCCTTCTTTAAAGGTGTAGGTATTACTAAGATAACTGAAGTGCAGCGCAGAATGGCAGGAGCAATTGGTCTTGACGCAATTAAATCTGCGTTTAAAATATTAGAATTAGCGCCTACTAAAAGCAAAGAAATAACTGTAAAGTATGGTAATACTGAAATTAAAATTAAAGTTCCAGTATTAAACTTTGAAAGAATGAATACTATTGAAATGGAATCCTATAATCAATTAGTTTCATTAGGCATTGATGTCCAAAGGATAATGGATCTTATGCAAGATCTAGAAGAAGGTCTTCGTGATTCTGTATTTGAAATTACAGATGGAATTGATGTTAATTTACAACCTGAATATCGTTTAGATGAAGCCGGAAATCCGAGTGTTCAAATTAAAGAACCTACTCAACGAGAAAAAGCTTTTAGACAAATGATAAGAAGGCAATATCAACGAGATCAAAACTTAGGAATTGATGTTGAAGATAATTTTAATGATTATCTTGTAAGTCATTTTGAATCAATTGAAGAAGAAATAAACACTGCAATTTCTAATGCCTTGTATCGATACATCAATGAACGTATTCAGCTTCCAGGGCATAGCAATAGACCCCTTGTGTTTATGGATCCCCATTATCAATTAATATTCCAATTCCAGGGTTTTATTAGTACGTTTACTGCAAATATTATACCTAAACTTTATGATCGTGCATTACTTCGCGGTCATATTAAAATGAAATATGATACCTTTGCATTAATGGTAATGTTAATTGTACTTGGTGGAGCTTCTCAATATCTAAAAGATATGATTAAGTTTGGAGGAGCAAGCCCATACTTAGATACTAGCGGTTATATTCAAAGAGCAGTATATGCTTCTGGTGTAATGGGACAATATGAAAGAATTGCAGATGCGATTAAACCTCTTTATCCTCAGCGTACTAAAGGCATTGAAGGATTTCTTAATGCCTTTATCGGTGAATCAGGTCCAGCATCTAGAAATATTCAGAATGTTATTTCTGGAACAGGTCAATTGCTAGAAGGAGAAGTTGAACGTGGTGTAGGTACACTTGCAAAAACAGCTCCAATTGTAGCCCCGGCAACAGGAGCAAGACGCTCTTTAGGAGAGCTAGCAGTTGGAAAGAATCCATTAAAAGATATAGAAGCACCAGATATAAAACGATTTTTCTTTGGTGACTTTTAGTAGTTAACTACGGGCGGCACCCCTAAGGTGTCGCCCTACTAGGAGATTAAATTGGCAAGACAAATACAAACATTTGCTGAAAGGCAAGCTATTGATAATCAGCGTAGAAAATTAGCAGAAGAAGCAGCGGCGCAAGCGCAAGCTCAGGCAGCAACAACAGGGCAAACAGCAATGTTAGCTCCTATTGAAATGCCAAGTGACTATATTCCTAAGCCAGTAGAGGGACCGCAAGAAGCACCTACTTATCCAGAGTATATGTCTGATCCTGCAGCTGCAGTAGATAAAGCGCTTGGTGAAACTGGTAACTTAGAAGCATTGCGCGGTGATACTAAATCAGTATTTAATCCGGCGACAGGCCAATATGTATCTACAGATACAGATGAAGGGAAATTAATTTTAGACGAATTAAATGAAGCAGAGTTGTCTGCACAACAGGGTAGAGAAAGAATTCTTAAACCAGAAACGCCTGAAGCCGAGCCTACACTTGCATTTGAAACTCCACAACAGTTTATTGAGAAACCAGAAATACAAACCTTCTTAAGAACATTTGGTGAATCAAGAGAAAATGAAATTGAAGAGTTAGCTTTATTAGGAAGCCAGTTAAGAGCTAAACTACAAGAAACCATTATCCCTACTATGCAGGATACTAGTGATGCGGCTATGGATGCTCGTATTGCTCTAACTGAATCAGGTGTTTATGATAATGAAACAAGAGTTCTTGATCCAACACTAGCAAATGCTTTTGCTACTTCAGCTATACTTGCAGGCTACGATATGATGACTCGTGAAAACGAGAATATTACTAATCGTAAAAAAGTTACGCAACCTGAAGGACAAGTAATCCAAACAACAGCAGGTACTTTCTTTAGCCCAGATGCATTTAGAAATAGACTTGCTCCAGAGGCTATGAATCTTATTGGTCCAAACCCCAACCAACTAGCGCCTGATGTTCGCACTGGTTTCGGTGGGTTTGGAGATAGAATGTCGCCGCAAGCTAAAGGGGTTCTTAATGGTGTATTTCATAATGCACTTAGCGACTTAGGTTGGTTTGAATATACTTGGCTAGACGTTGCTCCAGAAAATAGAACGCCTGAAAATGCTTATATTAGGCTAAGTGGAAAAGGCGCAGAAGCAGTTCGTAGGCTTATCCCGCTACTTAAAGACATGAACCTTGTTCCTGAAGTAGATGTATCATATGCGCCTACTATTGGCGGTACTACTTTGCCAGGTGTCGCTAGGGACGCTGGTTTACGTTATGCAGGTAATATCTCTGCTACTAATAAGTACGATAAAAATACTGCTAAGTCTGATAAGACAAAAACTATTCTTGGAAGTGTAGCACAGCGAGTAGTTACAGATCGTTTTCTTTTTGCTAAGATGATGGTTGAAGGATTAATTGGTCGAGATCGTGATGGTCGTATTTTCTTTAAGCACCCTCCTGCAGATGGTTTCTTTTACTCAGATCATGTAGCCCGTGAAGGCCAACGTAATTTTGGATTTGCAGAAACATTAGGTGTTAGTAAAGAAAAATGGTATCAATACTTTGATCATGCTAAAAAGACAATGCCCGATGATCAAGCTATTGCACAGGCAAATATGATTATGCGACAGCAAGCTCGTAAAGTATTACGTATTATTGAGCAAGGTGATACAAATTCGAATAGGGTATTCTATAATAAAGTAATGCATTCAACTTCGGTTAATCGGTTCTTTATTCGTAATACTGTTTTAAATACCCAGAATGATAAGCTTGCTCGTATGTTTGTTGGAAATGCTGAAAAGATAATTATTAACCCAAAGAAAGATCGTAGTAGCGAATTGTTTGATAATTGGGCTTATATTATTGGCTACAATCTTTTAGACGGGGCTGTTGCTTCGGAAGATCGCGGTTGGAATTCTATTTCTAATGAAGCAAAAAGAATTATCTCAAATCCTAATAGTCCTATTTATAGAAAATGGGTTGATAAGGGACGACAGATTGTTCAAATGCTTGATTATATTCGAGAATCACAAGATCCGATTAGACGTCAAGAGATGCTAAAGCGTGCCCAAGAAATAGGCGAAGACGTTTCATATGGGGTAGATGCTCTTGGAATGTTATTTGAACAAGATCCAAAGTATCGGGAGTTACTTTCTGAGTTTGCAAAACAAGGAGAATGGGGATACCCTTATCAGTCTTATATTGATATGTATCGTTATGACCAAGCATTAAAATCATCTTCAGATAGTGCAACCTTTCAAACTTTTGCTCAGGTACAGCATGATGGTAAACAAAATGGTATTGCCCAACAAGCAATGCAATCAGGTAGACGTAAACATTTAACAAGAGTAGGTGCGATATATGGCGATGAGGAGAATGTTATCTCGGAAGGCGATATTCGCGGTTTGTTTTTTGACAATTTTGCTAATAACGCTATTGATTCTGCTTTAGGTAAACGACCAGAGCGTGTTCAATACTGGAAAGATATTGTTGATAGAATTAATAATCATCCTAGGCGCAGAGAAATACTTAAAGCACTTTCTAAATCACCATTGATGGAAACCTCTTATGGTAGAAATAAAATGTTTAATAGAGAGACTGCGGCGTATATTATTGATACAACTGAATTTGATGATAGCAAATCTACACTTGTTCATAGCATAGATGGTTATAGTCGTGAAGATAAAATTGCTGATCTTAACTTGGTAATTGCTGAAGCATTAGACCTAACTCTTGATTTTGAATTACAAAATCTATATAAGCAAATTGGCAAAAGCTGGGCAATGCTTGGGCCTATTATACCAGAGATGTTAGGTCCAGCAGGTAATCTAATGTACTTTGGTTCAAATGAAACATTTCAGATGGGTAAGATTACACTCCAATTGCCACGTGGTCCTGTTGAAATACCAATTACAGGGACTCGCCCAACTGGAAGTGCTAGACAACGCAATCGAAAGCTTATACAAAAACCTGATGAGTTAAAATACACCCTTCAAGATCAAACACCGTATGGGCAAGAAACCGCTAATCAACTACCTGTATTACCTATTCAACAAATAGATGCTGCAATTATGGCTGAGACAATCTTAGCTATTAATGAATCTAGATTAGCTAATAACCGTGGTCCTTTATTTGTAATACCTGTACATGATGCGATTATTACAGATGCATCTTCGGTTTCTAATTATCATCGTGAAATCAATAATAAGTTTGTAGAAGTAAATAAACGTTATTCAGTTTCAAAAGCAATTTATAATGGTTTTAATACTCAATATAAAGAAGCTTTAGATAGTATAAGCGATTCAAAGACATATGCTTTAGGAGATGATTCGCCTTATCGGGCATTACACTCTTACTTATTGCAGGTTTATAATGAAGAAAGAACAGGTATTTCTACTTATGTAGATGACGCAGGTAATAAACAAGAATTGTTATCCCAGTCAAACCCTAAGTATAAAGAGATTTATAAGATAATTACTTCAGCTAATTCCGGTTGGAATCCTGATGGTACTGGTTTTGTAAATGGAAAATTACTTAAACAACTTTTAAAATTAGCTATTCAACCAGAAAAACTTAATGCACGGTTAACTGCATTGCATGATCGTTCTGAACAAAGTAAAAAGTTTGTCTTTGGAGAATTAGCTAAGATGATTTATCAATATAACTAGAGGAGGTTATTATGAAAGATTATAATCGTTTAGCATTACAGGGAATAAAATTCTCTGATAATGAGTTTGGAGAAACCTTTAATTTAGATCCTGAAATTCTTAACACACCAAAGATTAATGATGCAATGCTAGATCTTATGTATGATAAGAATGTCAAAGGTTTTATGGAAGAAGGTATGCCAGAGGGTAAAGCCAAAGCAGAAGCTGGAAGGCTACGCGCAGAAACTCGAAAAGAAATTGAGGCACTATACTAAAATAAAAATACCCCACAGGGAATCCGTAATGGAAACCTTGTGGGGTTTTTTTATTTAACAAAAGAAGTAGGTAGAATCAGCAACATCCTTAATAGATAGCTTACCGATAGTAGGTACTACTCCTTCGAAGCCCTTACCAAAGGGTATTGTATCATAGAAGTTTTCTTTGTCGTAGATACTAACAAACTTTTGTCTTGTCTTGACCATGAGATCTTCTACGTTACTAGCATGAGAGCTATACGAGTCATGCACAGCAGCGAAGTCACCTTCCCAGTCTGCTATAACAAGAGCCATATGACTAGCATCCATACTATGTACAAAGTTAGGGCTGATACCGCACATAAAGCCTCTACGATCAGGGATGTCTGTATGCTCTCTAATAACGTGCTTGAAGCGAATCTCTCCGTTAGGCGTATTGAAGCCATAACAGTCTACCTTAACAGGTCTAGTACGATAACATTCGTATATCACAGGAAAACCTGAAGGCGTAGTCCACTCAATACCCTTACCTCTATCAGTACCATACTGCTTATACCAGTTAGTAATCTCTTGATCAGCTAACCGCTGCAGATACTTCATAGTGTCTAAAGGACCGGGGCAAACTTCCTGGATAGCCCGAATAACCTGGTTACTTAGCTCATCGCAATCCCAGGTAGAAATGTTGTAGTCATTAGTAAAGCCATACTGATAGCAGTCGCTATACATAGACTCAGACATTTTCTTTTGACCACAACTATAAGCACGAGTCATGGCTGCACGTTTAGCAATGCCCTTACGGATATGCTTCATCGGGATTTGTCT